>Ga0315903_10009282_pt1 | contig 11915 bp, 8 predicted proteins | sample LakEriMetagenome_7_FD_203524 | JGI IMG/M metagenome (GOLD analysis project Ga0315903, IMG submission 203524) | Freshwater fungal communities from buoy surface, Lake Erie, Ohio, United States - Buoy 2 MA119 | ecosystem: Environmental > Aquatic > Freshwater > Lake | place: USA: Lake Erie, Ohio...
TTGCCGTGGCCAAGTCCACACCGCAAGAACAGCTATTTGACCGACTGGGTTTAGTTTTCGATGCCCAGTTACTCGAGTTAGCGCTCACGCACCGGTCATTCGCCTACGAGTCAGGCGGACTACCAACTAACGAGCGACTTGAGTTTTTAGGCGATTCCGTTTTGGGCGTCGTAGTAACCGATGAGTTGTATCACCGTTACCCAGATTTGCCGGAAGGCAACCTTGCAAAACTTCGCTCTGCTGTAGTCAGTGCTCGCGCATTAGCCGTACAAGCCCGCCGCCTTGGCTTGGGTGAATTCATCCGCCTTGGTCGAGGTGAAGAAACTACTGGTGGTCGTGACAAGTCTTCGATCCTGGCCGACACTTTTGAAGCAATTCTTGGCGCTGTTTATTTGGATTTAGGAATTGAAGTTTCGCGCGAACTAATCCTGCGGCTACTAGATGAACAACTCGCCGAAGCTGCTGAACTTGGCGCTGGTTTAGATTGGAAAACTTCCCTGCAAGAACTCACGGCTGAGTTTGGAATCGGTGTTCCAACATATGCAATTGATGAATCAGGACCTGATCACGCTAAGCGATTTGAAGCCCAAGTTGTGCTGGCCAATAAGCATTACGGTCATGGCACTGGCAGCAACAAAAAAGAAGCAGAGCAACAGGCTGCCGCAAGTGCTTACGCTGAGTTAAAGGCCGAACGTGCCATTGAAGATCAGCGCAATTCCGAAGACTCCCGCACCAGCGAGTAGTAATGCCGGAATTACCAGAAGTCGAAGTTGTCCGTCGGGGTATCGATAAGTGGGTAAGCGGTCGAACCATCGAGACCACAAAAGTATTGCACTCCAGGGCAGTTCGTAATCACTTTGCCGGATCAAAAGATTTCATCAAGCGACTTAATGGTCGAACCGTAACTTCAGTTAACCGACGCGGAAAATTCATGTGGCTCAGCTTGGATGATGATCATGCTTTGGTAACTCACTTGGGCATGAGTGGGCAAGTTCTAGTGCAACCACTTGATGCTGATCCCGAAAAACACTTACGAGTTCGGTGCACATTTACCGACAATGGTCGAGCAATGCACTTCGTTGATCAACGAACTTTTGGTGGAATGGCAATTGAAGAGATGGTTGATGATGTTGCCGGTCGCTTGATACCGGAGTCTGTCCAACACATTGCGCTAGATCCACTTGATGAGTATTTCGATCCAGAAACTTTTATCTCTGGAATTCGCAAAAAGAACACCCAGGTTAAGCGTGCAATTTTGGATCAAACTTTAATTAGTGGCATTGGAAACATTTATGCAGATGAAGCTTTGTGGCGATCCAAAATTCATTGGGCTACGCCTACTCAGCGCTTAACCCGCGCACAAGCCGCAACTCTTTTAAAGAATGCAACTGAAGTTATGACTCAAGCGCTTAGCCAAGGTGGAACCTCATTTGATGCGCTTTATGTGAATGTGAACGGGGAGAGTGGTTACTTCTCGCAGGAATTGAATGCCTATGGTCGAGAAGATGAGCCATGCGATCGCTGCGGCAGCATTATTGTCCGCGAAGCTTTTGCGAACCGCTCATCGTTTCGGTGCCCACGTTGTCAACGCAAACCGCGGACAAATTAAAGCTGACCCTGACAAAATAGAGCGATGGGAATAGCGCCATGACTTACATGCCGGTAGATGGGAAACCAGATCGCATGCACGTGGGTGCGCGGGCACTTGATTTAACTAAGTGGATTGAAATCAATTCAGATTACGAAATAGATCTTGCGCAAAAGCATGACTTACTAACCAAAAAACATGATGAAGTTTTTGTCTCCATTCCGTTAGGTGATGCGGGCTCAAGGGAAGTTCTTGAACTACTGACCGAACACTTACCTCGGATTTTTCCAGAACGCTGGCCAAACGAAGTTTCTGTTGACCCAAGCCTTCATCCGCTTGAAGCGGCATCACTACTTGTGCAAGAAGATCTATGTGTAATGAGCCAAGTTGGAAACGATTGGATTTTGTCAGCAGCTAGTTTGTGTTTTCCAAGTCGCTGGGATGTGCGCGAAAAGATCGGCAAGAACCTGCTTGGGATTCACGGCCCAGTACCGCACTATGCCGAGACCATTGGGGCAGCCACTCAAAACATTTTCGACAAGCTAACCGTGGAGCGTCCGGTTTGGCGCGTGAACTGGACTGTTATGGATAGCGGCGAACTCCATCAGCCAACTGCAGTTCGCAGTCCGGATGCCATGGATATCACAAGTTCCAACATCGAAGAGTCGCTCTACTTCCGACGCGAGCGCCAGACCTTGCGAAAATTGCCTGATTCTGGGGACATTCTCTTCACAATTCGCACATATTCGGACACTTTTGCTCAGGTCGTTAAGCAGTTTCCAGACTTCCGCCAGCACATCGGCACCACCATTGCTGGATCAACACCTCAGCTCGTTGACTACAAGGGTTGGGCCAATATCCTCAATGAATTGCAATCCTGGTCAAAGTCGTAATTTCCCTGCCCAAATCCAATGATTTCAAGGGCAAAAGATAGACTGGGCGCAAGCAACTCCACCGCCTGCGTCCTCTTCCCCTGACCAGCGAAAACTCGAGAAAGATTCGCGTGTACCTGAAGAGTCTGACGATCCGCGGCTTCAAGTCGTTCGCATCTTCAACGACCCTGAATTTTGAACAAGGTATTACTGCAGTTGTCGGCCCGAACGGCTCAGGCAAGTCAAACGTTATTGACGCAATTGCTTGGGTAATGGGTGAGCAAGGCGCAAAAAGCTTGCGCGGCGGAAAAATGGAAGACGTTATCTTTGCTGGTTCCACAGGACGAGCTCCACTTGGACGCGCCGAAGTACTTCTGACCATCGATAACTCTGATGGTGCATTACCGATTGATTATGCCGAAGTAACGATTTCACGAACGATGTTCCGCAATGGTGGATCTGAATATGCGATCAACGGCACCACTTCGCGTTTGTTGGACATTCAAGAATTACTCAGCGACTCTGGCATTGGTCGTGAGATGCACGTCATCGTTGGCCAAGGTCAACTACGCGACATCTTGCTTGCAACGCCAGAACAAAGACGTGGCTACATCGAAGAAGCAGCTGGCGTACTCAAGCATCGTAAGCGCAAAGAAAAAGCAATTCGCAAACTTGAAGCAATGGAAGTTAACCTCACGCGTGTTGAGGATCTAACAAATGAACTTCGTCGCCAGCTAAAACCACTTGGTCGCCAGGCTGAAGTTGCTAGACGCGCAAACGTAATTCAGTCGGACGTTCGTGATTCTCGACTGCGTCTTCTTGCCGATGATTTAACCCAGATGAAGTCTGCGCTTGAAGCCGAAATTGCCGATGAAACTGCCTTGCGGGAACGACGTAGTGAAGTGGAAAGCGAACTAACTGCAGCCAAAGCCCGCGAAGCAATTTTGGATGCAGCAATTGCTGAATCAGCCCCACAAGTTGATCGTGCTCAAAATACGTTTTATGCACTTGGCGCACAACAAGAACGTCTTCGCTCCACAATGGCTCTTGCCAAGGAACGTGTGCGCTTAGGTGAAACTGAAGAAGAGGAAGTTAGTCGCGGACGCGATCCAGAAGAAATCGATCGCGAAGCTCATGCCTTGCGGGTTCAAGAATCTGAACTTGCAGGTCAAGTTGATGCCGACCGGTTAGCACTTAACGCTGCAATCAGCGAACGAACATCAGCCGAAGCAGCACTTGCTGCCGAAGATGCCCGACTACACGCAGCAACTCGCGCAGTAGCGGATCGTCGTGAAGGGCTAGCCCGAATTGCTGGCCAAGTTGCGGCTGCTAAGTCTCGACTTGATGCACGTTCAGCTGAAATTGAACGACTTGATGAGCGTCTGGCCGAAGCCCGCGAGCGCGCCGATCAGGCCGCTCAGGAATTTACGGCATTGGAAACTCAAGTTGCCGGCATGGATGCTGGCGAACTTGGTCTTGATAGTGAGCACGATGAGTCCTCACGTGCGCTAGCAGATGCTGAAAAAGAATTAGAGTCAGCCAAACTTGAAGAGCAAGAAGCAGAGCGCGAACGTGCTGGCGCAATTGCTCGCCTTGAGGCTCTTGAGCAAGGTATGGCACGTCGTGATGGCGGAGCAGCGATTCTTGCTGCCACCGACACGATGTCAGGAATCCTTGGTTCAGTTGCTGCGCTAATGCAGATTGAAAACGGTTGGGAATCCGCGATAGCTGCAGCACTTGGCTCAGCAGCAGATGCAATCGCAGTTTCGTCAACTGATGCCGCCGAAAATGCTGTTCGAATGTTACGTCGCGATGATGCCGGTCGCGCTGCATTAGTTGTTGTTGGGCAAAACTCCAGTGATCAAAGCCAGTGGCCAACACTTTCTGGTAGTCAGCGTTACGCAGTAGACCTAATTTCTTGTGATGCCGATTTACGTTCTTCACTTTCTGGAATTTTGCAGCGGGTAGTTGTCACCAACTCACTTGAAGAAGCCCGCCAAGTTGTTACCGCAAACCAAACACTTCGCGCTGTAACTCGTGATGGTGACTTAGTTGGTCACGGATTCGTTCAAGGTGGATCGCAAGGCACCCAAAGCCTGGTCGAGATCCAAGCCGCCATTGATGAAGCTCGACTTAAGTTAGAGGCTTCAGCACATCGCGTTGACCGCGCCAAGTTTGCCGTTGTTGGCGCAACCCAAGCCCAAGAAGCTGCGCTTGTGCTTGTCAGTAACTCACTTGAAAGATTGCATGAATCTGATGCCAGCATGGCTGCCATCGCTGTTCAACTTGGAAGTTTGCAATCAGTTGTTCGAAGTGCAACTGGTGAAGCAGATCGTGTAGCCGCTGCAATTGCTTCGGCAAACAAAGCTCGTGAAGATGATTTGCGCAGCGTACAAGAACTTGAAGCTCGTTACGCTGCTGCTGAGAATGATCAAATTTCTGATTCCGAATTGAGCGAAGAAAGTCGGGAGTCGTTAGTAAAGACACTTGAGGATGTTCGTCAGGCCGAACTGAATGTACGACTAACTGTTCGTACCGGTGAAGAACGAGTCCGTGCGCTAGGAACCCAAGCTGAACAACTCGAGCACTCGGCAAATCTTGAGCGCACTGCGCGCGCTCGTGCGATCGAATTGCGGGAACGTCGCCGCCGCGAAGCCCAGATTGCAAAAGCTGTTGTAGTTGCTTCCGAAACTGCACTTGAATTACTGACCCAGTCAGTTGCGTTAGCTCAGTTCGAGCGTGAGCAAGCAGTTGCCACTCGCCAAACTGAAGAGGCCGAAGTACGCAAGATTCGCGAACGTATCCGCGAGCTAACTGCAGAACTTGAAGTTCTTACAGATTCGGTGCACCGCGATGAAGTAGCGCGCGCCGAGCAAAGACTTCGCATTGAGGCAATGGAAAACAAGTCGGTCGAAGACTATGGCGTTGGACCAGATGAATTATTGGCTGAATATGGTCCTGATGTATTAGTACCACCTTCGCCACCAGCACCAGGTGACGAAGTAAATCCAGATGATCCAGAACCAGAACCGTATCCATACGTTCGAACTCAGCAGGAATCTAGATTGGCTGCCGCTGAGCGTTCGCTGGCATTGCTTGGAAAAGTCAACCCACTTGCCCTTGAAGAATTCTCAGCCTTGGAAGAACGTCACAAATTCCTTGGTGAACAACTTGAAGATCTTCGCAAGTCACGCAACGACTTGATGAGTGTTATTCGCGACGTTGATGCTCGCGTCCAAGAAGTTTTCTCGCAGGCATACGAAGACACAGCCCGTGAATTCATGTCTGTGTTCTCTCGACTGTTCCCAGGCGGTGAGGCTCGCATGATCCTTACTGAGCCAAACGATTTGCTTAACTCTGGCGTCGAAATCGAAGCCCGCCCACCAGGCAAGACTTACAAGCGTCTCTCATTGCTTTCAGGTGGTGAACAGTCATTAACAGCTGTTGCCTTCTTGATCGCATTGTTTAAGTCACGGCCAAGTCCGTTCTATATCCTCGACGAAGTTGAAGCCGCTCTCGATGATGTAAACCTTGGTCGCTTGCTTGAGATTCTGGCTGAACTACGAACTAACTCACAGCTCTTGATCATTACTCACCAAAAGCGCACTATGGAGATTGCTGATGCACTTTATGGCGTATCTATGCGTGGCGATGGTGTTACTCAGGTCATTAGCCAGCGCATCACCCATGACGATCACGACAATCCAGAGCAACGTGCTGATGCTCAAATGGCAAACAATTCTTAATCTAAGGACTAATCGATGAACCAAAATTCCTCATTGGTCATTTCAATTGCAGTAGCCGTTGTTTTGGTAATTGCAATCGCTATGTTTTTGGCTTCCAGAAAGTCCAACGGCAAGAAACAAAATATTTCTGCTCCGATGACTCCAACTAAAGTTTCTGAACCAGCAGTTCAAATTTCAGCGCAGCAAGTTGAAGCGCCAAAGGTTGAAGTAAACCCGGTGTCACTGGCTGAAATCCCTGGCACAGTTGAATCCAAGCAAATACCCGTGGATGTTCCAGAATCTATGGAAGGGCGAAAGCTCAAGTTACGAGAGCGCCTGGGTCGCTCGCAAGGAAGTCTTGGCCAAGTCTTTCGGCAAACATTTTCAGGCTCAACGATCAGTGATGATGCTTGGCAAGATTTAGAAGACACCTTGATCATGGCGGATCTCGGCGTTAGTGCCGCAACTGGAATTGTTGAAATCCTAAAAAGTGCCGTGAAAAAATCTGGTGCAACTTCAGCTAACGACCTGCACGAAATTGCCAAGACCGAACTAATCAAACTGGTCGATGGTGGCTTTGATCGAACTATGCACGTGGATCGTCACCCAGATCGACCAGCCGTAGTTTTAACTGTAGGTGTTAATGGCACAGGTAAGACAACCACGACGGGCAAACTTGCTCGAATGCTTTCGGCCCAAGACAAAGACGTTTTGCTTGGCGCAGCCGATACCTTCCGCGCCGCAGCAGCTGAACAATTAACTACCTGGGGCGACCGCGTTGGCGTACCGGTTATCAGGGGAGCCGAAGGTAGCGATCCAGCATCAGTTGCCTTTGAATCAGTGACCGCAGGTCTTGAGCAAGAAGTTGACGTTGTCTTAATTGATACTGCGGGTCGCTTACACACCAAACAAGGCTTGATGGACGAACTTGGCAAGGTTTATCGCGTTGCTGGAAAACTCGGCGGAGTAGATGAAGTCTTGCTAGTTATCGATGCCACTACTGGGCAAAACGGATTAACTCAAGCAAAGGTATTTAGCGAAGTTGTGCCGGTAACCGGTGTGGTCCTAAGCAAGCTCGATGGCACAGCTAAAGGTGGAATCATTGTGGCAATTCAAGATGCACTCGGCGTTCCAGTTAAGTTAGTCGGCCTAGGTGAAGGCCCTGATGACTTAGCGCCGTTCGATGCCACTGATTTTGTTTCTGGGTTACTTTCTTAATCAGTTTCTAACCAATAAAAGTTTTTGTGACTAACCCGTTATCTATTTCCAGATTTATCCGATTAATTCGATAGTCCATAGTTACCGCAAAGTTTTCATCATCGCGGCGAACTACTCTCGCAGTTAGCTGCTCGCTACTGATTCCTTCGATGGTTTGGATTGCTTGGTCTTCAGTCATGCCTATGACGTCCTGAGATACTGCAATAACGGTAGGGGATGGCTCAAATTGCATATCGGAACTCGAACTGTCTGGCGTAGGCATAGCGGTTGATGTCACTCCGGTATCTGGACTTTGGCTGCTGCAGGCAGTTAGCACCAACATGGCAACTACGGCCCCTGCAAGTGATTTCATACTTTCATTATGCCCAGATTGGTGCCAACTAATCGTGCACTAAAGTCAAAGACAAATACCTAGTTGGAGTCAGACATGAGTGGACCAATTTCACGAATTGCTCAAGCAGTTAATGCGGGTAAGTTAACGCCAACCCAAACGGTGACCAATGCTTTGCAAAACATCGAGTCAAGTAATCCTGCGCTCAATTACATGGCCCAACATTGCCCTGATGTCGCTCTCGAAACTGCATCCAATCATTCGACACCAGGACCACTAGCAGGCGTTCCAGTTCTTGTGAAAGATCTCGAACATGTGGCTGGTTTACCAACTCGTAAAGGCAGTCTGGCGTTAGCCGATGCTCCACCTGAGGTTGCAGACGGAACCGTTGTGGCTCGATTGAAGGCAGCTGGCGCAATCGTTGTAGGTAAAACTACACTTCCGGAATTTGCGATCGAGGGTTACACCGCTAATCGTGCAACCGGAGTAACTCACAATCCTTGGAATCTTGAATTGTCACCCGGTGGTTCAAGTGGAGGTTCTGCAGCTGCAATTAGTGCTGGCGTAGTTCCAATTGCTACGGCAACAGATGGCGGAGGATCAATCCGAATTCCTGCTGCGTTCTGTGGCCTAGTTGGATTGAAACCATCTAACGGTATTATCGGTCGTTGGCCAACCCAAGACTGGATTGATTTTTCAACGGAAGGTCCGTTCGCCACCACAGTAAGTGATCTTCGATTACTGATGTCAGTTATTGCAGGTGCAGCAAATGGTGATCCAATTGGCGAAGTTGGAATGCGACCACAGGACTATTTGAATTTCCAGAATCAGACGCCAACAAAAATTTATGCAGCTACCAGAACTTCAGATTTTGGTGCTTTGCCGGCTGAATTAGAACAAGTCTTTCGCGGCGCCGTTGCCGAACTCAGTAGTCAGTTAAATCAACAAGTTATTTGGATTGAACCTGGCTCGCTTTTTGGTACCGCAGACCCTGACCTGGACTGGTTCACCATGGCAACCGCAGAGCACTTGGTATCACTTGGTCGTGACTGGGTAGTTGAAAACTTTGATCTCCTGCATCCAGCAAGCCAAGAGTTCTTCACCCAAGGTATGAATGCTGATTTAGACGAATACCTGGAAGCTCGTCGTCGCAGATTTGAATATGTGCGAGTCATGGATGAGCTGCTAACCGGAAATGCAATTTTGTTAACACCAACTGTGGCTGAAATTGGTTGGTTTGCCGATGGTCGATTGTCCGCAGATTCCCCAGCTGCACTTTCACCACCAGAGAGCTATTCAACAGCGCTTCAAAACATAACTGGGCATCCTGCGATCTCGTTGCCACTACCTGTTATGAGCAGCGGACTGCCGGGTGCCTTGCAAATTACAGCCGGAAGATATCGCGAAGACTTATTGCTCGACATGGCGCAAAATTGGGAACTCACAAACCCTTGGCAACGTAACGCTACGGGTTACGACGCCTTCGACGCTTTTCTAGATTAAAAACAATCGTTACGAAGGCGCCATAACGCTAAGCAAGTCATAAATCACGTGTGAGGCGGCAATACCTGTCATCTGAGCATGATCGTAAGCTGGCGCAACTTCAACGACATCTGCGCCAACAATGTTCATGTCACCAAATGAACGAATCACTTTTAGCAATTCCCGACTAGTTAAGCCACCAGCTTCCGGAGTTCCAGTTCCTGGCGCGTGCGATGGATCCAGCACATCAATATCAATAGACACATACATTGGTCGGTTTTGAACCCGTTCGCGAATCTTTTCGATTGCGCCTTGGGCACCAATGTCTTCAAATTCAACTGATGAGAAGATTTCAAAACCTAAACTCTTGTCTTGATCCAAGTCCTTGGATGAATAAAGCGGTCCACGAATGCCAACATGCATCGAACCTTCTTTATCAATCAGCCCTTCTTCAGATGCACGCCTAAATGGTGTACCGTGCGTGTAGTCCTCACCAAAGTAGGAATCCCAGGTATCAAGGTGGGCGTCAAAGTGCACCACGCTAATTGGGCCATGCTTTGCCGCCATTGTCCGCAGTAATGGCAGGGCAATCGTATGGTCACCACCAATGGTGATTAAACGCTTTGCACGTTCATGCAACGCTCTAGAGCCGCGTTCGATCTGAGAAATAGCTTCTTCAATGTGAAATGGATTAGCTGCAATGTCGCCTGCATCGGCTACTTGCTGCGAGGCAAATGGGGACTTGCTACCAGCTGGATTGAAAGGGCGAAGTAAGCGGGAAGATTCGCGAACATGACTTGGTCCAAATCTAGCTCCAGGTCGGTAACTGACTCCGGTATCAAATGGAATGCCTACCAAAGCCACATCAACGTCAGATACTTCATCGATAAACGGCAGGCGGGCAAATGTTCCTAAGCCGGCATATCGTGGAACTTGAGTGGCATCTACTTGACCGACGACATCACCTGTCAATAGTCGAGGCAGTGATTCGTTATTCATTTAGGTCCAATCTAGTTAACGGGAATATTCCTACTTAATAAGAGATTATCTAGCAAAAATAGCGATTTATCAGGGGTTTGCCTGAGGTGGAGGAATTATTGCAAATCCCTTGCCAGAACGAATTTGCAGGTCTACGTTGCTATTAACAGCAAGGGACTAGCCGTTGCTGGGTGTGTTGAGCGTTTGGAGTACGCATGACAAAAGTAAGTATCACAGTCGATGGAGTTCTTCACGAAAGTGAAGTCGAACCGCGAACTTTATTAGTTCATTACTTGCGCGAGCAGATTGGCAAAGTCGGAACCGTTGTTGGTTGCGACACCTCAAGCTGTGGTGCTTGCACAATCTTGCTAGATGGGCGAAGTGCAAAATCTTGCAGTGTGTTAGCCGTTCAGGCTGATGGTTCATCAGTTACCACAATCGAAGGTTTAGCTGGAGAAGAGTGGCATCCTGTGCAAGCCGCATTCAAAGAATGCCATGGCTTGCAATGTGGTTACTGCACACCAGGAATGGTGATGTCAGCTGTTGACTTGCTAAGCGAAAACCCAAATCCAACTGAAGCAGAGATTAGAGAAGGCCTCGAAGGCAACCTCTGTCGCTGCACTGGTTACCACAACATTGTTAAGTCAGTTGCCCTCGCAGCTGAAACGATGAAGGGCGGAAAGTAATGACTGAGTTAATTGATCACGTAGCCGCTATCGGCCGTCCCCTTAAGCGCAAGGAAGATGCTCGACTCCTAACCGGCAAGACGCAATGGACTGACAACATTCAGTTGGCAGGCGCACTTCATATGGCAATTTTGCGTAGCCCAATGGGTCACGCCAAGATCACCAAACTTGACGTATCAGGTGCGCTTAAATACCCAGGCGTAGAAGCAGCATATGGTGCAGACGAGTTAGGCGACCTAAATGGATCAGTGCCATGTGTGTGGCCAGTAACTGATGACATGGTTGCACCTGACTTCCCAGCGCTTGCAAAGGGCGAAGTTCGTCACATGGGCGACTGCGTTGCATTAGTTCTCGCAGGAACAGCAGCTCAAGCCGCCGATGCTCTCGAAGGCATAGTGGTTGAGTATTCAGCTTTGCCGGCAGTCATTGACATGGACGAAGCAATTAAAGATGGCAGCCCACTAGTTCATTCCGATAAGGGAACGAACAAGTGCTACACCTACAAGTTGCAGCCACAAGGCGATGGCGCTTACGAAGCAGCTAAAGCTAAAGCAGACGTAGTTGTTAAGCGCCGTTTTGTTAACCAACGATTGATACCAGCATTCATGGAGCCACGCGCTGTTGTGGCTTCTCCTATGGGAACATCCGGCGAGTTAACAATTTGGTCCGCCACTCAGGTGCCTCACGTACTTCGCGTACTTCTTGCTTTGGTCACAGGGGTATCAGAGAACAAGTTGCGTGTTGTTGCCCCAGATGTCGGCGGCGGCTTTGGTGGCAAGCTCCAGTGCTACCGCGAAGAAATTCTCTGTGTCGCGCTTGCCAACAAGCTAGGTCGACCAATCAAGTGGACTGAAACTCGAAGCGAAGACATGATGGCAACCCACCATGGTCGCGATCAACTTCAGGAAATCGAAGTTGCTGCAACTAAGGATGGCAAGCTACTTGGACTAAAGGTTGACCTCATTGCAAACATGGGCGCATACCTACAGATCATCACACCTGGTATTCCGTTGCTTGGCATGTTTATGTATCCAG
>Ga0315903_10009284_pt1 | contig 11914 bp, 7 predicted proteins | sample LakEriMetagenome_7_FD_203524 | JGI IMG/M metagenome (GOLD analysis project Ga0315903, IMG submission 203524) | Freshwater fungal communities from buoy surface, Lake Erie, Ohio, United States - Buoy 2 MA119 | ecosystem: Environmental > Aquatic > Freshwater > Lake | place: USA: Lake Erie, Ohio...
AGAATCCAACGGTGAATCTCGCATTGCGCAGTGGGAAAAGGCCGCCGCCAAATCGGCGCCCGACGGCCGCTTGGAAGATTTGAATTGGCGCACCCCCGATGGCATCACGGTCAAGCCCTTGTACACGGCCGAAGACGTGCAAGGCCTGGCCCATGCCGACACCTTGCCGGGGTTTCCCCCTTATGTGCGCGGCCCCCAGGCCACCATGTATGCCGTCAGACCATGGACCATTCGGCAGTACGCTGGCTTTTCGACGGCGCAAGAATCGAACGCGTTTTATCGCCAAGCCTTGGCCGCAGGGGGGCAGGGCGTGTCGGTGGCATTTGATTTGGCCACTCACCGCGGTTATGACTCGGACCACCCCCGCGTGACGGGGGATGTGGGCAAGGCGGGTGTGGCCATCGATTCGGTCGAGGACATGAAAATTTTGTTCGATCAAATTCCGCTTGACAAGGTGTCCGTGTCCATGACGATGAATGGTGCTGTTTTACCTGTCCTGGCCGGTTACATCGTGGCTGCACAGGAGCAAGGCGTGAAGCTCGAGCAGCTGAGTGGCACGATCCAAAACGACATCCTCAAAGAGTTCATGGTGCGCAACACCTATATCTATCCGCCAGAACCGAGCATGCGCATCATTGGGGACATCATTGCTTACACCGCTGAGCACATGCCCAAGTTCAACTCGATATCGATATCGGGCTACCACATGCAAGAGGCTGGCGCCAACCAAGCCTTGGAGTTGGCCTTCACCTTGGCAGACGGCAAAGAATATGTGAAAACGGCCATGTCCAAGGGCTTGGATGTGGATGCTTTTGCCGGTCGCTTGTCTTTTTTCTGGGCCATCGGGATGAACTTTTATCTCGAAATCGCCAAGATGCGGGCGGCCCGTTTGCTGTGGTGCCAAATCATGCAGGGCTTTGGTGCTAAAAATCCCAAAAGCTGGATGCTCAGAACGCATTGCCAAACCTCTGGCTGGTCGCTCACCGAACAAGACCCCTACAACAACATCGTGAGAACCACGGTCGAGGCCATGGCGGCTGTTTTTGGGGGCACGCAGTCGCTGCACACCAACAGCTTTGACGAAGCCATTGCCTTGCCCACCGAGTTCAGCGCCCGCATAGCGCGCAACACGCAGTTGATCATTCAGGAAGAAACCCACATCACCAAGGTCATCGACCCCTGGGCGGGCAGCTACATGATGGAAAAGTTGACCCAGGACATGGCCGATGAAGCCTGGAAAATCATTCAGGAAGTCGAGGCCATGGGCGGCATGACCAAAGCCGTGGACTCTGGTTGGGCCAAGCTGAAAATCGAAGCGGCCGCTGCCGACAAGCAAGCGCGCATCGACTCCGGCCAAGATGTGATCGTGGGTGTGAACAAATACAAATTGGCCACTGAAGATGTGGTCCAAACCCGAGACATTGACAATGTCAAGGTGCGCGAAGCCCAAATTGAACAATTGCTCGCCATCAAGGCGATAAGAGACACCACAAAAGTCAAGGCGGCACTGGCTGCATTGACGCAAGCGGCGCAGGACCAAACGGGTAATTTATTGGCCTTGTCGGTGGAGGCCATTCGCTTGCGTGCCACCGTGGGCGAAGTGAGCGACGCGCTTGAAGTGGTGTTTGGTCGGCACCGTGCCGACACGCAAAAGGTGACCGGTGTCTATGCCGCGGCCTACGATGAAGGGTCGACGGATGGCGACAGCATGGCGTATTGGGATCAGTTGAAAGCCGACATTGCCGCATTTGCCCAAGACCAAGGTCGACGTCCGCGCGTGATGATTGCCAAATTGGGGCAAGACGGCCATGACCGAGGGGCCAAAGTGGTGGCCACTGCCTTTGCTGACCTGGGCTTTGATGTGGACATGGGGCCTTTGTTTCAAACACCCGAAGAATGCGCCAGACAGGCGATTGAAAACGATGTCCATGCCGTGGGGGTGTCCACACTCGCGGCCGGGCACAAAACCCTGGTCCCTGAAATCATCAAGGCTTTGAAAGCGCAAGGGGCCGAGGAAATCATTGTCTTTGTGGGCGGTGTGATTCCCCGCCAAGACTATGACTTTTTGTACAGCGCAGGTGTGAAGGGCATTTACGGACCCGGCACACCCATTCCGGTGAGCGCACGCGGCGTTTTGACGCACATCCAACAGGCGCTGGCGTCCCATTGATGGCCTGCATGGTTTTTTCAGTATCGGTGTGCCAGGCATGAGCCCACACGATTTACATCCCCAAGCCAAGGCCATTTTGACGGGCCTTTTGGGGGTTGATGGGGTGGTGCGGCGCCGCAGCATGGCCAAGGCCATCACTTTGCTGGAATCCACCCGTGCAGACCATCGCTCATGGGCTGACGACTTGCTCACCGCCATGTTGCCCCACACGGGCAGGGCCTTTAGGCTCGGTTTAAGCGGTGTGCCTGGCGTGGGCAAAAGCACCTTCATTGAGGCCCTGGGTCTGTACTTGATCGGACAAGGCCATCGGGTGGCAGTGTTGGCAATTGACCCATCCTCCTCGGTGTCAGGCGGATCGATCTTGGGGGATAAAACCCGGATGGAACATCTGGCAGTGAACCCATCTGCCTTCATTCGACCCAGCCCGAGCAGCGGTAATTTGGGGGGCGTGGCCGAAAAAACGCGCGAATGTATTTTGGTGTGCGAGGCCGCTGGATACGATGTGGTGATCGTTGAAACGGTGGGTGTGGGCCAAAGTGAAACCGCTGTGGCGGGCATGACGGACCTGTTTGCCCTGATGCAATTGCCCAATGCCGGTGACGATTTGCAAGCCATCAAAAAGGGCATCATGGAGTTGGCCGACTTGGTCTTGATCAACAAAGCCGATCTCGATGCGAATGCCGCCACCCGCGCACAAGCCCACATCAGCAGTGCACTGCGCTTGTTTGCACCGCACCCCCACACGGACATCAAACACGCGCCCTGGCAGCCTCCCGTGATGCTGCTCAGCGCCCTCAAAGGCGCAGGGCTGGAGGACTTTTGGGGCCTGGTGCAGCAGTATCAACAGGTGCAAAAGGCCCAGGGTTTGTTCATCCAGCGCAGGCAAAACCAATCCTTGACTTGGATGAATGAGCGCATTCAAGCGGGCTTGCAATCCGCCTTCAAAGAGAACCCCGCGGTTAAAAATTTATGGCCAGAGCTCACAGCTCTGGTCCTGTCGGGTCAATTGGCCCCCTCCACAGCGTCGCGCAGGCTTTTGCAGGCGAACCAAAACCATCCCCATTCTTCAGGAGATATCCATGCATGACATCAACGAACAGCTCGAGCTCAAGCGCACCGCAGCGCGCCAAGGGGGGGGTGTCAAACGCATACAGGCCCAACATGCCAAGGGCAAGTTGACGGCCCGCGAGCGCTTGGAAATTTTGTTGGATGAGGGCACCTTCGAAGAATGGGACATGTTTGTCGAGCACCGCTGTGTGGACTTCGGCATGGCCGACAACAAAATTCCCGGCGATGGAGTGGTCACCGGCTACGGCATGATCAATGGGCGATTGGTGTTTGTGTTCAGCCAAGACTTCACGGTGTATGGCGGGGCTTTGTCCGAAACCCATGCGGAGAAAATTTGCAAGATCATGGACCAAGCGATGAAGGTGGGTGCGCCCGTTATTGGCTTGAACGATTCTGGCGGGGCCCGCATCCAAGAGGGCGTGGCCTCTTTGGGTGGCTATGCAGACGTGTTTCAGCGCAATGTGATGGCCAGCGGTGTGGTGCCGCAAATCAGCCTCATCATGGGCCCATCCGCCGGCGGGGCGGTGTATTCGCCAGCACTGACTGACTTTATCTTCATGGTCAAAGACAGCTCATACATGTTTGTGACCGGTCCAGAGGTGGTCAAAACGGTGACCCATGAAGAGGTCAGCGCTGAAGAGTTGGGCGGCGCCGTCACCCACACCACCAAAAGCGGCGTGGCCGACATGGCCTTCAACAACGACGTAGAAGCTTTGTTGATGCTCAGGCGGCTCTACAACTACCTGCCCTTGAACAACAAAGACAAAGCCCCGGTGCGCAAAAGTGGCGACCCCACCGACCGCATGGATTTGAGCTTAGACACCTTGGTGCCTGACAACCCCAACAAACCTTACGACATGAAAGAGTTGTTGCTCAAAACCGTGGATGACGGCGATTTTTTTGAGTTGCAACCCGACTACGCTAAAAATATTTTGATTGGTTTTGCCCGCATGGATGGTCAGACGGTGGGGATCGTGGCCAATCAACCCCTGGTTCTGGCTGGGTGCTTGGACATCAAAAGCTCGATCAAGGCTGCGCGGTTTGTGCGTTTTTGCGATGCCTTCAACTTACCGGTGTTGACCTTTGTGGACGTGCCTGGCTTCATGCCGGGAACCAGCCAAGAGTACGGCGGGATCATCAAACATGGTGCCAAGTTGCTATATGCATATGCGGAATGTACCGTGCCCAAAATCACCGTCATCACCCGCAAGGCCTATGGCGGTGCCTATGACGTCATGTCATCCAAACATCTGCGGGGCGATGTGAATTTCGCATGGCCCAATGCAGAAATTGCCGTGATGGGTGCCAAAGGTGCCGTTGAAATCATTTTTCGCGAGGACAAGGGCGATCCGGCCAAATTGGCGATGCGCGAGGCCGAGTACAAAGCCCGGTTTGCCAACCCATTTGTGGCAGGGGCCAGGGGCTTCATTGACGATGTGATTCAACCCCACGAAACACGCAAGCGCATTTGCAGATCATTGGTGATGCTGAAGGAAAAAAGCATTGAAAACCCATGGCGCAAGCACGGCAACATCCCTTTGTGAGACCAGGATACCGAACATGTTCAACAAAATTTTGATCGCCAACCGTGGCGAAATTGCCTGCCGAGTGATCGCCACCGCCAAGAAAATGGGCATACAGACCGTGGCCGTTTATTCGGAAGCTGACAAACTGTCCCGCCATGTGCAATTGGCCGATGAGTCCGTATTGATTGGGCCAGCGGCTTCGCGCGAGTCTTATTTGGTGGCTGAAAAAATCATCGAGGCGGCCAAATCCACCGGCGCCCAAGCCATTCACCCGGGTTATGGCTTCCTCAGTGAGAACGAAGCATTTGCCAAGCGATGTGAAGACGAGGGTTTGGTTTTTATTGGACCCAAACACCATGCCATCGCTGCCATGGGCGACAAAATTGCCTCGAAAAAGCTGGCAAAGAAAGCGCAGGTCAATACCATCCCCGGCCACAACGAAGCGATTGAAAGCCCAGAAGATGCGGTGAAAATTGCCCAATCAATTGGCTACCCGGTGATGATCAAAGCCTCTGCTGGCGGTGGTGGCAAGGGCTTGCGCGTGGCTTTCAATGACAAAGATACCCACGAGGGCTTTACCTCTTGCCGCAATGAGGCGCGCAACAGCTTTGGCGATGACCGCGTGTTCATCGAAAAATTTGTGGAAGAACCGCGCCACATTGAAATTCAAGTGCTGGGTGACGCGCATGGCCATGTCATTTATCTCAATGAACGCGAATGCTCGATCCAACGTCGGCACCAAAAGGTGATTGAAGAAGCGCCATCACCCTTTATCAGCGATGAAACCAGGGCGGCCATGGGTGCTCAGGCCGTTGCTTTGGCCAAAGCCGTTCAGTATCAAAGCGCGGGAACGGTTGAGTTTGTCGTTGGCAAGGACCAGAGCTTTTACTTTTTGGAGATGAATACCCGACTCCAAGTCGAACACCCGGTGACCGAATGCATCACTGGCTTGGACTTGGTCGAGTGGATGATTCGAATCGCTGCCGGAGAAAAGTTGAGCTTGCAGCAATCGGAAGTTCAACGCAATGGTTGGGCCATCGAATGCCGCATCAATGCCGAAGATCCCTTCCGAAACTTTCTGCCATCCACAGGGCGATTGGTGCGATTCCGCCCGCCTGTCCAGACCATGTTCCAAGCCAACCCAGAACAACTCATGGGTCTGCGCGTTGACACAGGGGTCATGGAGGGCGGGGAAATTCCCATGTTCTATGACTCGATGATTGCCAAGCTCATTGTTCATGGGCGCGACAGGGCCGACGCGATTTCAAAAATGCGAAATGCATTGAATGGCTTTGTGATCCGAGGGGTCAGTTCCAATATTCCTTTCCAATCGGCATTGCTGGCGCACCCCGACTTCATGTCGGGTGAGTTCAACACGGGATTCATTGCCCAACACTATGCCCACGGTTTTCGCTCCGAAGATGTAAACCATTCAGATGCAGACTTCTTGATCGCTTTGGCTTCTTTTGTGCGGCGCAAGTCCCGCGAACGAGCGGCGGGATTGAGTGGGCAGCTGCCTGGCTACGATGTCAAAGTGGGTCAGCAATACACGGTCATCACATTGGATGCCCAGGGCGAGCACACCCACACCCAGGTGGAGGTGGATGACTCGGGTGGGCGCCATGACACGGCGGTCATCAAGGTGAATGGCAAAAATTACGCCATTGAAAGCCACTCGCGCTTGAATGATGTGGCCATTCATGGCACTGTCAACGGGCTGCCATTCACCGCACAGGTTGAACGGGGGTCCACCCAAAATCCTTTGAGCTTAAAGGTGCAACACAATGGTGCCTGCATTGAGGTGTTGGTGATATCACCGCGCATGGCAGAGCTTCACCGCATGATGCCTTTCAAAGCACCGCCAGATTTGAGCCGTTTTGTTTTGTCTCCCATGCCGGGTTTGCTGGTCGAGGTCGCCGTTCAAGCGGGCCAAAAAGTCATGGCCGGCGAGCGTGTGGCCGTGATTGAAGCGATGAAGATGGAGAACGTCTTGTTTGCTATGCAAGACGGCATTGTGAAAAGCGTGGTGGCTGGAAAAGGTGAGTCCTTGACCGTTGACCAAGTTATTTTGGAATTCGAATCATGACCACCCCTCATATGCGACCTTTCAAGGTGTTGGGAGTCCAACAAATTGCCATCGGTGGGTTGGATAAGCATCGGTTGCGTCAACTGTGGGTGGATAAACTGGGTTTGGCGTTGACCGGGCAATTTGTGAGTGAAAGCGAAAACGTGGACGAAGACATTTGCGCCATGGGTGCAGGCCCTTTCAAAGTTGAAGTGGATCTGATGCAACCATTGGATGCCGACAAAAAGCCCGCAGTGCATGCCACGCCGCTGAACCATGTGGGACTTTGGATTGATGACCTGGCCTCGGCTGTTCAATGGCTCACGGCGCAAGGGGTGCGCATGGCGCCTGGGGGTATTCGCAAAGGCGCGGCGGGCCACGATATTTGTTTTTTACACCCCAAGTCGAATGATGAGTTCCCCATTGCGGGCGAGGGTGTGCTGATCGAATTGGTGCAGGCGCCGCCCGAAGTGATCAACGCGTTTTCGGCCTTGGCTGCACAAGATCACTGAGCATTGGCTTGCGGACTGCCCCATTGGTTTGGTGGGCATGGAGGTGGCCACCGCAAGTCCTGAGCAATTCAAGACCATTTTGCGCACCGATCGAAAAATGCAGCCGCTATCGTCAAAGCATCTGGCGCCCAGGTGGAATGATCTGTTGCGCTGAGGCTGGATCAGCGCTTCAGCGCATCAACCCTTAATTTTTTGCCCAATGGTCTTGGCTTTCAAGGCTTGGGCACGTGCCAGTGCCGCTTGAATCATTGATTTTTTCCGGCTTTCTTCGTCGATCGCCTTTGGGTTCGCGCTCTCAACATTGGAGGTGTTGGTGGCCTCAAAATGGGCTTGGGCTGCATGCTCTGCTTGGGCTTCAGGCGCTTGTTCAGCCAAGCGTGATCGGTGCGCAGCATACCGATCGCGTGCATGCGTGGCCTCTTGGTCACTCCATGCTTGCCAACCAGTGCGGTCGCCGCTGATATCTTCCATTTCAATGCAATCGACGGGGCAGACAGGCAGGCACAGCCCACATCCTGTGCAGTGTTGCTCGATCACCGCATGCATGCGTTTATGGCTGCCAAAAATGGCGTCTGTGGGGCACACAGGCAGGCATAAGGTGCAACCTATGCACCAACTTTCGTCGATCCACGCGACTTGGCGTGGAGCCTCCATGCCGTTGGCAGGATTGAGTTCGCAAACAGGTCGCCCCGTGATGGCGGCCAATCGTTCAATGCCAACTTGGCCGCCTGGGGGACATTGGTTGATTTCAGCGGCGCCTTCTGCAATGGCTTTGGCGTAATGAGCGCAATCAGGGTATCCGCAACGCGTGCATTGCGTTTGCGGCAATGCGGCCAATAGGCGGTCGCTCAGGCTCACGTGGTTTTGCGAGAGGCTCTGCCGGTTTTGGTCGGAACCAACTTTTTGCTGGGTGTGGGCTTGTTCTGTCCTACCACATGGTGGGCCAAGATGAAGTCGCGCACTTGAGGGAACACAATTTCTCGCCAACGACGGCCACTGAAAATGCCGTAGTGACCCGCACCCGGAACTTCCAGGTGTTTTTTGTGTTGGCTGACTATGCCCGTGCACAGTTGGTGGGCAGCTTGTGTTTGACCGGAACCCGAAATATCGTCAAGCTCTCCCTCAACGGTCAACAAGGCCGTGCCTTTGATGTCTTGCGGGCGAACACGTTCTGCTTCGCCGCTGTAATTGCGCACATCCCAGGTGCCTTTCACCAGGGCAAAATCTTGAAAGACCGTGCGGATGGTTTCCAAGTAGTAGTCAGCATCCATGTCCAGAACGGCGTTGTATTCGTCGTAAAACTGCCGGTGCGATTCTGCGCTGGAGTTGTCGCCTTTGATGAGGTCTTTGAAGTAGTCGTAGTGGCTTTTCAGGTGCCGGTCAGGGTTCATGGCGACGAAGCCAGTGTGCTGCATGAAGCCCGGATAAACACGCCGACCGGCGCCCGGGAAATTGGGCGGCACTCGAAAAATCACATTGTTTTCAAACCATTCAAAGCTTTTATTCATGGCCAAATTGTTGACCGCTGTGGGCGATTTGCTGGCATCAATGGGGCCGCCCATCATGGTCATGGACTTGGGCAATTTTTCCCCTTGCGAGGCCATCAGGGAGACCGCGGCCAACACGGGAACCGTGGGTTGACAAACGCTGACCACATGGCAGTGCCCATATTGCTTTTGCAAATGTTGGATAAATTCACGAATGTAATGAACGTAATCGTCCAGGTGAAATTCGCCCTCTGCAAGGGGAACCAAACGAGCGTTTTTCCAGTCGGTGACGTAGACCTTGTGGTCCGCCAGCATGGCCCGCACGGTGTCCCGCAGCAATGTGGCGTAGTGGCCAGAGAGGGGCGCCACGATGAGCACAACGGGCTGCACCTTGAGCCGATTCAGGGTGGCAGGGTCATCGCTGAAGCGCTTGAAACGGCGCAACTCGCAAAAAGGCTTGTCGATTTCAATGCGTTCGTGGATGGCAATTTCTTGATCACCAATGGCCACGGTGTTGATGCCGAACTGGGGTTTTTCGTAATCTTTACCCAGCCGATACATCAAGTCGTAGGTGGCGGAAATTCTTTGAGAAAACGGGTTTTGGCCCAGTGGCGAGATGGGGTTGCTATAAACCTTGGCGGCGGCCTGTGCAAAATCAGCGAACGGCTCCATCAGGGACCGTTGGGTTTCATAGATTTGATAAAGCATGGTGTTCCTGTTTGATGCAAAGCAATATAACAGTGGATTTTTAAGTAAATTGGGGTGATCGCACCAAAATGAGATGTCAAATCAAAGTACTTTGGCAATGCTTGCGCAGACGTGATCGATGTTTTTGCTGTTCAGGGCTGCGACGCACATGCGGCCTGTATCGGTTCCATAGACGCCGAACTCGCTGCGCAATCGAATCATTTGATCTTTAGACAAACCTGAATAGCTGAACATGCCAATTTGCTGGGTGATGAAGCTCATATCGCGTTGCACCCCAGCCGCTTTGAGGCCTTCGACCAGTTTTTGACGCATTTCTTTGATTCGAACGCGCATGCCAGCCAGCTCGCTTTCCCAAAGGCTGCGCCATTCTGGGGTGTTGAGCACAGCAGCCACAACCGATCCACCGTGGATGGGTGGGTTGGAATAGTTGGTGCGGATGGCAATTTTCAGTTGTGACAACACTTTGGCGGCCTCGTCTGCGGTTTCGCAGTGCACGGACAAGGCACCAACACGCTCACCGTAAAGGCTGAAACTTTTGGAAAAAGACGTCGCCACAAAAAAACTCAACCCCGCTTGGACAAACAAATCAATGACGGCTCCGTCTTCAGCAATGCCATGTCCGAAGCCTTGGTAGGCCATGTCCAAAAATGCGGTCAATCCCTTGGCTTTGACGGTTTGTACCACTTGCTGCCATTGGCTGGGTGTGATGTCATAGCCCGTGGGGTTGTGGCAGCAAGCGTGCAAAACAACAATGGAGCCAGCTTGCGCAGACGCCAAAGATGCAAGCATCTTGGGGAAGTTAACGCCCAGGGCCTGGGCGTCATAGTATGGGTATGCCTGAACTTCGAACCCTGCTTGGGTGAACAGCGCTTTGTGGTTTTCCCAGCTGGGGTCGCTGATCAAAACCTTGGCCTGCGGATTCAAGCGCTTGAGAAAATCGGCGCCCACTTTGAGTCCACCCGTGCCCCCCAGGCACTGTACGGTGGCCACGCGCTTGGCCAGTACCGATGGGGATTGCGCACCAAACACCAACGCTTGTACAGCGCTGTCATAGGCTGCAATCCCGTCGATGGGCAAATAACCGCGTGCGCTGGGTTTTGACATCATCGCTTGCTCGGCTTTTTGAACGCATGCCAGCAGGGGCAATTTGCCATTGTCATCATAATAAACACCTACGCCGAGGTTGACTTTTTTCGGGTTGCTGTCCGCCGCAAATTGTTCGTTCAGCCCCAAAATGGGGTCGCGGGGTGCCATTTCGACAGCAGAGAACATCGACATGAGGTGTCCTAGATGGGGTGATGTGGTTGAAGATCGCGCAGACTGTTGTAGGCTACGTTGTTGTTGCCAATTTTAACGCTCACATGACCACACCTATTGCCGTTGATACGCCTCCACCTCTGGTGGGTGACATTGAAGGTCAATTTGTTCAATTTGCAGGCTCGCCTTTTGAGCTTTTTCAACCCTATTTGCCCGCAGGCGATCAACCGCAGGCAATTGATCAATTGGTTGAGGGGGTGAATGATGGTGAAGTTTTTCAAACCCTTTTGGGCGTGACGGGTTCTGGCAAAACTTTCACCATGGCCAATGTGATTGCGCGCCTTGGCCGACCGGCCATTGTGTTTGCCCCCAATAAAACACTGGCCGCACAGCTTTACAGCGAGTTTCGTGAGTTTTTTCCGCGTAACGCCGTGGAATACTTTGTCAGTTATTACGACTATTACCAGCCAGAGGCCTATGTGCCACAGCGCGACCTCTTCATTGAAAAGGACAGCGCCATCAATGAACACATCGAGCAGTTGCGGCTGAGTTGCACCAAAAGCATTTTGGAGCGACGTGATGTGATTGTGGTGGCCACGGTATCGGCCATTTACGGCATTGGCGAACCTGAAAGTTACCACCAAATGGTGATGACCTTGCGCAGCGGCGACAAGTTGGGCCAGCGAGAGGTGATTGGCCAATTGGTGCGGATGCAGTACGAACGAAACGACATGGATTTTTCGCGCGGCTGCTTTCGGGTGAGGGGCGAGACCATTGATGTGTTTCCAGCTGAACACAGTGAACTGGCCCTTCGCATCAGCTTGTTCGATGATGAAATCGAATCCCTTGAATTGTTGGACCCATTGACCGGGCGCGTGCGACAAGCTGTACCCAGGTTCACGGTCTACCCATCGAGTCACTATGTCACACCCCGCGACAAGGTTCTGGCAGCCATTGAAACCATCAAACTGGAGTTGGCCCAGCGCCTGGGTGAGTTGGTTGGCATGGGCAAATTGGTGGAAGCACAACGCCTGGAGCAAAGAACCCGTTTCGATTTGGAAATGCTGACCGAAGTGGGCCACTGTAAAGGCATCGAAAACTACACCCGCCACTTATCTGGC
>Ga0315903_10009287_pt1 | contig 11908 bp, 21 predicted proteins | sample LakEriMetagenome_7_FD_203524 | JGI IMG/M metagenome (GOLD analysis project Ga0315903, IMG submission 203524) | Freshwater fungal communities from buoy surface, Lake Erie, Ohio, United States - Buoy 2 MA119 | ecosystem: Environmental > Aquatic > Freshwater > Lake | place: USA: Lake Erie, Ohio...
GCTGCTTCGGGTGACCTACTCAGCTGCGAGATGTCCGTATCAATCCTTACGAGTTGGAGTTAAAATGTCCGAGTGGGAAAAAGAGAACGAAGCCTTCCTGATCAAGATCGGGCAGGTAGCACCAGCATCAAAGCCAGCACCTACTAAGAAAGACGAGGAATAATCTCATGGCTGTATTTCTAAATAACAATGTGGGCGTGAAGATCAACTCTGTCGATCTATCTGACCATGTCACAGCAGTAACAATCAACCGAGTATTCGATGAACTAGAAGTAACTGCGATGGGTGACTCAAGTCACAAGTTCGTAAAAGGCTTAGAGTCATCAACAGTAACAATCGACTTCCTAAACGACACAGCATCAGCAAATGTATTGGCAACACTACAAGCTGCATGGGGAACTACAGTCACAGCTGTATTCCTACAGACAAAGGGAACAGCAGTATCTGCTACAAACCCTCTCTACACTGTATCTTTGCTAGTCAATAACACAACAGACATCAATGGTGCTGTTGGAGACATTGGCACACAGTCAATCACATTTACTGCTAACTCAACAGTTGCAGTAGCATCAACAGGCACATTCTAAACAATTAAACAAAGGGGCTAAACATGGCAAAACTAAAGATCGTTCGAGTAGATGGAAGTGTATTAGAAGGCGAGATTACTCCAGCAGTGGAGTATGCGTTTGAACAGTACGCTAAAAAGGGTTTCCATAAGGCTTTCCGCGATGAGGAAAAGCAATCGGATGTCTATTGGCTGGCATGGGAAGTCACACGCAGATCAGGTGAATCTGTTAAGCCATTTGGGATCGACTTCATCGAGACATTACGCTCAGTAAGTGTCGAGGACTCCGACCCTTTAGCTTAAAGCGCGATCTACCGCTCACCTACCTTATTGCTAGGCTAAGCATAAGGTTAGGGATCGCGCCACAACATTTATTAGAGTTAGACAAAGTAATGCTAGATGCGTTACTCATTGGCTTACAGGATGAAGCAAAGGAGATTAAAGATGCCAGCAACAGTAAAAGGCGCCGTTAATCTTCGTAAGTCATTAAGAGAGTTCACTCCAGACTTGGCTAAGAAACTGCCTAAAGAAATCGGCGCAGCACTTAAGCCAATCACAAAGTCTGCTAAAGGTTACTTGCCAGATCGAGGACAAGTCCTAAGCGGATGGCTACCTCGTCAGATGTCAGAGGCAACCTTTCCAGTCTATGATCCTAGAGTGGTCAAGTCAGGCGTAGGGTATAAGACAACACCATCAAAACCTAATAGCAGAGGTTTCAGATCATTAGCTCGCGTGTTTAATAAAACTGCCGCTGGAGCGATCTACGAAACAATGGGGCGCAAGACTCCAGATAGTCCATTCGTTAAGAATCAAATGGCTAAGTCTGGTGGGGTAATGCGTGGCGATGGCAAGATGCGTGGTCGCGCTTTGTATCGTGCCTATGATGAGAACAATGGCAAAGCCAGAGTTGCAGTATTAGAAGCAATCCAGAGCGCAGCTAGACGGCTTAATGATCGAGCTACGGTGAGAGGTTAATCATGGCAAATGTAGTCATTGACATCGCAACGGAGTTCACAGGTAAAAAAGGTTTCAAGCAAGCCGAGACTGCTACCGATAAACTTACAAAGAATGTAAAGAATTTAGCCAGAAACTTTGGCCTAGCCTTTGGTACTGCAGCAGTTCTCAACTATGCAAAGACATCGATCAAGGCAGCAGCTGATGACCAGAAGGCCCAGAAGCAATTAGCCTTAGCGCTAGAAAATGTTGGCCTTGCTAGAGATGTTACAAGCACAGAGCAGTACATCGCAAGGCTTCAATCTGAGTTCGGTATTCTTGACGATCTACTTCGTCCGGCCTATCAGAGACTTGCAGTAGCCACACAAAATTCTGCCGAGAGCCAGAGATTACTTAACCTTGCCTTAGACATTTCGGCCTCAACTGGCAAGGATGTCAATGCAGTAACTACAGCTTTGAGTCGTGCTTATCTTGGGAATAACACAGCACTTACTCGTCTAGGCGTAGGACTTAGCAAGGCTGACCTTAAGAGCAAGTCATTTGAGGAAATCACAACACAGTTAGCAGATACCTTTGCTGGCTCAGCCACAGCTGCGGCACAGACTTTTTCTGGCCAATTAGCAATCCTTTCTACAGGCGCAGCAGAAGCATCCGAGATTATCGGCACAGGCCTTATTGACTCATTAAAACTTCTTAGCGATGGTGGATCAATCTCTAATGTAGTGACAGACATGAAGGCCTTAGCAACAGCCATCTCTGACACAACTACCGGCATCGCACTGTTTATCAAAGAAGTTAAAGCAATCCCAGTCTTAGGCTCTGCTTTAGGCTTCTTATTTGAGGACATTGGTACTGGCATTATCTTTAGTAAGGCTGGCAAGGAAAGACGAGAGCGCCTTGCTTATAATAAGAATGAGCACATGTCTAAGCAGGCTCAGGTTAAGTCTGATACAAAGATTACCAAACTAGGTTCACAGCAACTATCTAATGCAAAAAAACTGTCAGCTACTCAGAAGCAGATTGCAGCAGATAAAAAGAAGCAAGAAGTCCTAGACAAGGCTGCTTTAGTCCTTGCCCAAGGCAAGAAGGTCTTTGATGAAGAGGGTATCCAGTTAGCCGCTGCCGCACAAGGAAAACTTACAGAAGAAGAACGCACACGCCTAAACCTAAAGACTGACATTTTCAACCTAGAAGCTGCCATCAATGAAGGCAACATAAGCGCGGCTGTTCGCCTATCTAACAGCATGGTTGCTAATGCTCAAAAACTTGCAGCCCTTCGTACTGACATGATTGGTCTTAACGACATCGAAAACCCATTTACAGCATGGCTTGAGACTTTGAAGCTAATGGCGATGGAGTTAGCAGCGTTAGCGAACATAGCTAAAACACCACCTAAGTTATTAGGCAAAGGCTCTACAGGTGCAGAAATTGAAGCCATTATTGATGAGTACCTAAAACTGTCTCCAGCCGATCAGACAATACTTTTTGGTAGTCCTTTATTGCCTAAAGGATCTTTGCCTTCAACTAACTCAGGTACATTTATGGAAGGGCCGGAAGCTGCAAGGTTCTATAACCAGATGAGCGCTAGCGGTTCTATGGGTGGTGCTGGCACTGTAGTTAATGTGAATGTCACAGGCTCAGTTACAACAGAGCGCGATCTAGTAGCTGCCATTACACAAGGATTATACGCACAACAAGCTTCAGGTACTCCAGTTAATTACAGTACGGTGTACTAATGGCACTGCCAGCAACTCCTATTGTACGAATCAACCTAACAGGTGGAGCATCATTCGGTGAAGCCTTTGTGCTTGGATCTAGCCGTCTGGGTTTTGCTGAGTTTGCTTCAGGCTCTACTGTCATTGTTGATGTATCTGCTCAAGTTTCTAAGATAGATACTCGCAAAGAACGCAACCTGTTTCAGGATAAGTATCTATCAGGTACAGCCACAGTCCGCATCATTGATGAGAATGGTGACTGGAACCCTCAGAATACATCTAGCCCGTATTATCCTAATCTTGTACCTTTACGCTCTATTCAGATTTCAGCAGCTTATAGCGGTACTACTTACGGCATCTTCAAGGGTTACATTACTGAGTATCTCTATACCTATCCTAAAGATCAGGAAATCGGCTATGTCGATCTAATCTGCTCTGATGGCTTCAAGCTACTGTTTAACTCCAATGTGACCACCGTCACAGGTTCGGCAGCAGGTCAAGATACAGGCACAAGAATCGATAAGATCCTCAATACAGTCGGTTGGCCTACAAGCCAGAGATCAATTCAGACAGGCAACACATTATGTCAGGCTGACCCTGCAACGGTGCGTACGGGCCTTACAGCCATCCAGACAGCCGAGTTCACAGAGCAGGGTGCTTTCTATGTGGACAAGGCAGGAAACGCCGTATTTAAGAATCGCCAGTTTGTTTATGATGCTCAATCTGCAACACCTACTAAGTTTTCCAATGTCTCTGGATCATCCGACATTAACTATGCAGGAATTGTCTTTGCCCATGATGACAAGACTATTGTTAATCAAGCTACTGTTACACCCATCGGCGGCACAGCTCAGACTTTCTCAGATGCCACCTCTGTTAGCCAATACTTCCTGCACTCGATTACAGCCGAGCAGATGCTCATGACTACAGATGCAAACGCTCTAGCCCTAGCAACTGCCTATGTGACAACCCGTAAAGACACTACAATCCGCATTGAATCTATTACCCTTGATCTGATTACCCTTGCTTATGGGGCTGGAATTGTTGCAGCTTTAGACCTTGACTATTTTGACACAATGGAGATTACTAACGCGAATGTCTCCGGAACTACTATCGTCAAGACCCTTCAATGTCAGGGGATAGCCCACAGCATCACCCCTAACACATGGAACACAGTTTTAACCACGCAAGAGCCATTACTCGATGTGATGTACTAGAATAGGACTATGGAGAAACAATTATGGCAGTAGGATTCCCAGCAAAAACCACCTATGTGGACGGTGATGTCTTTAGTGCATCCGACATCAATGACACCAATGGCACACTTAATCTTATAGCCCCATCTACTAACTTTGCTGCAGGAAAGAATCACATAATTAATGGTGACTTTTTTGTAAATCAAAGAAACTTCTCATCATCTACTGCAACTGGTTATGGTTTTGACCGTTGGCAAAATGTAACTGATGGCTCTAGTGGTACTGCTACATTTTCAGCACAGACTTTTACAGCTGGAGCCGCACCTGTTGCTGGTTATGAGGCTAGAAACTTTTTAAGATGCGTTACAACTGGACAAACTGCTGCAGGCGTTTTTACTCTTTTTGAGCAGTTTATTGAAGATGTTAGATCTATTGCTGGTCAAACAGTAACTATCTCTTTTTGGGCTAAGGCTGCAACTGGAACACCTAAAATAGCAGTAGAAGTTGAACAGTATTTTGGTTCTGGTGGATCACCTTCATCATCTACTGCAACTTATGCAGGACAAGTTACTATCTCTACTTCTTGGGCTCGCTACTCTGTAACTGTAGCAGTACCATCAATCTCTGGAAAAACCATAGGAACCACAGCAAACAGTTCATTTAGTGCCATCAATCTTTGGGTTTCTTCTGGCACTACTTTCAATTCTCGTACTGGTTCACTCGGTATTCAATCAAACACTTTTGACATCTGGGGTGTTCAGGTTGAAGCAGGATCAACTGCTACCGCTTTTCAAACTGCAACTGGAACAATTCAAGGAGAATTAGCTTTGTGCCAGAGGTATTACTACCGCACTTCATCAAGTGCCTCTAATCCTTATGCAGCATTTACACAGTTCGCACCTGCAAACTCCACTACTCAAGCCTTTATTGGTATGAGATTGCCAGTAAGTATGAGAATCCCACCCTTAGTTTTAGAGTTTGCAAACCTACAATTAGCAGATGGTTCTAATCTTTACACAGTTACATCTGCCTCTTTAGACAACAATACAACAAGTAATGACATTGCTGCTGCTGGATACAATGTTGCATCAGGTCTAACACAGTATCGGCCTTATGTGGCGCGTGGTAACAATAGTGCATCAGCCTACATCGGATTCAGTGCGGAGCTATAAAATGGACAATGTATCTTTTATTAAAGTAATTGGGATCGATGGCGTAGAAGTAGAACATGCCATCATTGACAGAGGCAACGGGGAATTTACCTCAATGCTAAAATCTACCTATGATGAACTAAAGGCAAATGAAGCCAAGATTATCTAAGGCAGGAGTGCAGCTTCGGGAACAGTTTGATGATGCCTACCCAGATCGTGACCGCACATCGGATGGTTGGATCGGTGATACCAGACATGGTGCTCGTAAGTCTGATCATAATCCAGATGCACAAGGCTGGGTACGCGCCATTGACATCGATCGTGACTTATCCGGCAAAGCCAAGCCCGACCTCATGCCCGACCTTGTTGATCAAATTCGTGCAGCCTGTAAAGCACGATCAGAAAAGCGTATTGCTTACATTATTTTTGACGGGAAAATCTGCTCCCCTATCCTTCGGTGGAAGTGGCGCAAATACACAGGGGCTAACAAACATGTTCACCATGTTCATTTCAGCTTTAAGAAAGAAGCTGACTTACGCGGTGAATTTTATCAAATACCTATGTTAGGCGGAAAACTATGAATCTAAAGAATCCAGCAATCCTTGCAGCAGGAGCATTTCTAGCAGCTTGGTCAGCAACTAATTTCGATGCAGACTACAGAGCAATCCTGTGGTCAATACTTTCAGGCGTTTTTGGTTATGCCTCACCTAAACGATAATGACTGCGCAGGACATGGCGGCTCTTGCTGTTGCTGCCACGACCGTTATTGGTTCATTTATTGGCTCGGTGCGTTGGTTAGTAAAGCACTACCTAAACGAATTAAAGCCTAACTCTGGATCAAGTTTAAGAGATGAAGTTACTGCGCTATCAGCGCGTGTCGAAACCATAATCCGACTCTTAGAGAAGTGACAATTATCCTATGGCAAGAAAAAAGGTTATAGACCTAGACACTTACACAGCTCTTGATGCTTGGGCTATTAGCCTGCAAGAGATGTATCGAGCATTGCGTAGAGCAGGCATGGATGTTGATTTAGCATTAGCAATCATCATTGAGCCAACAGCTTATCCTGCGTGGATCTTGCCATCTCCAGTCGATCCAGAAAGGTTCGGCGATTACGAAGATGAGGATGACGATTAAGCGAATAGTTATTTTGTCTGATCTTCAAGTACCTTTTGAGGATGTTCATGTAACACGCAACATTGCCAAGTTCTTACAAACCTTTAAGCCAGATCAAACCGTCACTATTGGCGATGAGATTGATTTCCAGACAATAAGCAAGTGGTCAGATGGCACACCTTTAGCCTATGAGCAGACTCTAGGCGATGATCGTGATCGCTGTGTTGAATTGCTCTGGGACTTGGGTGTAACTGACTGCATAAGATCCAATCATACGGATCGAATTTACAACATCATCATGAAGAAGATCCCATCTTTCCTATCCTTGCCAGAGCTGCGGTTTGAGAAGTTCATGAAGTTTGATGAGTTAGGCATTACCTTCCATAAGAAGCCCATGCAGCTCGCACCTAACTGGGTAGCAGTTCATGGCGACCATACCCCTATCAAGCCACATGGCGGTTTGAGCGCATTGGAAGCCTCACGCAGGACAGGCACGAACATTATCTCTGGGCATACGCATCGCGCTGGTAGGACATCCTTCTCAGAAGCCATAGGGGGCCGTTTGGGGCGTGTTCTGCATGGAGTTGAGGTAGGTAACCTAATGGACTTCAAACAGGCCGCATACACCAAAGGAACGGCTAATTGGCAACAAGCCTTTGCCATCATGTATGTGCATGGAAAGAATGTTCAAGTGGATCTAATCTACATAGAGAAAAACGGCACATTCATCGTAGGCGGTAAGGTCTATGGAAGACCTCGTTAGAGACATTTTTCCTGTCCGTAAGACTATTGACGATGCAGTCGATGAGGCAGAATCGTTATCATTTCGTTATCAAATAAAGCCCAAATAGTCTGACGGGTATGCAACACTAAGCCTGTCACCAGCCGAGGGCGCTGGTGCGATAGGAGCAAGATGACTGACAATCAGATTATCGGAGCAGCTTTATTACTGTTTCCTTTATTAGTTGGATTGATCTATTCACATGTATCACATGGCAATTATCAAAAGGGTTTCCGTGAGGGATACCATCGAGGCAGGGCAGTCAATCGCCAAGAGTTTTGGCAAGAATGAAAGCCAAAGAGGTCTTACAAAGTGCAACCGATGTCATGCAAGATCGTGGTGCAATCTATGGTCATCCAAAGATCAACCAAGATCGGATTGCTCGGAGACTTACCAATCTTCTTGATTTCCCAATCGAGGACTACCAAGCTTGCCTTGCAATGGTCGAGGTCAAGCTCTCAAGAATCCAAGAATCCCCAACCCACATCGACTCATACATCGATGCCTGCGCTTATCTCGCATTAGCTTGCGAACTCAAAAATGGAGAGGATGAATTGTATGTTTAATTTGTCAGAATACGAAACAGTAGATAGTAGAATCCATCAGTTTTACGAATCCTTTAAAGATGGCAGAATAGTCACAGAGATGGAATTGATCGACATGGAGAAAGGGCATTGCATCTTTAAGGCTTACATCTACAAAGATTCAGTCCGTACAATGGCAGATTCTACAGGCTATGCAGATGGTTTTCGTAAGGATCGTGGAGTCGATGCTCAGTTCTGGATTAACAATGCTGAGACAAGCAGCATAGGTAGAGCTTTAGCCAATCTAGGTTTATCAGCTAAGGGGAAAAGGCCAAGTGCTGAAGAGATGGCACAAGTTAATTCAGTTAAGACAAAGAAGCCAGAGGTTGAGAAAGATTATTGGACTACACCATTTGGTGAGCAAGATGAATTAATCAAGAAGGTAGATGCGCCTGTTACATTAGATAAGGCTGTTGAGACTGTTGCAGAGATTCTAGGTACGGCAAAGGTTGTTCCTAGCTGCAAGCATGGCGACATGGAGTTTAAGGATGGTAACAAAAATGGCCGCGCATGGGGTGGCTATTTCTGCCGACACATTGGTGTACAAGGATCAGAGCCTAAGTGTCCAACACTCTGGTATCAGCTAAGCAGTCAAGGCACATGGGAACCACAGAAGTCGAGGGTGTAATGAATAACAAAGTTATCATCGCCCATCAAGCTAAAGCGACATCCAGAGATGCAGCTAATCGTGTCTATCCTAGATCAGGCTCTATTCGCCTAGAAGTCTATGAGTTCCTTATTCGTAGAGGATTAGATGGGGCAACCGACCAAGAGATTGAATCTAACCTAAACCTAGATGGCAACACAGTTCGACCTACTCGCAAGACTTTAGAGCAGGATGAATTGATCGTTGATTCCGGCACAACGAGATCGAACCATAATGGTAATCAATGCATAGTCTGGCGAGCAATCAGCGCAGACCAGATGTTCTAAGGGGATAAAAATGGGTTATGTGGAAGTTTATAATGTAGATGGCGAAGGTGGATGGACTGACATAAATGACATTCCACTCATAGAAACAGTTAATTGTCAATTATGTAATGAGCCAACAGAAGCTAGAGACATTATGGCTATCATTACAATCAAGGATGGTCAGCCATCTGTAGGTCAATGGCAATGTCGCAAGTGTCATGCGGTAAATGGCTAGCCAACACAGGAAACACAGAGGTTTCCGCACAGAGCGAGTAGTTGCCGAGTACCTATCGACTTGGTGGCAAGGCGCATGTGTGGGAAGGGGTAGTGGCAAAGACATTGTTAATGTGCCATTTGACTGCGAAGTCAAAGCAAGGGTTGGCTTTCAACCATTGGCGTACATGAAGCAATTAAAAGCTCGAACATCTATCACTGGGGAGTTAGGGTTCGGCGTACTGCGACTAAACGGGCAAGGTGAGGATCCGCGTGACTATGCCGCGATCATCCGCTTAGAGGATCTATTGCCACTACTCATACTTAAATACGGTCACTTAGACAAAGAACCTACAGAGGCAGACATCGACCGTTGCTCTGGATGTGGGTCATACATGATAAGGAAGTGTTTAACATGCCAGCCTACGACTACAAATGCAGCAGATGCAATCTCAATCAAGAGATCACTCATGGATGGCACAATCGACCAGTAGTTCTATGTCAATACTGTAATGAACCAATGAGCAAAGTATTTACATCTAATCCAATTCACTTCAAGGGCAAAGGATGGGGCAAAGATTGAAGATACTAAACCTGTATGCCGGTATAGGTGGCAATCGTAAGTTATGGGGCGATGAACATGAGATCACAGCAGTGGAGTTTGATACTCGTGTAGCTGCAGTCTATGCGGATCTATTCCCTAATGACACAGTTGTAGTGGCAGATGCTCATCAATACCTATTAGAGCATTTTGAAGAGTTTGATTTCATCTGGTCTAGTCCACCTTGTCCTAGCCATTCAAGGCTTCGCAAAGGCTTATCAATGGCTACTGGATCAAAGGCTATCTATCCAGACATGAAGCTCTATGAGGAGATCCTTCTACTTCAAGGCTATTTCAAAGGCAAGTGGGTAGTTGAAAATGTTGTGCCTTATTACGAGTATTTAATCCAACCTACTTTATTGCTTGGCCGGCACCCTTATTGGATGAACTTTACTGTTGAACCTAAAGACTTCACATCCGATGGAATTATTAAGAATGGGGTTACTCAAACCTTAGAGGCTAAGTATGACTATGACTTATCTAATTACAATTTACCTGATAAAAGGAAGGCTCTAAGAAACGCAGTTAATCCAGAAATGGGATTGCACATACTGCGACACGCCGTCTGACCTGCACTTATACTAAGGAGATTGACATGTCTGGTACTCTCAGGGCTAGAGCCCATAAGGGGCTCAGAGCGAGCCGCTCGCGGATAGCTCGCTCGGTAGCCATCGCTATTGGGATAGCTCTATTATCACCAATGTATGATGCTAATACAGGCTCAATAGATGCCTTCAAATACAACCCTCGTAAATACATAAATGCCACAATGAATAAGACTGAGGCTACATGCATTAAGAGATTGATCAGTAAAGAATCAGCATGGAATCATAAAGCGGTTGGTAATCTATCTGGTACTCATAGAGTCTATGGATTATTACAGATAAAGAATCCAATAGCTAAAGACATGAACCCTATGCAACAGATACAGCTTCACATGAGATACTTAGATCATAGGTATGATGGATCAGCATGCAAAGCATGGAAGCACTTTAAGATTAAGGGATGGCATTGACCAGAGCTGCAAGTCATAGAGAGTTAGGCACTCAACGCTGGAAGGATCAGCGATTGCGTGTACTCAAGCGTGACTCATACATTTGTGCATACTGTAGTGGTGAAGCAACACAGGTTGATCATGTGATACCTAGAGCCAGTGGTGGTGGCCATGAGCTTGATAACTTAGTGGCATGTTGCGCACCCTGTAATTCACGCAAGGGCGCACATAATGAGGGTGTTTTTTTAGCACGAGGTGCTACCCCCCCTGTCTTTTCAGGGAGCCTCTCTCCGATACAGTCCGAAACGATGCTGGACAGTCCGTTTAAGCTCCGACCTAGTCCGAGTCAATGACAGATAAACCCAAAAAGAAACAGGCGCTACGAGGGGCAACTAAACCGAGGCTCCAGAGTCCAGCCCTCAAGGGCAAATCTAAGATCGATGATGTCAAGCAGCTCTGTGAGATTATCAAGATGCCTTTACTACCGTGGCAAGAGTATGTACTCAAGGACATGCTTACTGTTGACACAAAAGGCAAGTGGATTCGTAAGACAAACCTTCTATTGATCGCTAGACAGAATGGCAAAACACATTTAGCGCGTATGTTGATCCTTGCTCACTTAATCAAGTGGGAAACCAATGTTCTGATCATGTCCTCTAATAGAAGCATGGCCTTAGACACATTCAGACAAGTCACAGACATCCTAGAGAATAACGACCACCTTAAAGGCTTTGTTAAGCAGATCCGCTATGCCAACGGTACTGAGTCGATTGAGATGCTCAATGGCACACGATTGGATGTTGTAGCAGCTACTAGAGACGGCTCTCGTGGTAGATCAGTAAACGGATTGCTGTTTATCGATGAAGTTCGAGAGATTACAGAAGAAGGATTTAGAGCGGCGACTCCAGTTACTAGAGCGCATCCTAATTCACACACTCTGCTGTGTTCTAATGCCGGTGATGCATTTAGCACTGTTCTTAACGATCTAAGAGAGCGAGCGATCTCGTATCCACCTAAGTCTTTCGGTTTCTATGAGTATTCGGCTCCCCAATACTGCAAGATCGAAGATCGCAACGCTTGGGCTATGGCTAATCCTTCTTTGGGTTACACAATTACAGAAGAAGC
>Ga0315903_10009288_pt1 | contig 11908 bp, 11 predicted proteins | sample LakEriMetagenome_7_FD_203524 | JGI IMG/M metagenome (GOLD analysis project Ga0315903, IMG submission 203524) | Freshwater fungal communities from buoy surface, Lake Erie, Ohio, United States - Buoy 2 MA119 | ecosystem: Environmental > Aquatic > Freshwater > Lake | place: USA: Lake Erie, Ohio...
ACGCAATGCGGCAGCCGAGCTTGGCATGACAACCTGGGCGCTCAACGATTATAAGGAGGCTTCTTCCAAATTCCCGGCGCAAAAAGTGGAGCGTATCATCGGGTATATTCGTGAAACGGATAAAAAATCGAAAGGAGTAAATAATGCTTCTGCAGATGATGGCGATTTAATGAAAGAACTGGTTTTTAAAATTCTGCATTAAGCGGATAGCCAAATTGCGCAATGCTAACCGTATCACCGATTCTAATTGTTCCTTGCGTGGCGATTACATTTTGACCAAACATGATTTTGTTTTTCATGGTTCTGTAATTCGCAAGCGTTCTCAAAGGCTCTTTACCAGCTAGTCCCGTAGCCTGGTCTACCGTTGTCATGACGCACCTCGAACAGAGCTTAACTCCTCTTGCCTGAACCTCGCCCATCCGAAACTCCGACCAGGAATCCTCCATGTGAGGTTCGTCGGTCGCAACCACAATATTCGGACGAAAACGATCCCAGCCCATTTCGGAATGACCATGGCTCTGCAGTCTTCTATTTAACTCATTCAATGATGCCGAACCGATAAGCAGCAGCGGGTAGGCATCAGAAAAGGAAGTTAGTTGACCATCACCGGCATAGGTTCTATCCACAAAGCGATGTGACACATCAGGCATATAGACCAATCTGCACGGCATATCTAATGCGTCACTAAAAAACTGATTCACTTCGTGCTCTGCTTCGATAGCAGAAACGCTATCAGACCATACTGTGACAGTCACGTCTCTTCCTTGCAGCAAGGTTAATGGTAAACGCACACGCTCCCCCGTCCTTGCAACAACATCAAAACCTTCATTGGAAAGAGCAACGCTCAACAGGCATAGCCTAGGCCATTCCCGCTGAGAAATAAACCGACCGTCATGATCTACGAGCATCCATCTCCGATCACCCTGTGCCCCTCGGTCGGTTAAAACCAATGATTCACAAGCAATACCCGCGAGTGACTTGACCGGATAAATGAAAGTTTGCTGGATGGTTGGGGTCATAAGAATGTCAAATCGACGCCCGAAGGTAAGGAGGCGATTATCACCTGTACATTTGCACCTCATGAAAATAGCCAACGACCTTATACTGAGAGCCGCCCGTGGCGAAGAAACCGAGCGTGTACCTGTTTGGGTAATGCGCCAAGCCGGACGAGTTTTATCAGAGTATCGAGCTACACGTGCACAAGCCGGTAGCTTCAAGAATTTATTGATGAACCCGTCATTAGCCGCTGAGGTGACCATTCAACCGGTGGATATTTTCGGCGTGGATGCTGCAATTCTCTTCAGTGATATTCTCGTCATTCCGGAAGCGATGGGTCTTCCTTACCGCATGGATGAAGGAAAAGGACCTTCCTTTGAAAACACCATTCAATCCCGGTCCGATTTGGATAAGCTTTCAACCGAACATGTGCTCGACAATTTAAAATATGTGTTCGATGCCATTACGACCATTAAGCGCGACCTGAACAATCGGGTTCCGCTCATTGGTTTCGCAGGTGCTCCGTGGACAATTTTCTGTTACATGGTCGAAGGTCGAGGATCAAAGACGTTCTCAATTTCTAGGGCAATGTTGTCGAGAAATCCGGAACTGGCACACGGGTTGCTTCGCAAAATTACCGACGCGACTATTGCCTACCTGAAAGAACAGATAGCTTGTGGTTGCAACATGGTCCAGTTGTTTGACAGCTGGGCAGGCATACTCAATAAAGAAACATACAACACATTCGCATTGCCCTACATTGAAGAAATATGCAAAGCCATTGACACTGTTCCAATGACAGTGTTCGCAAAAGGCGCCTTCTTTTCGCTGGAGGAAATGGGGCAATTGCCTTGTCGCACGTTGGGTATCGACTGGCACACATCACCCGAGTTCGCTCGCCAAATGGCTGGCCCCGATAAAACACTTCAGGGTAATTTGGACCCTGCGGTTCTCTATGGTTCCGATAACTTTATCATTTCCGAAACCAAGCGAATGCTTGACCGATTCGGATCTCGTAAGTATATTGCCAACCTTGGGCACGGGGTTTATCCTGACATTGACCACGAAAAGCTCAAATTATTCATTCAAACCGTACAAGCACACCAATTCAATCGATCATGAAACAATACAGTTTAATTCTATTGATGCTCATTTTCTGCGGAAGTATTTCAGCGCAGCAAAAAAAGCCTTCAACAACTTCTAAGCCCTCCACAACAAAAACAGGAACAGCCTCAAAAGAAGCTCCGGCGGCAGAGGCTCCGGCAGCGCCGAGCAACCTTGTAATGGACTCAAGTTTCGAGCTCGATGACGTCAAATTGCTCAAGACATATGGTCAGCTTCCAATCATGCTCAAAAATTGGGGGTCACCCAACGAATCAAAAGCCGATTTGTATAACACTATGGCAAAAGCCTCTAAAGTGGCGATACCAAAAAATGACATGGGCACTGAAGAGGCTTTCGAAGGAAGCGGCTATGCCGGATTCCGAGCATTCACCAAAGACCCAAAAAAAACCCGCTCCTACCTTCAGGCTAAACTCAGCAAAAAACTCGTAAAGGATAAATTGTATTGCGTAAAATTCAACGTGAGTCTTTCTGACTTAAGCAAGTGGGGAACAAACAATGTAGGTATGTATTTCAGCGATCGCAAACTCCAAAATGCAAATACAAATGCACTTACATTCATTCCTCAGATAACTGAAAAAAGTAACGCCCCCATAGTAACTATGAGTGGCTGGGAAACCATCTGCGGAACATTTCTATCTACCGGTAAGGAAGAATACTTCATTATTGGATGCTTTGGTGAAGAAGACAACATCAAGCTGGAAAAGGTTATCAAACCTGCTACTCAAGAAGGAATGATCATGGCCGATGCATATTATTACATAGACAACGTAGAGGTAATTGAAATTGAATCAGTAGACGGATGCTTTTGTGGTAAAACAGAAGATCGTGATCCTGATTTGATTTACAGCCGTTCATCAGCCAAGAAGATTGACATGAAGCCGGGTGAGATTGTCAATGCAACTTCAGTGTGGTTCTCCTATTTATCCGTTGAACTTCCGGCTATGTTCGAGGCAGAACTTCAGGAAGTTGCAAAACTGATGCAGTCCAACCCGAGCATGAAAGTTGAGTTAACAGGCCACACCGACAACGATGAGCAAAATGAGACTAAAACGAAAAAAATCTATGTTGGTCTTGCCCTGCGTCGCGCCGAAGCAGTTAAACAATTCCTGGTTGACAATGGAGTTTCCGCATCCAATATTTCTGTAGTAGGCAAGGATAACTCAATGCCTGCAACCGACAAAACAACTCCGATGGGCAAAGCCCAAAATCGCCGAGTCACTTTCCAAGTTAAGTAATAAATAACCCCTGATACTAAAAAGGCCTGCTTTATGCAGGCCTTTTTTGTTCACAAAAGCATCCTTAAAACGATATCTATCCTTACTGAAATATTAGCGTCAAATTTCTGTTATTCGCACATATGAGAGGAGCACTCCTACCGGCTATTGTCCTATTGCTGCAAGCGATTTTTTGCAGTGGTCAAAACCTGGTACCAAATGGCAGCTTCGAAAACAAAACCTATTGTCCGGGGAACTACAATCAACAAAGCCTAAATACAGTGGCCGGTTGGTGGCAAGCCACAGATGGCACTCCCGATTTCTTTCACAGCTGCAGTGACAAAGTTGGTGTACCAAATAATGTCTTCGGTCAACAAGCGGCTAAAGACGGTGAAGGATATACGGGACTGGTTACATATAGTGCAGGTCATAAACGTAACTACCGAGAATACCTGCAAACCAAGTTAACAAGACCTCTTGTCAAAGGTGAACTTGTGTGTATTGAAATGTCTGTAAGTGCTGCCGATTATTGCAATTATGTTACAGATGGCATTGGTATTCTTCTTTCCGATAAAAAGGTGGAAAGCAATCTGCAAACAGAACTTGCATTTCGAGCTACCATGAGTAATCCCAGACTGAACATGCTCGATGAAAATAGCACGTGGCAACTACTGTCTGATGTCTACACTGCCTCAGGAGGAGAGGAATACCTAACCATCGGAAACTTTAAATCTGACAGAGACCTCAAGGTTATTCGACGAACGGAAGAACTTGGAGAAAAAGGCTACGGGACCTGGTCATACATGTATATAGACGACGTTAAAGTGAGACCCGTGCAACGGAAACTAGAATGCAGTTGCGAAAACGAATATCTCGCGAGCATTGCCGTTGACCCCCCTCTGGAACTGAGCGAATACAAAAAAATAAAACTCGATGCCATACTATTTGATTTTGATGCGGATTATCTAACAGACGAAGCGCTTCTGCAATTAGAAGAGGTTTATGTTCTTTTAAAGAAAAACAGAGCTATGTACATGGAAATATCGGGACATACCGATGTTGTAGGACCGGATGGCTACAACCTTGGACTTTCCAAACGTCGCGCTCAACGCGTGATTGATCATCTCATACAGAAAGGCATCGACGCAAGTCGACTTCAGCTAACTTACTTCGGGAAGCAACAACCCATCGCAAACAATGAAACCGATGAAGGTCGTCATCAAAACAGACGGGTCGAGTTTCAGATTTTAGAGAAAAAATTCGAATTGATTCAGTAGTCTAGCCTTGATTAATCTGTTCCCAAATCAAATCTTTAAGGCGGTCAACATTCATACCCGTTACAGCAGAAATAAATATGGCTGGAATGCCAGTGGGAAGCATTGGTTTCATTTGCTCCATCATCAGCTCATCAAGCATATCGCACTTCGTGATAGCCAGTAATCGTTTTTTATGAAGCAACTCAGGGTTGTACTTCTTTAACTCGTTTACGAGGATATCGTATTCGGCGCGTATATCCTTCGCATCACACGCTATCATGAAAAGCAGTGTAGAATTGCGCTCAATATGTCGCAAGAAACGATGCCCTAAACCACGTCCTTCAGCAGCACCTTCTATGATACCGGGTATATCGGCCATCACAAAAGAGCGATCACCACGATAACGCACCATGCCAAGGTTGGGCACGAGTGTAGTAAAAGGGTAATCGGCTATTTCAGGTTTAGCTGCGCTCACAACAGAGAGCAACGTTGACTTTCCGGCATTCGGAAAGCCTACGAGTCCAACATCAGCAAGTACTTTCAACTCCAGTATCTTCCACTCTTCCTTTCCGGGCTCTCCGGGTTGGGCATAATCCGGCGCTTGATTGGTTGAAGTCTTGAAATGGTCATTTCCCAATCCACCTCGACCGCCACTAACCAGAACGAACTCCTGACCTTCTTCAGTGATTTCAAACTCAAGTTTTCCTGTTTCAAAATCCCGCGCGACCGTTCCAAGCGGAACCTCCAAGATTTCATCCTGGCCTTGCGCACCGGTTCGTTTTGCGCCTGCTCCACACTCTCCTTCTTGAGCAATCACGTGTTTGCGATACTTCAGGTGAAGCAAAGTCCAGACGTCCTTACTTCCGCGCACAATGATGTGCCCACCTCTTCCGCCATCGCCACCATCCGGTCCGCCCTTGGGCACAAATTTCTCACGCCGAAAGTGACGACTGCCTGCTCCGCCTTTGCCCGAGCGGCAACAAATCTTCACGTAATCGACAAAATTGGATTCAGCCATAAGGATGTTTGTTTCTTTATACTATTGGACAAAAGCATCCAATTCGTCGCATAAGCGACTTGTGATTTCTTCTACTGTGCCAACACCTTGCACTCCCCTGTACTTTCCGCATGCTTGATAATAGCCGGCTACCGGAGCAGTTTCACGATTATAAACAGAGATTCGATTTCGCACTATGGATTCATCGGCATCATCGGCCCTGCCACTGGTTGTAGCTCTATTTAATAAGCGCTTAATGAGTTCCTCTTCGTCTACCTCCAAAGCGAGCATACATATTATAGAGGTGTTTTGTGTATTCAAAAATCGATCGAGCGCCTCAGCCTGCGCAGAGGTGCGCGGGAAACCGTCGAAAATAAAACCCTTGGGATCCGTGTGTTTTACCACCTCACTTTCAAGCATAGAAATCGTAAGGCTATCGGGTACGAGTTCACCTTTGTCCATAAAGGCCTTCGCTTGTTGACCCAGTTCAGTCGCGTTCTTGATGTTGTAGCGAAAAATATCACCTGTACTGAGATGCACAAGGCCGTAGCGCTGTAAGAGTATTTCGGACTGAGTACCTTTACCGGCTCCGGGAGGACCAAATAACACGACGTTGAGCATTCGAAGTATAGTTTGTTAGGGTGCAAAAATAACGCGAATAGGCAACGGCCGAACGCTCAAATAAACAGCGATGGAGCATTCAAGAAAAAGATTGAAATTTTTCAATCTCATTCTACCTTCGCCACTCCAATTTTAAAAACATGAATTTCGACGTCATTGTACTTGGAAGCGGCCCCGGCGGCTATGTAGCTGCTATCAGAGCTTCCCAACTCGGATTAAAAACAGCGATTATCGAGCGTGAAGCGCTAGGTGGGATTTGCCTCAACTGGGGTTGCATTCCAACCAAAGCACTGCTAAAAAGCGCATCGGTATTTGAATATATCAACCACGCAAAAGAATACGGTATTGAAGTTGGCGCACCCAAAGCCGATTTCAGTGCAGTGGTTAAGCGCAGTCGCGGCGTAGCAGAGGGGATGAGCAAGGGGGTTCAGTTCCTAATGAAGAAAAACAAAATTGAGGTAATCATGGGAACCGGCAAGTTAAAGCCGGGTAAAAAAGTAGCTGTAACCGCTGCCGACGGAAAAGTGACCGACTATTCAGCGGGTCATATCATAATTGCAACCGGCGGTCGCTCACGCGAATTGCCTGCACTCAAACAAGACGGCAAAAAAATTCTTGGTTACCGCGATGCTATGGTTATGCCTGCTCAACCCAAGAGCATGGTCATTGTTGGAAGCGGAGCCATAGGTTCCGAATTCGCCTATTTCTATGCCGCCATGGGTACAAAAGTTACGCTTGTAGAGTTCATGCAAAATATCGTTCCCGTGGAAGATGATGATGTTTCAAAAGCGCTGGCAAAATCATTCAAAAACATAGGTATCGATGTGCTCACGGGAACGGAAGTAACAAAAGTGGACACTTCAGGTTCTGGCTGCAAGGTTACCTTGAAGGATGCCTCAGGCGAAAAGCAAATCGAATGTGATGTAGTACTTTCAGCGGCAGGCGTTGTAGCCAACCTGGAAAACATCGGTCTTGAAGATGTGGGAATCATCACGGATAAAGGGAAAGTATTGGTCGATAAATTCTACAAGACTAATATACCCGGCTACTATGCCATCGGAGACTGCACGCCCGGTCAAGCACTGGCGCACGTAGCCAGCGCAGAAGGCATCATCTGTGTAGAACAAATCGCTGGACATCATCCGCAACCCCTCGATTACGGCAATATTCCCGGCTGTACCTATTGTTCACCGGAAATTGCTTCTGTTGGTCTCACCGAACGTGCTTGCAAGGAAAAAGGACTTGAAGTAAAGATAGGTAAGTTCCCATTCTCAGCCTCCGGGAAAGCTAGTGCGGCCGGTCATAAAGACGGTTTCGTGAAATTAATTTTCGATGCGAAGTATGGAGAACTACTCGGTGCCCACATGATTGGTTACAACGTAACCGAAATGATTGCCGAGTGTGTTGCCTTGCGTAAACTTGAAACAACAGGAGAAGAACTCATTAAAACAGTTCACCCTCACCCAACCATGAGCGAAGCCATCATGGAAGCCGCAGCTGCTGCATACGGTGAAGTAATTCACTTGTAGAATTTAGTTCTCAGGAAATCCATCGTTCACCCAGCATTGAATCTTGTTGATTTGATCCTGGGTGAGCGATGAGCCTTGAGGCATTGTCTGATTAACAAGAACCTCACGACGAAAATCACCACCCTGCAAAGCCGGCAACAATCCTTCGTATGTGTTGTAATTCGGATGACAATTAGATGTAGCGCATCGGCTGTCAATAATCGTTTTTATCTGAGATTGGTATGTCGGGTGAGACCCATCGCAGGAGGGTGTCAACTTTCCTGAATCTTTTTTACATGAAGCAATCAAGAAAAGAGCGAGAACTGAATAGAGGGTATAACTTTTCATAGAGTGAATATAAAAAAAGCCCGTTTACACGGGCTTTTTAGAATTTTATCAGGATCAATTTTCTGCGACCTCTTTCTTTTTGCGGCCACGTTTGGGTTGCTCCTGATCTACCCATTTGTCGTTTTTATGTTCTCCCATTACTACAACTTCCTTTTCAGGGAAAACACCATATCTCTGGGCAATAAGCATCATACCTTCACGTGTGGGGCTGTACATCATAACAGGAGTAGCCATACCCTTGTTCTTCACACCCACGTAAAACCCATTCTTTAAACGAGCGGGTTTGGTTGCCGGTCTGCCGGCTGACTTTTTTCCGTTCATGGGGCGCAAGATACGCCCGGATGGGGCTTGGAGATTCTTAAAAAAACAATAAAATTTGATTAGCTGAAAAACGCAACATAACAGACTGACAGTCAATCAGAAACTAACCAGACACAGAAGACGCTAGTCAAACCGCTGTTTATCAAGCCATTACTGGCTCGCTACAAACTGATTTGATCTTTTCAAGAGCAAAATCAATCTCCTCCTTTGTATTTAACCTGCTGAAAGAGAATCGAATACTTGCGCAACGCGGTTTAAGTGCACCTATTGAGTCCAACACGTGCGAGCCTTTGGATGCTCCACTGCTGCATGCGCTACCCCCACTACAAGCAACCCCTTCTAAATCAAGTAAAAAGAGCAACATATCAGAATTAGAGGTAGGTGGCATGGTAGTACTCAATACCGTATACAAACTATTCACATTTCGTGAATTACCATTAAAGACAATTCCGGGAATGGACGATTCCAACTCGGCTGCCATGTATTGCTTCAAACCGGAAATATGAGCCTCATGCTCCGACAAATCTGTATAAGATAGCTCAAGAGCTTTAGCCATTCCGATGATACCACTGATGTTCTCTGTTCCTCCGCGCACCCCTCTTTCTTGACCGCCTCCGGTTATTTCCGGATTGATCTTAATCTTTTTGTTGACATATAAAAACCCTACGCCTTTAGGACCATGAAACTTGTGGGCAGATGCGTTCAAAAAATGGATTGATAAATTTTGTAGATCAAATTCGTAATGCCCCATGGTTTGAACAGTATCGCTGTGCAGTATTGCGCCATACTTCTCGCAGAGACCGCTCACTGTTTGTAACGGAAGCAGATTGGCAATCTCATTGTTGCCATGCATGAGAGTTACAAAAGACTTTTCGTTGGTGGATAGCAACTCTTCCAGGTTATTCAAATCAACATCACCATTCTTGTCGAGTTGAACCAAACTCAATTTAAGACCATGTTGTTTGGACATAATCTCAGCTGTTTTGATGACAGCGCTGTGTTCAATAGAGGACGTGATGATGTGTTTGCAGCCCAGGTCATGAATGGCAGCATGCATAGCTAGATTGTCTGCTTCGGTGCCACCGCTGGTAAAAAAGATCTCTGCAGGTGTGCAATTCAATAGTTTCGCAATGGTGCGACGAGATTGCTCAAGTGCCGATTTCGTTTTGCGTCCAAACGCATGTGAGGAAGACGGATTACCAAAAAACTCCGTCAAATAAGGCAACATCGTTTGCGCCACTTCAGGCAGAACCGGTGTGGTCGCAGCGTTATCAAGATACACATTCATAGCAAACTAGATTCGAAAGGACATTGCTTTCGTCATTCAAATTTCCGAAAAAAACCGGAAGAATGTATACGTCGCAATCAAATTCCTGCAACTTCCTTCACCGTTTTGATTACCTCATTAGCCAAAGCTTCGGCACTTTCACGATTGGTATGCTCAGCTATCACACGCACAATGGGTTCCGTATTGCTCTTGCGCAGATGAACCCAACCATCCGAAAAGTCGAATTTCACTCCATCGATAGTGTTGACCTGCGCATCCGGATACATTGTTTGAACTTTACTTAGGATAGCATCAACATCCATCCCGTCGCGTAATTCTATTTTATTCTTTGAGATTTCGTAGCGAGGATAGCTATCGCGCAGAGCCGTCATTGACATTTTCTTTTTTGCAAAATGCGACAGGAAAAGAGCAAGACCTGCAAGAGCGTCTCGACCGTAATGTGTTTCGGGGTAAATAACCCCTCCGTTTCCTTCGCCACCAATGATAGCTCCGGTCTGTTTCATGGCCGTTACAACATTTACCTCACCTACTGCAGCCGCAGTGTAACTTCCGCCATGACGAAGTGTTACATCGCGGAGGGCGCGCGTACTCGACAAGTTTGAAACAGTATTACCCGGTGTTTGTGCGAGCACATAATCAGCAACTGCGACCAGAGTATATTCTTCGCCGAACACAGAACCATCCTCGCATACAAACGCCAAACGATCCACGTCAGGATCTACCACTATTCCCATATCACACTTGGCATCACGAACTAATTTTGACAAATCTGTCAAGTGCTCCGGAAGGGGCTCCGGGTTGTGCGGGAAATGACCATTCGGTTCGCAGAATATCGTTTCAATCTGGTTTACACCAAGAGCCTTCAACAGAGCCGGCACGTATATGCCCCCACTGCTGTTTACAGCGTCTACCGCAACATGCAAGTTCGCTTGTTCAATGGCTGCCTTGTCAACCATCTTTAATTGCAAAATATGTTTTAGGTGAAAATCCAGATAACTAGTTTCACTCACCTTTCCAAGTGAATGCACATCCGCGAACAAAACCTCACCCGAAGAAGCAAGTCTCAACACTTCAGCACCTTCATCGGCCGAAATGAATTCGCCCTTTTCATTGAGTAGCTTCAGGGCATTCCATTGAATAGGATTATGACTTGCCGTTAGGATAATACCTGCATGTGCATTTTCATTAGGGACGGCAATTTCGACCGTTGGAGTCGTGCTCAAACCGACATCAATCACATCCGCGCCCATACCGACCAGTGTGTTGCATACAAGAGAATTGATCATGCCTCCACTAATACGAGCATCACGCCCAACCACAACTTTAATGCTCGAGGCATTATTTTTTCGCTGAATCAGGGCACAAAATGCCGCAGTGAATTTCACAACATCAATTGGAGTCAGACCTTCGTTTTCGGGCCCGCCAATAGTTCCGCGAATACCCGATATAGATTTAATAAGAGTCACCTGAATTTTATTTTTTAAACACGCAAAGTAAGCCGTTCATGATCGAAGTAAGATGCAATTCTTTCAACACTACTTTTGCCTAAACCATGAATTATTTAGCCCATTCATTTCTTTCATTTTCGAGTGAACCTGTACTATACGGGCAGTTCATAGCCGATGATATCAAAGGAAACAAGTGGCAGCTGCTTGACAAGGAAGTTCAAACGGGAATTCTACTTCATCGATTCATTGACGATTATACCGACACACATCCACTATTACTGGAACTGAAAAAGAAAATGCACCCAACACTTGGCAAATTTTCGGGAGTAGTGCTGGATGTTCTGTTCGATCATGTGCTTTCATTGAGGTGGCAAGACTATTCCGATTCTCCGCGGGAAACATGGATTCAATCGACCTATGACCAACTTCAAAAACGCCAACAGGAAATGACGGAAAAAAGGCGATTCATTATTGAAAAGATGATTGAGCACGACTGGATGAATATGTATCTAACACCGGAGGGAACATCGCAAATTCTCAATCAAATGGCTCGTCGGATTCCTTTCGCTAATCCAATGAATGACTCCTTCAAGGTTTATTTCATGCATGAAAAGGACATCATTTCCACATTTGATGAATTTTTTCCCCAAATCCTTTCGGCGACTCAACTCAAATTAGATACTTTTGCGGCCTAACCGTAAGTTAAACTCTAAGCACCTGGTTGCCCGAGCCTCGTTTATGAAGTCGCGTTTACTAAAAAAATGGTCAGTAGTATTGGCTTTGCTT
>Ga0315903_10009295_pt1 | contig 11898 bp, 10 predicted proteins | sample LakEriMetagenome_7_FD_203524 | JGI IMG/M metagenome (GOLD analysis project Ga0315903, IMG submission 203524) | Freshwater fungal communities from buoy surface, Lake Erie, Ohio, United States - Buoy 2 MA119 | ecosystem: Environmental > Aquatic > Freshwater > Lake | place: USA: Lake Erie, Ohio...
TACTGATTTTATCGCTTGGTCCGAAGAAGTGCATGATAGGCGGCCACCAGCGGTTAAGCGCTTCCTGTACCATTTTGCGTTGGGTAGGTGTACCTGTAGCAAGGGTTACTACATTGTCGTGTCCGTATTTTAAGTGGAAACTCTCTTCTGTACAAATACGATCAAGCGCGCGGCAATAAGGTCCGTAGCTTCCTTTAGCATTAGCTACTTGATTGATGATGGCACCTGCATCTATGAGCCACGCAATGATGCACGCATCAGCCCAGGTAAATGCCGGATAGTTAAATACGTTTGAATATTTTGATTTGCCTGTAATCAAATCGTTGATCATGGCTTCGCGACTTTTGCCGAGCGTTTCAGCTGCGCTGTATAGTAACTGGGCGTGACCTACTTCATCTTGCACTTTGGCCATTAATGCCAGCTTGCGCTTAAAGCCCGGAGCACGTGTAATCCACGTACCTTCGGGTAATGCGCCAATAATTTCAGAGTGACCATGCTGTTCAATCATGCGAATGAGTTGCTTGCGGTACTCGCGAGGCATCCAGTCTTTGGGTTCAATTTTTTCGCCACGCGCAATGCGGGCTTCGAATTCGGCTAGTTTAATGGGATCCTCACCGTCAATAATTGACTTTGGTTTTTCATTGGGATCGATGTAAGCATTTCCGTACATAGTAGTTGTTATTACGAGTTTTAAATTACGAGTTAATTATTACGAGTTGGTTATTGCGGGTTAGTTATTCGGGTTTGTAGTGTGGGTCTGTAATCATTTTTTTTCGGATGCCCCCAATGATAATATCAGCCAGTTTTTTGGCTATTTGTGAAGGGTTCATGCTGCCATCAGGCTTGTACCATTGGTGAATCCAATTAACGGATGAAAGGATGGTCAGCGCAGCAAATTTTTCATCTACATCATCAAAAATATCTTCGGTTTCACCATCTTTCACAATAATCCTGAATTGCTTTTCGTAGTTGTCGCGCAGTTTTCTGAATTCACTCCTATGGGGCTCCGGCAGGCTTCGCCATTCTGATAGAAACACAGCGGTTTTATCCAAATTATCGCAGGAAATCTGCACATGGAATTGAATGGCCATACGCAAGCGCTCTTCAGCATTAAAATAAATATCGTTCACTTCTTTTAAAGCCGTAATAAAGCGATCGGCCATTTCAAAGCAAATGGCGGTGAGTATTTCTTCTTTTGATTTGATATGGTGATACAGACTGGCAGCTTCCATGCCCAGATCGGAAGCAATATCACGCATGCTGGTTGCCTCGTAGCCCTTGTTATTAAACAATCTGGCGGCCACCTGCATAATTTGCTCTTTTCTATTGATAGTCAACGTTTCTGCCATTTTACCTAACGTTTGTTAGGCAAATTTATAAATTAATTTATAACGAACAAGTTTTTGTTTATTAGGACATTAAAAATGCATTTCGCTAAAATGCAGTGTGTATCCGAACACGTTGGGGAATTAATCTTGTTCATATAAAATGTATGGTTGAACGAATAGGATAAACCACTACACAATTGACCACCGCATATTACGTTATATTCGCATGGTGAAACTGAGTGTTATACTGGTCAACTACAACGTCAAGTATTTTCTGGAGCAGGCCTTGCATGCAGTAAATAATGCCATGCAGGGTTTGTCAGGCGAAGTTTTTGTGGTCGATAATCATTCGGTAGATGGATCATGCGAGATGGTAAGGCAGAAATTTCCGCATGTTGTACTTATAGATAACAAGGAGAATCTGGGTTTTTCAAAAGCCAACAATCAGGCTATACGGTTGTCGAAGGGCGAGTATATTTTGTTGCTTAATCCCGATACGGTTGTGCAGGAAGACACCTTCAGAAAAGTCATTGAATTTATGGATGCCACACCCGATGCAGGAGGCGTGGGTGTTAAAATGATTGATGGCAAGGGAAATTTTTTACCTGAGTCGAAACGAAGTTTGCCAACACCCGCGGTTGCATTCTACAAAATTTTCGGACTGGCCGCTTTGTTTCCAAAATCGAAGCGATTTGGCAAGTACCATTTAGGATACCTGGATAAGAATGAAACGCACTCGGTAGAAGTGTTGGCGGGTGCATTTATGATGCTTCGGAAAGCGACACTCGAGCGAATAGGGTTGCTGGATGAAGATTATTTTATGTATGGCGAAGACATTGATTTGTCGTACCGCATTACGCAGGCCGGATATAGAAATTATTATTTCCCGCACACCACCATTATTCATTACAAGGGCGAAAGCACCAAGCGAACAAGCATTAATTACGTGTTTATTTTTTACCGCGCTATGGTGGTGTTTGCCCAGAAACACTATTCGAACAAGCACGCCCGGCTATTTGGGCTGCTTATCAATATAGCTATTTACATAAGGGCTGCCCTGGCGGTTATGCTTCGCATGGCCAAAGCACTGTATAAACCTGTGCTCGATTTTAGTTTGCTGCTGGGCGGATTGTATTTGATAAAAGTGGCGTATGAGCAGTACTTCAAATACAGTTCGGGAGGCGAGTTCCCATTTCGATTTGTCGTTTCTAATTTGTTGATATATGCCGTGCTGTGGGTTGTCGGCTTATACATTGCCGGAGCTTACCGCAAGCGCGGATCCATTTTTACGGCAACCAAAGGCATAGCGCTGGGCACATTGCTTATAATTATTTATTACGCTTTTATACCGGAAAGCTACAGGTACTCCAGGGCAATTATAGTATTGGGAACTATTTGGGCATTAACGGCATCGTATATGTCGCGGTTGGTAGGCTACCTCATACGCTATAAAAAATTTAACCTCCGTGTGTCGCTGGAGTTGCGCACACTTATTGTAGGCAATGCCGAAGAAGTAAAACGTGTGAAGGATTTGCTGGTTAGGTCAAAAGCCTCGTGCGAGTATGTGGGTTATGTGAGCACAACGAATGAGTCGGTAAACTACACGGATGAGTACCTTGGTCAGGTTGATAGCCTTTCAGATATTGTAGAATTATTTGGTGTGGAAGAAATTATTTTTTGTTCAAAAGATATTTCGGCTCAACGCATTATAAACTGGATGGGGCTCACACAGAATAAAAAGGTGCAGTATAAAATTGTTCCTGAAGAAAGCCTGTTTATTATTGGCAGTAATTCAAAAGATGAGCAAGGCGATTTTTATACGTTGGAAATTAATCTGAAGCTGAATAGTCCGGCCGAACAAGTTAAAAAGCGGTTGCTTGATGTGTTTCTTTCTTTGGTTTTACTTGTGTTTTCGCCTGTGCTCATGCTTTTTGTAAATAAGCGGTTAAAGTTTTTCCGAAATGTAGTTCATGTGCTTACCGGCCGGTACACGTGGGTGGGCTATGCAGATGCAGAGAACGTGCATTTGCTTCCCAGGCTGAAAAACGGAGTAGTGTCGCCAGTAGATGGCTATGCGAAAAAAGATGTGAATGGATTAACCGTGCAAAAACTGAACTTTTTATACGCCAAGGAATACAGCATTGAAAAAGACTTACAGATTATACTGGGCTCGTTAACACGGCTTGGAAATTAACTGTTGCTTGGCAGCCACTACCTGCGCAATGATATCAGCAGTCAGATCAGGGTAGTTAACATCGGGGGCTTTGCCATATTCTAGCCAGGTTTGCAATTTGGGGACAAAATTTTTGTCAATTTTGTTGATCACCGTAACGCCTATATCTTTCATTGATTCTGCATTGCACTGTTGCTCGTACTGATTGGTCATGGGTATGGCCATAACCTTTTTTTTGAGGTACAGCGCCTCGGCCGGACTTTCAAAACCACCGGCTGTTATTAAACCGTTGCTCATAGCTAGACTCTTGGTGAATGCTTCGCTGTTAATGGGTGCGATTGTTACATTATTTACGCGGTACGCTTTTTTGCTGTGTTTAGAAAATACCTCGAAACGTATATCGATTGTTTGACTAAACTGACGGATCAGAATTTCATCGCTGTGTGCCGGTAGATAAACAGTAATGTGTTCGTTCATGCCCACATCAAGTTTGCGCACATCGCTGCGAATAACCGGTGTAAATATAAAGTCGTCATACGACTTAAAGTGAAAGCCAATTTTATCGGTAGTGGGTGCATAGTTTTTAAAAACTGACTCAGCAAACCGGTCGCGTTTTTGTGGGCGTGGTGTTTTGGCTGATAAATAAGCAGCCTGATGACTCAGCGACACGGTGTGTTTATTTTTAATAACCGCAGCCCAAGCAGTTACAGGTTCGAAATCATTTATAATTAGGTCGTACTGCTCAACCGGAAAGGTGAAAACATCTTTAATAAAATGCAGAGGCCGGAAATGTTTTATACTGTCTATGATATCAATTCCGCCACGTTTACCAAAGGTATAACTGATCCCTTTACGTTTGTATTTAATAAGACAGGGCAGAGTAACCTCGGCTTGTCTGCCGCTGATTAGCACATCCAAGTCTCCGTGTTGCAAAAGATGAGGAATTACCTCACGCGCCCTGCTAATATGTCCGTTTCCGGTAGCCTGAATGGCAAATAGAATCTTCATAGAGTTATTCGATTGAGCAGTTTTTATATACCTGAAATGCCTACACGATCAACCTGAACGATGCTGTGGTAAAGCAGTTCAATGGCAGGAAGTTTTACTTTGAACTCCTCTTCGTCAGCTACTTCTTCGGCCGCTTCTTCATATTGATACATCGTCCATGCACCATTTGAATATTCAAGTGACGTCAGGTTTTCTATCCAGTCGCCCGAATTCATGTAAGTAGTCGAACCCTTTTCGGTTGTTACCTGCTTAAGGGCGGGCTGATGTATATGGCCGCAGGCCACAAAGTCATAGTTATTTTCAATAGCAATATCAATGGCGGTTTGCTCAAAATCGTCTATGAATTTTACGGCTTGTTTCACACTGTTTTTCACTTTTTTCGACAGCGATACCTTACCCCGACCCATACGCTCGCTAAACCAGTTTACCACGCTGTTAATCACAATGAGCGTATCGTAGCCTACGGCACCCAATTTGGCCAGCCATTTAGAATGCTTCATAGTAATGTCAAATACATCGCCATGGAAAATCCATGTTTTTTTTCCATCTACATCAAGCACCAGTTTATCCCGAATTTCGAGGTTGCCCATTTTAAAATCAGAGAATTTACGAAGCATTTCATCGTGATTTCCCGTCAGGTAATACACTTTCGTTCCGCTGGCCAGAAGCTTAAAAATACGCTGTATGACCTTCATATGCGACTCGGGCCAGTAGCGTTTTTTGAACTGCCATATATCTATGATATCACCATTAAGTACAAGAATATCGGGCTCTATAGATTTCAGGTATTTATTAACAGCTTTGGCCCGGCAGCCGAATGTTCCCAGATGTATATCGGATAGAACGGCAATATGTACTTTACGTTTTGTCATGTCTCAGACATTAATTTAATGTCGCAAAAGTCCTGATCTACCATCAAGCGCATGTTAGTATAAAGTTATACAACCGTTAACTCAGCCATATGAACACATCGAAGGGTGTTGCTTGTGTGATTTTCTGAACGGATAAAATGCCCTTAGTAGGAGTATAAACTTGCAATTTTCTCAAACAACGAATTATATTTGGTGTTATTGAAAAATGCCAACAGCTAAAACCAACGATATAAAAATCAGAGTTGAAGTAACGTATCAGGGAGTGCACCCTGACCATCCTGTATACAAGGCATATGCATACCGAATAACCATTGAAAACAATAGCGAATACACTGTGCAGTTATTGCGTAGGCATTGGTTTGTAAACGACATAGGCAATGAGGCTAAGGAAATTGAAGGAGAAGGCGTGGTAGGTCAGCAGCCCATTTTAGAACCCGGGCAATTGCATCAGTATATTTCAAGTGTGCTGATAGAGGCTGATTTTGGTACGATGCACGGTTATTATACTATGGAGAGGCAACTTGATGGCAAACAGATGAAGGTAAAAATTCCCCTTTTTACCCTGCAGGCTCCGTACCGATTAAATTAGTTCTTGCTAATTTATGCCGCATTTGTAAATTTGATTCCATACCATACAATTTATATCATTTATGAAAAAACACATTAAAACCACACTTGCTCTTTTGTTTGTTGCAGCTTCGTTTACCTACTGTGCTAAAGAAGATGATAATACCACTACTCCTACAACCACTACGACCACCTCATCTACTTCAACCACAGGTACACCAACAGGCAATACGGTTACTATTGATGGAACCACCATTAACCTTACTACGGTAAGTTGTGTAAATCAACTTCGCCCTACAATTAGCACGTTCGATTCGGTAACTGTTATTGCAGGTTCGGTATCCAGCGGATCGAATACAACACAGGTTGAGGCCGTATTTTTTAGCCCGAATGCCGCTCAGGGTGTGTATGGTTCAGTTGCAGACGACTTATCTATGGCTGCAGGCAAATGCCTTGTTACTATTCTGCGTTCGGGGTCGGTTGATGAGGAATTGACCATGAAAGCCAATCAGCAGGTTACACTGCGTATTACAGGCACAAGCCGTAAAGTCGAAATTAGCAGTAAAGCATTTGATTATACATCCACATCATCTACCGGAATTCGCACGGTAAGTACAAACTACGGATGTGATTAATTGAACATATTTTTTAGTACCAGGCTACTCCTTACCGAGTAGCCTTTTTTATGACTTCAGTTTATACGTATATCGTTCGAGCTTTTCAACTAGACCTTCGTGCGCTAGCGCTCATGCGCATTGCTGTTGCTTTGGTATCACTTGTCGATCTCAGTATTCGATTTGCTGATGTGGATGCATTTTACCTCAGTTCGGGTATTGCCAATGAAGAGTTGATACGTTCGTTTGCTGCTCCCGCATTTACACACACCTTATTTTTCTGGTATTCATCCGATGCGTGGGTGTATTTTTTATTTGCCGTTCATGCCTGTGCGGCCTTGTTTCTGCTAGCGGGCTATTATACCCAAGCGGCAACATTTGTGTGCTGGCTGTTGCTGATGAGTGAACATTCGCGCAATCCGCTTATACTTCAAGGAGGTGACGACCTGCTGAGGCTCACGTTGTTTTGGGCTATGTTTTTGCCTTGGGGCAAACGCTACAGCAAAGATGCAGCACGCTATAGGTATGAACAGGAAAATACATTTACAGGCCTAGCTGCCATAGCTTACGTTTTGCAGATTATGTATGTGTTTTTCTTTTCGGCTATGCTAAAAGGCAACGAGTGGCATACTGATTTTAGCGCGTTGTATTTTGTTTATCACCTCGACCAGATAGCCCTGCCAGCGGCTTCATACCTGTCGCAGTATCCGTATTTGCTTAAGGTGCTTACGGCAGTTGCTTTTTATACTGAACTGCTCACACCATTTTTATTTATACTGCCCGACCGAAGAAACGTGTTTCGAACTGCCGGTGTGATTTTCTATGTATTATTTCACCTGTGGAATGGTGTGACCGTTTACATCGGATTATTTTATTGTATAGGCATAGCTACCGTGCTGGGTTGTTTGCCTATACAGGCTATGAATTTTTTAGAAAAGTATGTGCCTGAAAAATTAGCAGAGGTGAACGGCACGCGTAAACCGGCTATCATGCATCCGTATGTAAAATGGACGACAGATAGTGTATGGCTATTTTTGATTCTTTATGTGTGTATGTGGAATGGCAGCAACGGAAACATCAGCTCATACAAGCTAACCGACCAGGCGCGAATACCCGGCTACAAGCTCAGGCTTGATCAAAGCTGGGGAATGTTTGCACCGGCCGTACTTAAAGACGATGGATGGTATATATACGAAGCTGTTTTGTATAGTGGAGATACAGTAGATTTAAACCGACAGGCACAGCCGGTTAGTTACGCAAAACCTGAACAAGTGGTGAAGCTTTACAGAAGTGATAGGTGGAGGAAATTTGGGGAATTGTACAGTTTACTTCCTTATGCTTATATACGCATGTATTTATGCAAATACGTTCAGCAAAAATGGAATAATGTACATCCCGAAAATCGGGTCAAGCGGTTGCGGATTATTTATATGCGTGAAACTACGTTGCCCGACTACAGATATTCAAAGCCCGAGCCGGATGTATTGTATACCTGTGGGGAAGACCTTACTCAACCGCGACAAGTTCGCAATCGAAAATAAGTGTTGCATTGGGAGGAATAACACCGCCTGCACCACGCTCACCGTATCCTAAATCGGAAGGAATAATGAGGCGAAACTTATCGCCCACATGCATGAGTGCAATGCCTTCTTCCCATCCGCGTATTACTTTTCCGGTTCCTAATTCAAATGCAAGCGGATCGCCACGCTCAACCGAAGAGTCGAACGATGAACCATTCAGCAGATAGCCCGTGTAATGTACTTTTACTTTCTTTCCGTTTTCGGCTTTTATGCCGCTGTTCGATTTGCTTACCACAATGTACTGCAAACCGCTGGCAGTAGATTGTGTGTCTTTACCTGCCACTTCAAAAGGCTTGGCTGCCTCTTTTACATCCAGCAGTTCAATATCGAACGTGATGGTGGCGTTGGGAGGAATAACACCTCCTGCACCGCGATCGCCATATGCCAGGTTTGCAGGTATGATAAGGCGGTACTTATCACCTACACTCATCAGTGCTACACCTTCTTCCCAGCCTTTAATTACCTGTGATGCTCCCAGTTTTAATTTAATGGGTTCACCGCGGTCAACGGACGAGTCAAATATTTTACCATCGGCCAGATAGCCGGTATAATGTACAGAAACTACTGTGCCTGATTGTGCTTTTTTACCCCCTGTTGCTTTGTTCACCACTACGTATTGCAAACCACTTTGGGTAGTTTGAATAGGCTTGCCTTTTACATCAAATGGTTTTACACCTTGACTTACTTCAAGCAGTTCTACTTCAAAAATCAATGTAGAGTTAGGAGGTATGCCTCCGGTGCCTTGTGCACCGTAGCCTAACTCAGCAGGGATAGTTAAAATGGCCTTATCGCCCACATGCAAAAGGGCTATTCCTTCATCCCAGCCTTTAATAACCTGGCCCATGCCCAGTTTAAAGCTAAACGGCTGATTGCGGTCTTTTGAGCTGTCAAATTTTTTTCCATCGGTTAATGTGCCTGTGTAATGCACGCTAACTTTACTTCCGGGTTCAGCTTTTGGGCCTTTGCCTTGCTGAATGATTTTGTATTTAAGTCCGCTGGCTGTTGTGTATTCCACGTTTAATTTAATTTTTGGGTTAGAGGCAGTAGTAGGTTTGTTTTTTTGAGCGCACACTCCCAGTGCTACCAGCATAGAGAGTGTAAGTAGTAAGTGACGCATATTATTTTACGTTAAGTAGTTCAACATCAAACACGAGGCTTGTGTATGGCATTATAGGACCTGTGCCCCTTTCGCCATAAGCCAGTTGCCAAGGTACGATAAGCTTATATTTTCCGCCAACCTTCATTAATTGAACAGCTTCATCCCAGCCGGGGATTACTTCCATTAGCCCTACGTTAAACTCAAAAGGTTTTTCACGGTCAATATTTTCATCAAAGGTTTGGCCCGAGGTAAAATAACCTGAATAAATCATGGCAACACGATCGCCTTTTTTAGGTTGCTTGCCTTTTCCTTCGGTTTCTATTACATACATCAGCCCTGAAGAAGTAGTTTTTACATTTTGCAATTTTGAAACGTAGGCCGCTAAATCAATGGAATCTTTTTGTTTTATTGATTCCATTTGTGCGCGGCTTTTCATTTCCAGTTCGGCCTGTGTAAATACGTCTACCACTTTCACCACAAAACGTACCCGCTCGGTTTCTGCAAAATGTGCGGGCTTATTCATGCCAAAGCTGTTGCGAAACAGGGTGTCGGCATTTACCAGAAATTCTGCACTGTCGCCTTTGGACAACAGCTGAAGAACTTCTTTCAGCGTAGGCTCTTCAGCGGGTATATAGCGTGGGGTGTTGTCTTTGTAAGTTTCCATCAGCAGCGAATCACTCGATTCTACTGTCATGCGCAGTTGTATCAGCAGCATGTCTTTGGCACCCACAGCGCGACTACCTTCTTCGTGTGCAAGTATTTTGTATTCTACACCGCTATCGGTTTTATCAAATGATTTGTTGCAAGCTATCAGTGCTAATGCTGCAATGAGGAGAGAAGAGACTTTTTTCATGTGTACAAGATATGATTTTATGTTTTAAATAAGTAAATGACGGTAATCTTTTAATGCAGTTTTAAATTTTTCTTCAGTTGTTTCTAGGCTGTCGGTGCTTTCACCACCAGCGGCACTGAAGTGGCCTCCACCGTTAAAATATTTACGGGCAAATTCATTGGCCGGGAAGTCGCCTTTGGCACGAAAAGACATTTTGCGCAGCACCGTGCGGTCAACAATGAGTGTCGAAAGCTTTATTCCTTTTATGGTGAGGCCCCAATTAACCAATCCTTCGGTATCGCCTGTTGTGCTGTTAAACTTTTTAAGTTCATCGGCCGTTACGCAAATTAGTGCGGTGTGGTATTCTTCCAGTATTTGCAGTTTCTGGCTTATGCAGTAGCCTATAAATCGGGTACGATCGGCAGTGAAGTTGTCATAAACTGCTTCGTAAATTTTATTGGGTTCGGCTCCTTTTTCAAGCAGCACTGCTGCTACGCGGTGTGTTGACGGATACGTACTGCTGTGTTTAAACGAGGCCGTATCGGTCATCATTCCTGCATACAGGCACGAAGCGATGGTTTTGTCCATCAGTTCTACTCCATCAAACTGCTCGATGAACATAAATACCAGTTCGCACGTTGAGCTTGCTTTGGCAGTGTGCAGTCCGTAATCAGCAAATGTTTCGGGTTCGAGGTGATGATCGATGAGTACTTTTTTAGCAGCGCTGTGTTCAACAAGTTTCCCCATCTCATTTATTCGTTTCAGCGAGTTGAAGTCGAGGCAAAAAACCCAATCGGCTTCATGCACCAACTGAGTTGCGCGGTCCGTTTGCTCTTCAAAGTTGATGACGTTGTCTTCACCCGGAAGCCACTTCAGAAAGTCGCCATAATCGGTAGGGGAAATTACAGCTGCATCAATTTCTATTTTTTGCAAAAAATGATACAATCCCAACGAAGAACCCAGTGCATCGGCATCGGGTTTATGATGAGTAGTAATCACTACGCGTGCTCCTTTTGTTAGCAGGGGTTTTATTTGAGCGATGGTATTCAGATAGTCTGTGATTTAGAGCGGTTCAAAAGTGCGAAAAATGAATGACATTAGCAGGTATATGTACAATATTTATGCTCAAAACTTTAATTCCTGAATTATACGGTACACATTCAGCCGATTGAGTTGCAGCGTAAAGTTAATGCGCTGCTGAAACTTCGTATCTCTGTTTTCCCAATAGTCGGTTATTTGCCCTGAGGCGAACATAGGCACATGCACCTGAAAAATACCACCAAACACATACAAACATACTCCTCCGGTATACAGCAGTTCGGTAGTGTAGCTGATGGTAGTAGTTTGTCCTGCGCTGCTGCTTGATGCGGATGTTAGTACAGTTCGGTTGTTTATAAAACCCACATCGGCATACAACCTTACCGGTACTATTCCGGGCAATGTAGTTTGTATATTGGTAGAAGCAAACCAGCTATCGGTAGCCAATGAGAAATCAACAATGTGAAACTGGGCATCGCCTTGTAGCAGCTGATTGGCAAAAAGGCCGTTTTGCTGCGAACGACCAAACAATGCCTGATTGTACTGGTAGTCGAAGACACCTATATTGTTTCCCATTCTGAAGTATTGAAACTCCATGTTTGGGTTACCGGGCTTCTGTAAAAATGTACCGGCAGCACCTCTTACCGTCAATCCTTTTTTAGGTGAGTTGTATGAGAAGGTGTACTCGCCCGAAGCGCTAATTTTTTGGAATGAACTCGCCATGTTTCCCCATTCGTAGCTGACCGTAAATTTATACGGGTCGAGGGCGCGGTCGTTTTCGTGTTCG
>Ga0315903_10009296_pt1 | contig 11897 bp, 38 predicted proteins | sample LakEriMetagenome_7_FD_203524 | JGI IMG/M metagenome (GOLD analysis project Ga0315903, IMG submission 203524) | Freshwater fungal communities from buoy surface, Lake Erie, Ohio, United States - Buoy 2 MA119 | ecosystem: Environmental > Aquatic > Freshwater > Lake | place: USA: Lake Erie, Ohio...
GACAGAGAGTTCGAATCTCTCCCGGCCCACCAATTCTGGCTGTAGTATAATGGATAATACACATGACTTCTAATCTTGTGATCCAGGTTCGATTCCTGGCAGCCGGACCAATTTTATTATGGAGATAATATGGCTATTACACAAAATCCACTTTTACCAATTAGTCATGGAGTTGGCAGTATAGATGCTTCAACCGTGCCTTCAATTGGAATATTCCCACCCGCCAGCACAGATTATATTATTCAAGGTCAAATGCTGACAACTTCACTTACAATGTCGCCATATGAAGCTGAACAAATGGATGAACATGAGATGAAAACTCTTTTAGTCTCAAAAATGATGCGTGAGATTATGGATAGTAATTGCATAGAGTTTACAAAACAGCAAGATTATGCAAGTGACGAAGTTATCATTCGTGCAAGAATCTTTGTGACGCCGAATGATGATGTACAATTGATAAGAAAGGTGCAAAAATGACAACAAAAGTTATCAAAAAGAAATCACTTTGGCGCAAAAGACAGGCACCTAATCGATAAAATGCTTGACAATCTTACCGCTTTCGACTATACTGTAAATGTGATGAGAAAGTGAGTTAAGAAATGGTTAAGAAAGTTGTTAAATTTGATATAAGTGAATTGTGTGGTTGGGTTGGTATGGTGATGATTCATGCTGCTACTCTTCCAACTAGTTTGGGTGTGATTCTCGGCTATACTGATAAACTGCCTCCACTAAGCATGGTATTGATGGTGTGGGGTGGCTTGTTTCTGTTCCTAGTTCGTGCGTTGGGTAGAAACGATAAGTTATACATAATCAGTAACGCTGTTGGATTCTTCTTTAACAGTATACTGTTGGCGTTGATTGTGTTTAAATAATGGAGAATGTGATGAGACACTATGGTATGTTTACAGAAAATGGTAATCGTGTAATTGATGGAATTGTGATTTTCGCAAAAGAGTTTAATTACTCTTGGGAATGTGTGAATGATGTACTTACTGCTATCTCAAAGGTAGAAGGATTTGAAGAGGCGACCGATACTGCGGTTCGTGAATATGTCTACGAAGCAATGGAGAGTGTGTGATGAATAAACTTGAATGGGAAAAGCAAGCCTATGGTGCGCCTAAGGCAGAGATTCTTGAAATGATTGAAGATTCGCTTACATTTAAAATGTCTGGTGTTGAAATGGTGATTGCATCATATCTTTCTGATGCACAAGAATTGATTGAGTTTAACGACAAAAATCGTGCCCGCCAATATATCAATATCGCTAAGATGTTAATTTTCGAGAAAATGGATGCAGAAGTCTAAACTTGGCCCGCTATTCATCGTAGCGGGCAACCAAGATGAATACGATGATTTTGTGATTCGTAAAAGAATGAAGGGTTGTAATTATGATTTTCGATATGTCTACGGTCCTGATGCACTGCGTGGCCTCAATACTATTCGTGGGTTCTACGTGGGTAGTTATCAAGAACGCAACGATTGGCCTGAAATTGATGTTGTTATCAAAACGATAAAAGCACGTGGTGGCTGACTTGACAAAGTTTTCATTTGCTGCTATACTATTAATTCTTGAGTTGATAAGGAATTGTGATGATTGACCCCGATATTGAATTGATTAACAAATTAGCAAAAGAAATTGCTGATGCTACACTGACTGATTATGTCGATGATGAGTGTGAAGAATTGTTTGATGCATTGTATGCTGAACATGAGGCGATGATGTATGCTGCAAATTCGTATGACCTTGATGCGATTGCTTATGGCGAAATGTAATGAAACTATGTAAAGATTGTAAATTCTTTGAAGAGGCCTCTAATAAAGAGGCCTTTTGTTTACACCCGCAGGCCTTGAAATATGATGATCCCATCTATGGTGAACATTCAAGGGAAACTTGCCGCAGTATGCGAATGGGTGGCCCTGATCGTAATTTGTCATGTGGTAGATTCGGTAAACTATGGGTATCAAAGCCGGGTTTCGTGACAACCAAGCCAGAAGTTTTGTGATAAATAATGGTATGATTTGGTGAACACTCCAATCAAGGCCATCATGTCTGAGCAAAACGAAGACCCCAAAGAAAAACTCAAAAAGTTCAAGCCCAAAAAGAAAAAATTAGAAGTACCTCCAGAATTTCTAGACAATGCAAAATCATACGAAGATAAACTCATGTTGGTACAACACCTGACCGAAAGAGAAAAAGGTCGTGTGCTGCTGGTGATTCGAAGTATGCTATCAGAGGCAGTAAAAAACAAGGGTAAAGTGAAGTGAAACAGCTGTTGGAAATACTACCCAAGTTGCTGGGCGTGATGCCCGAGCTGGTGAAGTATATCAAGTATATTCCAATACTGATGATTCTTGCTGGTATAGGGTATGGTGTATACTATGCTGCACAACGATACAAAGATCCTTATCTGTGCTATAATAATCAATTGTATGCACAAAAGTCTATAGATTCAAATGTTTATATTTTTGTTGGTGATGTATGTGTGAGTGGAAATGAGAACGATATTCAACCGCCTGTTACGGAAAATTAACTGGGAATACGTGGTGCTGTATGCATTTTATGCATTCTGTATTCTGTTCGCCATTACGGGTTACAATGTAGTTCGTGGTCAATTCGAATCTGCCGAAGAGGCTTGTCAAAATCGCAACGGTGTCTTGTTTCAAGAAAAGCAAGGCTCTTTTGTCTGTATCAAAAAGAAATCAATTATCAATTTGGAAACAAATAATAGTCCTTGACAAAGCCTGTCGATTCTGTCATAATAACACTGTGATGAGTTGATTTGGAGATGTCAAATGTTTAAGAATCTGATGGCCGAAGTTGAGTCGATTCGAATTGCACGTGGGTACAAAACCCTTGAGGCGATTGCATTTATACGTGAATTTGAGTCTGAGTTCCCCGCCGAAGTTCGTGACGAGTTATACGAATTTATGGCTGAGGGTCGAAAAATGTTTGCACCTGTGGAGTCTGTATGATCGGTGAATCTTTCCTTGATGGTCGTCGTGTGGTTGGCATGTATATGGGTGACTACCCCGTATCGGGTATCGTGCGGCTGAGTCGTGTAAAATATGGTGGTGGTATGTCTCATCATGTTACACTTAACAGTCCCATCGAAGTATTTGGTGCGGTACGTGAGTCGATTATTCTTGATGCAAGTGAAATTAAAGGAGTTCTATAATGAGTCGTAAACACTTTGAGATACTAGCAAAAGGCATTTCAAAAATTGCTGATGTTGAGCAACGAGCCGCTGCTGCTGTAGCCGTGGCAATTGCTTGTGAAGAACTGAATCCTCGGTTCAATATCAAAAAATTCTATGAAGCCTGTGGGGTGGTGTAATGTACGTAGCAAAAGACTTTGGCACCGTGCGAATTGTGCATGATGGTAGCCCATTTGATGTACTGTATGATGTAAAAGTAGAACGGCTGGTTGCTGGTGAGTGGAAATTCTATGATGGGTACAATAGTCTGTCAAATGACTATGCATTCTCTGAAGCAAATAATGCTGCTGCCCGAGCATTAAAATTGTAAAAAAACAGCAAAAAAAGCACAAAAAAATGAAATATGATCACTTTTGGTACGCCGGCTTTGTGCTGGCGATTTGCATATGTCTGTATCTATTTCACAAGACGCCACTATGAATAAGACTACCGAAAAACTAATACGAGATGCTGGTATCGATATGGACTATCTGATCAATACCAAGCAAATCATTCTCATCGAAAATCTAGTCAAATCAGTGGCCGAACACTGCGCCCTGCTCTGCGGCGCACAAGCCGACAAGAAAATTCTACGTGCTGCATTTGATCTACCCGTAGAGTCGAATGTAAAATACCAAGCACCCCCGATTCACGGCTCAGTGACGAGTCAATACACCCGAGAGTATAATATACCCAAATGAACGACAAACTTGACGATTTGATGTACCAGGCAGGTCTAACAGCACAGGGTTGTTGGGATCATATGGATGATTATGATCGTGCTGCTATACTAAAGTTCGCCGAGTTGATTGTACGAGAATGTGCTAATCTTTTTCCACTGACATTTACCGACGAACAGTACCAGCGTAGAATTGATAAGACTATACTAAAACATTTCGGAGTTGATCAATGAGCGAACAAGACTTAGTATATCGACTGCGAAAACGTGCTGAGATTCGAAGACAAATACCCGACCGCAAGTCTGTACAAGAAAACAAGCCCGACCGCATAGCCGATCTGCTCGAAGAAGCCGCCGACGAGATAGAACGATTACGAGACAAGCCCTATGATCATACCCAATGGTCAATCGATAATTTTGGATCACCCAATGGTGCATAGTATGAGAATACTACTGCTAACCCTACTGCTCACCGGCTGCACTTATGCGCCCATCACTATACGTGTGCTACCAGATACCAAGCCCATGAATCATTGCATAAAAGACAATAAAATAGTCTGCGAGTATAGCACCAAATAAGACTTGACAATCCTCAGCACCTCTGCGATAATACTCCTTTGACAGTAATGGAGAACAGAGAAATGATGACAAATCTACAATTACTACAGAGACAATTAAAAGAAAAGAAACAATCAATTGTCGATGCTCAAAAAGAAATATCAAAATTGAAAGCGGCCATTCGTGCGGTGCGATATTGCGAATGTGATAACTGTGTTGCTGAAATGAAACAAGCACTCACCACTTAGGAACTGCTAGGAACTGCTTGACAATCCTCCAGTTTTCAGCGATAATATCCCTGTTGAGAGAAAAAACGAGAGATTATCGAAATGACTACACCAATCTGTCCCTGCTGTAACACTGCACTAGTGCCACGTGTATTTGCTGGCTACTATGATCGCTTCACTTGCTGGACTTGCGCCTGCACTGATGCTAATACACTGATACCCGGTGCGACTATTCTTGCTGGTGGATACGGCTGGGGTACTGACGGCGATCTTGCAACCGCTGACGATTTGGGAGTGTACTAATGAACAAAGTTTTTATTGTCGTCGAAGTGATACCATACGAGGGCGACACCGTGCTGCGTGTATTTGCAAACAACGAAGATGCAATTGCGTATGGTGAGCAGCTAGTCGAAGATGGTGTAATCGAAGAATTCGACGTATACGAGCGTGAAGTTTACTAGTGTGGGGATTTGTGGTAGAATGTGGTAAACGCACTATTTATATGGTGCTAAAAACGTGCGAAAACGTGGCCTACTACATGTTGCGATATTCGCACTGCACCGCACTACATGTAGTAGCACAATGACAACACTGCACGGCCGAGTTCAAATTCGAACTGCAAATAATGCTTGACAAAGTTCGCCCATTCCCCTATACTAACCCTGTGATGAGTTGATTTGATAGGAGTTTGAAATGATTGCGATTTTGATACTGTTTGCTGGTTTGATAACGTGGGGCGCCCTGGCTGCTGCTCCTGGTGCTGTTACTACTCTGGGTTGATAAAATGGAAATTACTTGTATAAGCGTCCCCGGCGGCTGGCAAACGATGGTTTATTTGATTAATGATAAAAAAGCATACCCGTTCGGCCCTGTTTTCAATAAAGTAACTGATTTGTGGGGCTGGCAGCGTGAGAATCTGTTCGATGTAGCCGAGGGCTATCGACTAATGAAGGATGCATAATGGATAACGCCGTAATACTCTTTTTGATAATTACACCTTTTGCAATGGCTTATATTGCGTGGGATGCGATACGTGACAGAAAAGCATGATTGCCGAATAAAGCCCTTGACAATCTTTTGCGCTGGCTGTATAATGGTTTTGTGCTGATGATGAAGGAAAAAATTATGTACCTGTGTGATGGAAGAAAATTCAAGCGTCTGAAAACTGCTGTGGCCTATGCTACAAAGGCCTTTGCAAAGACCGGTGTAGTGTTGGCCATTGAGCCTGTGGTGGTGTTGAACAAAAACCCTGGCTATATTGCTTATCTTGCAAATGGGATGAAATTATGATAATTCGCCGTGAAACGATTAATGAAATTGCAACCCTAAAGTATCTGGGCTATCCTGTGTGGCGTATTGCTGCACTGCTCAGAATTCCTGCTGCTGATATCGCAGCTGCTATTAAGACTTGGAAACTATAATATGATCAAAGCACAATTTACTGATGCTGATGTAGCAGAGGCTGTAAAGGGCCTGGGTGCTACTGTACTGAAACCCCGCAAAGCAAAAAAACCACAATGTCGTGTAAAGTCTAGTAAGGGCTTTGTGCGTGGCTCTGGTGGTATTGCTGCTGGATATCCCCGAAAGACCTTTGTATAGATTATCTCTGCACGTGGTATCGCACCCCCTACTGCTAGGCAGCTGTGTGCGCTCCTGCGATACCACAATTTTACGATAAAAGAAAATGAAAAAAGCTTTGTTTAGTGATACTGAAGTACAAGCCGCAGTGCTGGAATTTGAGACTTACATGGCACCCCGCATTGTACCAGCCAGTGGAAATAATGGTGATGTAAAAGTGTATGGTGAGAATTCCAATGCACGTAAGCCGAAACCAATAATTTATGATGATGAGGATGTCAGTGGACTACTATAAAAATCTAGCGATACAAATTTTAGAGCTAAGTGATGATGGGCTCGGTATAAGTGCAATTGCTGATAAGCTGGGTCTTGCTGCGATTACAGTGGCTAATGTACTGGAGCAATACGGGCGACCTGATGGTGCATAATACAGTGTAGGGCAGCGTATTGTGGTGTGTGTAACGAATTCGATAAGCGTATTATAAATCAAAGGATCCCTTGAAGGAACATGCTATTTCAAAGCAACCTTATTGAACGAAAAGTCACTTTTGTATAGAAAGTCGCAGCAAAATTTTTTTTGGAGCTGAAAATGCCGCTAACCCTTGCGCCTGTACCGCCTGCTGAATCGCTAGATGCTGGTGAAACGATTAGCAACGATCCGATACCTGTAGCACCGATTATCATGGCGCCAGCACCCGCACCTGCACCCGTACTACAAAATGAGATATCGGGTGCAGAAGTGATTGCAGCTATGCTAGTGTTGCTATTGTTATATGCTATTGTCAGAATTGTATTTTCACTGCTGCCTTACATAATTGCTATTGGTTTGGGTATTGTTGCTTTTAAGTTACTCTTTTAATTATGATAACACTATTGCTCGGTATTGTTGTTTTTATAGTAATTAATCTTCTGATAACACTGTGTCTACGTTATCATAATGGTAACGATGGATGGCTTCAGTATTATCGGCGAAAAGCCTTGACAAAGTTGCCGGCCTCCCCTATAATGTAAGCATGATAAATGAGAAATGGAGAACGAAATGGCTGTAGTTGATGGTAATGTCGTAAATATTGGTGATGTGGTATCTTTCAAATGTGACATCGAACAGTGTGGTGAGATTGTCAAAATTGCAGGTAACACGTTGACATTGAAAGCTCGCTCACATTATGGGTTTGAGGGTGACTACATCGGTGGTGATGAGTTCACTGTGGTCGATGCACGTGACTGCTGGTAAGAACTGCTTGACAAAGTTGCGAACCTCGTCTATACTGTAGTCTGTTGAGTGAGAGAAAGAGTTGACATGAAAGCAATATTTACTACACAAGTCTTTGAGAACTACGCCTGGCGTGAAGATGGCTCGATTGGTACGGGTGAGGATGCCTACTTTAAGGCCAAGGGTGGTGATGAGTACGTGGTTCTGAATGTGGACAAATCGCAAATGTCTCGAATCCTGGCAGAAGTTCGTGCGAAAGTCGAAGTCTCGAATGATTACTTTCGTGAGACTGTGGTTGATTTTCAGTTAGTCGAAGATGACTATCTGACATGGTATGAGCGTGAGCAATTGGAGTATGATGGCTCGATTGCTTTTTCACCAAAAGAACTTGAAATGGAGTTTGCATAATGTCTAATATTTCTAATGTGAATGGTGTTTTGGCTACTGCACTGATTGGTTACAAAGATAACATCGTGGCGAACTACGTGGACTGGTGCGGGTCGGCCGGTATCTCGGACATCGGACAGTTCGGCATTGAGTTTGAGCCTGGTTCGAAATACGTGAAAGTTGTAAAAATCTCGTCGGGCGGCTCACGTTCGGTTCACTCGTTCGTCGAAATTTCAAATGGTAACATCTGGAAAGCAGCATCATGGAAAGCACCGGCAAAGAACTTTGCACGTGGTAACGTGTACTATGACAATACTTATCTGAATCGCCTGCAATGGACAGGTATCGCATAGTGAAAGAATATCGATGGGAACGGTATTCTGACAAATACTATTATTATGACACTGACACCGGCAAGATTGTCGGCTCAGTGAGCAAAATCGCACTCCAAGAAATTTGGATTGCACTCGTCTATACGGGTGAATACACCTTTACGCTACAGGATGAAAAACACCTGGGGCAGTATATCAATTTAGAATTTGCAAAACGTGCGACCGAATTCTTTTGGGAACGTGAAAGTCGCACACTACTGGAGTGAACTATGTTTAAATCGTTTAATGTAGCAAAACTAAAAGCCGGTCTCACCTATCTGTGGATCGTTCTGATGATTCTCTGCCTGTTCCTCGGGCGGGTCGATTTGAGTATCTTTGCTGTACTGATGCTGATTCTCATGGAATTGGAAAAACTGAACAGTAAGAAAGAATAAAATGTTGATGTTGTTTCTCAATGCTGTTTTTGCAGTATTATTTTGGAGTGCCTGTACCGTGGCGGCTGATGAAGGCCGCACTGGTTGGGCATGGATATATTTGATTCTGTCGGCGTGGAACGGCGCTGCTGCATTTGCATCTATTTTATAAGGAGAAGTGAGATGGTCAAAGAAGCGGTTTTGTTTGTTGTGTTTTTCGTATTCTTTATTGGTGCATTGTGTTTCACCTCGATCTATGAGGCTACACTGCGACAAGAGTGTAGACAACTGGCTATGGAACAAAAGTATTCGCCAGTCGAAGTTCAGGTGATGTGTAAACTATAAGGAGATATCATGGCTCAATGGATTATTCACCCAAGTTGGAAAAAGTCGCTGATTGAACGTTTTTATTATCATAAAGGCGATAATACATTTATGGCTGAAACGGGTTGGCGTTGGGGTTCGTTTGAAGTTGAAACAGAAGATGAAAACGTGCCAACGATCAGTGCGGGTGATAATCTGTGGGATTGTGGCTATGACGTTCAATTACTCGAAACATCTGATGGATGTTGGGAAACTCACGAAATGGATGACTGTGATGAAGAAACACAACAATGGCTGGAAGAGTTTCTTGAAGAGAATAGTTACCTAGATTTGGAAGAAGAAGATTGGGTGCAAGGCGATTGTGAAATGATCATTGACTGTGATCCCATCTTTGAGCGTGTTGATGGCCCTAATGCTGGTAAACGCTATGATGTTGACGGTAATGAGATCATAGAAAGTGAAGGGGAAGAATAATGGTCACAATTGTAAAACATGAATGGCATCAAGTCGATGAACAGTATGCAATTGAACTTGATGAAAGTTTATTGAGTGAAATTTATCCTGATTTGGATGTAGGCGAAATTGTTTCACTGATGGTACGAATAGAGAATGGTGAAATCGATGTTGCCGATGTGATGAACGATGCTTGGGAAAATGATGTAGAAATTGATTGGGAACATCAATACAGTGATTGTTGGACTTCACGTAAAGGTGGATATGAAGTTACCTATGAATTGGGTGATGAAGACAGTTGGGTAGCGCCAGAGAAAGAACCAGAGCCTACGCATAAATGCACAAACTGTAAATGGACTGGTCAGAGCTATGATGCAGAGTGGTCTTGGGAAGACAAAGATGGAAATGAAATTGAAGACCCACGAAAGATTTGCCCTTACTGCGAAAGTGATACTGAATTGACCGAGCATGGAATTAAAGAAAAGAAAGAGCAAGAAGATCGGCGCAAAAAATGGGAAAAGGCTGAGTAATGGATAAACACGGAATATATTCAAACCGCTTTCAAGGCGACTACAAAAAAGTATTGACGGTTTGTTCCGCCAATATGTTGCGGTCGCCTACGATGGCACATGTGTTGTCGGCTGATCCGTATAACTTTAATACACGGTCGGCTGGCACCGCTGGCTATGCACTGATTCCTGTCACTGAAGATTTGCTGATGTGGGCAGATGAGGTTGTTTGTGCTGACACTGAACATGCACTATGGGTACGCAATAAGATGATGGAGTGGATGCTGGATAAGCCTATCATTGATTTGCAGATTCCAGATATTTACGAATATCGTAATCCAGAATTGGTTGAACTAATTAAGGAGCGTTATGAATCAAGAACTGCTGACTGAAATCGCCAAACAAACTGGTGGTTCATTTTTTGTGGATGTTTTCAAAACACACCAAGAAAGATATGCACTTCAATTGTTGTCAGAAGTATATCAAGTGTTTCAAAAACAGCAATTTGACGGATATGCAATAGATTTCTGGGATGACATTGTACAGCATTTCCAACTTGACAACACTGAGATAGAAAAGTTGTCAAAAAGAAACAGTTGACAAAGTACCGCACTTCATCTATAATTATACATGTTGATTAATTATATGGGAGTTTGTGATGGCTTACGTATCTCAAGAATTGAAGTCTAAGTTAGCACCGAAGATCAAAGCAATTTGCAAAAAGTACGGCGTGAAAGCAAGCCTTGCTGTACGCAATCATTCTACGCTGGTGCTGAATGTAAAGTCTGGTAAAGTAGACTTTATTGGTGATTATGGTGATAGTCCCGAAACACGTGCCGATGCTGAGAAGTTTGGTATTCAAGTGAACCCTTATCACTACAAAAATCACTTTAATGGTGATGCATATTTCTTCCTCTCTGAAGTGATTCCGGCGATGAATGCTGGTAACTGGGATAAGTCTGATATTCAAGTTGACTATTTCAATGTCGGCTGGTACATTGATGTAAATATCGGTAAGTGGAACAAACCCTATTCTCTGGAGGCGTAATGAGTGAAGCAAGAATCGTATCGAATCGAATTCGTACTCCTGACGGTACGATTCTTGAATCTATGCACCGCCACGATTATCGTACCTATGTTGATGCAAATGGTAAAGAATACATGGTCGATGGTGGTCTAGAGTATCTGCGCCGCAATGTACATGATGATGCGCCGTATGAGGAACTTTCGGTGTATGATGATGACCTTCACATTGAAATTCGTAATGTATTCAAATGGGGTACACGTGGTAAAGATGGTAAGCAACCGCTGAAGTATGTGGTGCTAAAAGACTTGACAACGGAACACATTGAGGCTATACTGGATACTCAAACACATATTGCAAGTCACATACGACAAATTTTTATTAATGAATTAAATTTTAGGAATTCGGAAGCATATATAGTATTATGAACAAACTAGCACACATTACGAAGGAATGCCCACAGTATCGCACAGTCAGCGATAATGGCTCATGGGCGCTGGAGGTTTGTGTATAGATTGTAGTTTAGTTCGAACTGTATACAAACCCCGAAGTCCAAAAGATTTCGGGGTTTTTTGTTTTTATCTGAGTGTAGTTCAGCCTGGTAGAATGCCTGCTTTGGGAGCAGGAGGTCGGGAGTTCGATTCTCTCCACTCAGACCAAGTTGTCAAAGTAGCAATGTTGTAAAAAAACAACAGTAAAATAAGTAGTTGACAGAGTTTCGGATTTTCACTATAATAGATTCTGTTGAGTTGATTGATCTTTAAAAAATTTGTGAGATGCACCCATCGTCTAGTGGTCAGGACATTGCCCTTTCACGGCAGTAACACCGGTTCGAATCCGGTTGGGTGTACCAGTTATATTATGGGTGTGTAACTCAGTTGGTTAGAGTATCAGACTTTTAATCTGAGAGTCGTGGGTTCGAATCCCACCGCACCTACCATATATGAAAGTGTATTTTTGTGCAAAATGACGGCCACCAACCGTGCAGTCTGCGACCCAGATGGAA
>Ga0315903_10009298_pt1 | contig 11896 bp, 11 predicted proteins | sample LakEriMetagenome_7_FD_203524 | JGI IMG/M metagenome (GOLD analysis project Ga0315903, IMG submission 203524) | Freshwater fungal communities from buoy surface, Lake Erie, Ohio, United States - Buoy 2 MA119 | ecosystem: Environmental > Aquatic > Freshwater > Lake | place: USA: Lake Erie, Ohio...
AAACTTATTATAGCGGGCAAAGTGAAATCCGATTTCAAACTCTAAAGACTTGGTAGGTTTAAACTGCCCGGCAAGGTAAGCCTCACCAAAGAAAGCGGTGTCAGATGGATTGTATTGCTTCAATAAAAAGTCGCGGATGTAAGCGCCTTGAACAATAAACGTCATTTTTCGGTTAGGTGAATAGGTGATTTCCGTGCCGAATGACAATTCTCTATTCTCTAAAGACTGTGCAAAATACAAAGCCGGCAAGCGCAATGAATTTTGGCGAGAAACAGGCGGCAAGAAACTCAATAAACCATCAAAAAGTGCCTCTGTAGGATTTGGTGATGTGTGCAAATAAAAGTTCTCCGTGCGTTTAAATTGGAACGTGATACCAAAACCTTTTTTCGAATAATTCATGGTGGTAAACACACAGTTTCCGGATGAATTTATTAAGGTATCTTTTGCATCTCTGATTTGATCTTTCTTAATCGCTTCTCGAGTTTTGAACGCCCCTTCTACATACCAGCTAAAGCTCCCTGCGGTCAATGTGTTATAAAAAGTGGCAGCGTAGGTATTATACTTTGGCACAAAGCGACCGAGTGTGTCATAAGTTTCTATAGTTGACACTACTTGGTCAATACTCTCTTTATCCATGCTACGGTTTAAAATACCCACACCCGGCTGTAACAATACTTTGTCTTTTATATTAAAGTTCCCATCGGCATTAAAACCGAAAATGATTGGCTTTTGTATACTAAACTTCAGTTTTTGCACTCCGGCAAACGCCTTTAGCCGCACCACTTCTTTGATATCGTACTCCAATCTTGCTCCTAACATAGCATTATCAATCCCCAACGGTCTTTCTTCATAGCTGCGAAAGATAATCCCCGAGCCGATTTGGTCATAAATATAACCACCGGTGATGGTTAAATCTTTTACTTTCTTTTTTATATAAAAATTACCGATGCCCACAGCAGTATATGGCGTGGTAGGCACACGGAGAATAGAGTTATAAAACACATCCATCCTAACTCCGGCTTCTAAGCCAAACTTCTCGTTAGTGTAATTCAAATTTAACCAAGCATCAGCCCCAATTTTCAGATTGTCATAATGCGGTAAATTGAAAGCGCCAATTTTCTCATCGCGAATAAAAAAGTTGGCGTTAGATTGAAAAGCACCCGAGAAATAACCGGATTGCGCGATTACTGAAAGAGTATTAGTCAATAAGAAAGTTGACAAACACAAAAGCCTTATCCACATTATAAAAACTATATTTTAAGCAGTAAAGGTATCAGAATTGTGATTGTATAAAAATGGTTTATTTTCGGATAATATTTCTTTTTTGGCACGACAGTTGGTTAAACAACTACAAATCTATCAAAATGAAAAAAACAAGTTTTTTTATCGCCACAATAATAATCGCTCTTTTTAGCCATGCTCAAGAGAAGACAGTATTGGAAAAAATATTAGGCGAAAAAACATTGCCATCTATTACTTTACTTGACATGAATGGCAAAAAAGTGAATGTGGCAGACTATGGCAAATCCGGTAAAATCACCATTCTCAGCTTTTGGGCCACGTGGTGTATTCCTTGTAAAAAAGAGCTAGCAAACATGGCAGAATTACAAGAAGATTGGGCTAAAAAATATAATACGCAAATTGTAGCAGTTTCAATAGATGATTCTAGAAATACTACTAAAGTTAAGCCTTATGTTGATGGTCAACGATGGGAGTATGAGGTATTACTCGATGTTAACCAAGATTTGAAACGAAACTTAAACATACCGAGTGTACCGTTTACTATCTTAGTTGACTCGGAAGGCAAAATTGTATACACTCACTCCGGTTACACCGAAGGGGATGAATACGTTTTAGAAGAGCAGATTCAGAAAATCAAAGAGTAAATATCAATACTACTTTTTCTTTGATGACCGGCCTGTAGGCTGGTCATCTGTTTTATAGCCCAGTCCTGCAGCCAATTTATAGTTCTTTAGTGCTAATTTTTTCTTCCCAAGACCGGTGTAAGCATCACCCAAAGCTTGATAAGTGTTGGCGTAGCCTGCATCATAAGTAACTGCTTTATTCAAAAACTCAACCGCCTTACCATATATACCTATTTTATTAGCACACATTCCGGCACCATAGAGAAAGTCTCTACTTTCACCTAACTTTTGAAGCGCAGTTTCGTAGCTATTGAACGCCTCTTCAAAACTCTTGTTGGAAATGTATGCTTTACCCAATTCGCTGTAGGCTTGCGGATTTTTAGGATTCATGCGAATTATATTCTGCAAGTAAGAAGCGGCATGCACATAATCATTATTCTTTTGTGCTATATTCACCAAGTTCCAGCCTACTTTTTCGTTGTTTCTGTTTATGGCGTATAATCTTGCTAGATACTTTTCTGCATTTTTGAGGTCGTGCTGTTCTAAATATATCTGTGCAATCAAAGCAACTGTATTTGAATCCTTCGGCATCAATATAAACGCTTGTTCTAAACTCACCAAGGCTGCAGTTTTGTCATTCAAGCCAAAATGAATTCTACCGAGATTATAATGCGCCATGCCGTTCAACTTATCGAGAAGTATTGACTGACAGAAATAATTACGAGCAGTTAGATAGTTATTTTGCACCATGTAGCATACTCCGACCAAGTTGTGTACGTCCGAACGATTAAAATTCAAATCCAATATGCTTCGGTAGTTAACGAGAGCTTCATCGTACTTGCCTTGGTAAAACTGAGCATTCGCCAAATAATAAAGGGCAAAAGTGTCTTTGGGCACCAACTTTAAATACTCTTTGAAAAAAAATTCACTAGAGTCAAAACGAGCAACATTATAACTGCTGGCACCGTTGCTCAGAACTTGACGTTGATACAACTCAGGCGTTAAATTGGCCGATGCAATACGGTTATAGATTTCATCTTGAGGTTTAAATCTTTGCGCTTCTTCGTGTGCTTTGCTACCAGCTTGATCATTTCTCAACGAATCGTAGGCCATAGCCATCAATCCTGCTACTAAACCATCTCCTTCACCTAGCGCTACCATTTTTTGACAGTTTAAAATACAATCAATGTATTTGGCTTGTGCAAAGTTCCTAATCGCATCAACTCTCAAATTTTTTGTGTCACTAGAAGTTATTCTAGCCGGAGATTGTGCATTGACTAAAACTGCCAACCATACAAAAATTGCGATAAATACACCCTGCTTCATATATCTCGGTTTTATATTTTAAATCTCTCTGAGACCACTAGTTCCTTACTCCCGGCAGTGTACTTATAAAATCCCTCACCAGTTTTTGCACCCAAATAGCCCGCAGTCACCATATTGACCAATAGTGGACATGGCGCATACTTTGGATTGCCAAAACCAACGTGCAACACATTTAAAATAGCCAGACAAACGTCCAAGCCTATAAAATCTGCTAATTGCAACGGTCCCATTGGATGAGCCATACCCAGCTTCATCACAGTATCAATTTCAGCTATCCCAGCTACTCCTTCGTGTAGCGTTATTATTGCTTCGTTTATCATAGGCATCAAAATCCTATTGGCCACAAAGCCGGGATAATCATTCGCCTCTACAGGTATCTTTCCTAGTGTACGAGTACATATATCAATTTGTTGCAATGTTTCGCGACTAGTTGCGTAGCCATTGATAACTTCTACCAACTTCATCACCGGAACCGGATTCATAAAGTGCATGCCAATCACTTTGTCGGGGCGTTTTGTTGCTGCACCAATCCGCGTGATGCTAATACTTGATGTGTTAGACGCTAAAATAGTTTCCTGCTTACAGATCTCATCAAGCTGCTTAAATATTTTCAACTTGATATCTACGTTTTCTGTGGCAGCTTCTACTACTAAATCTGCATCGGCACATACATCAAAGGATGTGGCTATGCTTAGATTTTTAAGTGTTTCTGCTTTCTGCAACTCTGTGAGCGTTTGTTTAGCAATCAAACGATCTAGGTTTTTAGTGATAGTCGCTATAGCTTTAGTTAGTTGCTCGGCAGATAAATCCACCAATTTCACTTCAAATCCATTCATAGCAAAAACGTGGGCAATGCCATTACCCATTGTTCCGGCACCAATTACAGCTACTTTAGAAATCATACGGTTCAAATTTAAGTTTAGAAAAATTAATATTTATTAAATAACTAATACGTTGTGGATATAACTAAACACTAATAGACACTCTTATAAAAAAGTTGAGCGAAATCATTTTTTATAGGAACTAAAGAAACTATTCCACTGAATTGTCAATACTCCAAAAATACCTTCCTTAATTATGTTCCTGCTCATTTTTGAAACGCCCTCTACTCGCTCGGTGAAAATGATGGGTACTTCAACAAAACTAAATCCTAGTCTTTTAGCAGCAAATTTCATTTCAATTTGAAAAGCATAGCCAATAAATCTGATTTTATCTAAATCTATCGCTTCAAGCACTTTTCTTTTATAACAGATAAAACCGGCTGTTGGATCTTTGATACCTATCCAAGTAACGAGGTTGACATAAATGGATGCTGATTTAGATAATCGGATACGATCTTTCGGCCAGTTGACAAAACCACCACCCGGAACATAGCGAGAGCCTATCGCTACATCATAGTTTTGCTTAGCACATGCACCATGCAGGCGAATAAGGTCTTCCGGATTATGGCTAAAATCGCAATCCATTTCAAAAATGTATTGATAGTTGCGCTCTAATGCCCATTTGAAACCGGTGATGTACGCAGTGCCTAATCCCAATTTACCTTGACGTTCAATCAAAAACAACCGTCCGAGAAATTCGCTTTGCAACTCTCTCACCTTTGCACCGGTGCCATCGGGAGAACCATCGTCTATTATGAGCAAATGAAATGAATGCGACAAGTCAAACACTTTTCGCACCATTTTTTCAATGTTGCCCAACTCGTTGAAAGTAGGTATTATGACTATGCTATCGCTCAAACCTATGTTTGTTTATTGTAAAAATTTAGGTGTAACAAATGTAAAAGTTGAATTCACTTTAGGAAATGAATTTGGCTTTTTTTCACTACTTCAAGCTTTCTTTTATCTCTTTTAGCTTTTGCTTGGTGTGTTGAGCGAAGTCACCTTCCATCATCCAACGGTAGTAACCTTGGTCGGTTTTAAGTACATCATCAACTCTGCGTCCTTTATATTTTCCAAAATTAAATGTTGCTTTCCCGTTGACATACATAAATCGTCTACCACTATCAATAAATATTTCATCATTCGACAATTGGTGCAGTTGGTCTACATCGTTGCTCAACTCGTCATATTTTCGTATTTGAGCTAACAGAACTTCGTAAGTAGCCAAAGTATCGGCCTCTGCACTGTGAGCATTCACCAGCGTTTTGTCACAATAAAATTGATAAGCTGCCTCTAACGTACGTTTTTCAAAATGCGTGTAAATGCGATGCACATCTACCAAAGCACGATTTTCTATACTAAAACTCAAGCCTACACGGATAAACTCTTCCAACAACATCGGCACATCAAAACGGTTGGAATTAAAACCCGCAAGGTCGCATGGGTTGAGGAAATCAAAGATCTCTTGTGCCAATTGCGCAAATGTAGGCGCAAGAGCAATATCCTCATCATAGATGCCATGCACCAATGATGCTTCAACAGGTATGGGAATGTTTGGATTAATGCGATGTGTCAATAAAGTAGTAGTGCCGTCCACATTAGCGCGCAGAATACTAATCTCTACAACTCTATCTTTCACAAAATCAACTCCTGTTGACTCTATATCAAAAAAGGCTAAAGGACGTTTGAGGTTTAACTTCAACGAAGCAGCATCAAATAGGTTTGGTTGTTGGTTCACTATTTATTGATTTAAAATTTGAGTAGTTAATTCATCTAAATTTAGTCCTGAAAAATTGCCGGATGTCATTAGCAAAAGATTTTTGCCGGACCACGATTGGTTAATCAGAAAACTCTTCAACACTTCTCTGTCCGTTATCACTTTCAGCTTATCATTATCAAATGCCTCACGCACCAAAGTTTCGTCAAACAAGTCCATATTTTTGTGGGCAAATGTCTCCTTATCTAAAAAAACAACCGGTGTATCCGCCTGATTCATTGATCCGGCATATTGATTTAAAAATTCTTTATTTAGACTACTAAAAGTATGTAACTCCATCACAGCTATAAGATGTTGCTGAGCGAATTGTTGCTTCATTGCTTTGGTTGTAGCTGCTAATTTTGAAGGCGAATGGGCAAAGTCTTTATAAATGGTGGTTTGCTCGTTTTTGCCTTGCAACTGCAAGCGATTGGCCGCTCCTTCAAAAGTAGCAATGGCTCGGTAAAAATCTTCATCAAAAACACCAATTTCATTGCAGATATATTTTGCTCCTGAAATGTTTTGCAAATTGTGTTGTCCAAAAACAAGAATACCAATTTCTCCGAAATCGGTCATTAAGTATGTTTTGTTATTCTTGACTACATGCGGGTGAGTATCGTAAGGACGAGTGCGCACTTTAGCATCAAATGCATTAAATATCCGCTTTAACTCTTCGTCCTCCTTGTACCAGGTCAAAAACCCCCACTCTTCTACACTGTAGGCAAACTTGCGAAACTGCTCCACGTAACCTTCATACTCCGGAAAAACATTGATATGATCCCAAGCGATGCCGGAAATCAATGCTGCATTGGGTTTATAGAACAGAAACTTCGATTCGCGATTAATCGGAGAAGCTAAATACTCATCACCCTCCAGAATAATGATTGGTGCATTTTCGGTGATTTTCACACTAGTGTCAAACCCTTTCACCTTCGCTCCTACTAGATAATCAAAATCATAACCGGTTCCTTTAAGTACATGCATGACCATGGATGTAATCGTAGTTTTGCCATGGCTGCCCGCTATGACTACACGTTGTTTATTTTTAGAAACTTCATAAATGTACTCCGGGAAAGAGTAAATCTTAATACCTAACTCTTGTGCTTTTAACAACTCTGGATTATTCTCACGAGCGTGCATTCCTAGTATTACTGCATCTAAATCTTCAGTAATATTATTTGCATCAAATCCAATAGTAGCAGGCATTATACCTTCATTGGAAAGGTTGGTTTTTGCGGGATCTACAATTTTATCGTCAGAACCAGTAACTTGATGGCCTTTTCGCTTTAGTGCAATCGCTAAATTGTGCATAACAGCACCACCAATAGCTATAAAATGTATTTTCATTCAAGTTCTTTATATTTGCGCACAAAATATTTGATTTACATTCACGTTCAAATGTAAAAAACTAACAATTATGAAGACCATGAAAAATTTAGTGCTTGCTGTTATTGTATTCGGATTTGTTGCAGCTACTTCTTCTTGCAACAAACATACTTGCCCAACATACTCTAAAACTAACGAAACCGTTCAGACTGACCGAGTTTAATTACTCGAACCAATGAATTGGAAAAATTTAGTAGAAGTCGAAGAACTCGACCGGTTAATTATTTTATCTAATACAACTCCCGTTCTATTATTTAAGCATAGTACGAGGTGCAGTGTTAGTCTTATGGCTAAACGCTCCTTGGAATCTGAATGGAATTTTTCCGCAGAACAAATTGTACCTTATTATTTAGACCTAATTACCTATAGGTCAATCTCTAACCGCATAAGTGAAGTTTTCAATGTAACTCATGAATCTCCCCAAGCTATTTTGCTAAAAAATGGTAAAGTCCTTTACCATACTTCACACAGCGAAATCAGTGCAGAAGACATAGGTAATCACTTAAATTAAACTCACTAATTCTATTTTCGTCTCCACATTTTTGGACATAGTGCGAAACTTATTTCGACCGTTGTTAGGTAAATCTAAAAAAAAAGATTTCAATTTGTTGAACATAACAACCCACATATTTTTTAACTAAATCATTTTTATGGCTGACAAAAACGGCAAACTCAATCTTAAAAACCTTACTTTTTCAGACAGTGTTTCTTACTACTTTGACAAGGCAGCACCTTTTACTGATTCTCCGCAAGGGCTACTAGATCAAATCAAAGCTTGCAACAGTATTTACAAAATGAATTTCCCCGTAAAATACGGCAATCAAGTAAAAGTAATTGAAGCTTATCGCGTACAGCACTCTCATCATCGTTTACCTACCAAAGGCGGCATTCGTTATTCACTTCACGTAGATCAAGATGAAGTGATGGCACTGGCAGCTTTGATGACTTACAAATGTGCTTTGGTTGATGTGCCCTTTGGTGGTGCTAAAGGCGGCATTAAAATTTCACCAAGAAACACATCCCCAGAAATTTTAGAAAACATTACTAGACGCTACACAAGTGAACTAGTGAAGAAGAATTTCATCGGTCCCGGTATAGACGTTCCTGCTCCTGACTACGGTACAGGTGAGCGCGAAATGGCTTGGATTGTAGATACATACATGACCCTACGTCCTGGGGAGATTGATGGCTACGCCTGTGTGACCGGAAAACCAGTTTCGCAAAACGGTATTAAAGGAAGAACGGAAGCAACAGGTCGCGGTGTTGTTTATTCTTTGAATGAAGTTTGCTCATATAAAGATGATATGCAACAACTTGGTTTAGAGGTAGGATTAGACGGAAAGCGCGTAATTATTCAAGGGTTGGGTAACGTAGGTTATCACACCGGAAGAATTATTCAAGAATATGGCGCTGTGGTTATAGCTGTTGCTGAAAGCGATGGAGCAATTTATAACGAAAAAGGAATAGACGTAGAGGCTTTGCACAAATACCGTATAGAGAAGAAATCCGTAAAAGGATTTCCGGATGGAAAATATATTGCCGACTCAATTTCGGCACTAGAATTAGAGTGTGATATTCTTATTCCGGCTGCACTTGAGCGTCAAATCACTGAAGTCAATGCACCAAGTATCAAAGCTAAAATTATCGCTGAAGCTGCAAATGGACCTATTACTCCGGGTGCAGAAAAAATATTATTGAAAAAGGGTACAATGATTATACCCGATATCTATATTAATGCAGGAGGAGTAACTGTTTCGTATTTTGAGTGGTTAAAGAACTTATCACACGTTCGTTTTGGTCGTATGCAAAAACGCTACGAAGAGAAACACCAATCCAACTTCATCAAACTCGTTGAAGATTTAACTGGAAAATCGGTTCCTAAATCTAGAATTGATAGCCTAATTCACGGTGCAGACGAAATTGACTTAGTCAACTCCGGTCTTGAAGACACGATGATTAATGCCTACCGCGACATCCGCGAATTTAAAAAACGTAAACGCAACGTCACAGATTTACGCACTGCAGCATTTGCTGTTTCCATCAACAAAATCCGCGATAGTTACTATGCGATGGGTATTTTCCCTTAGTAGACTCTAGCATCCAATATTTCCCAAAGCCATTCCTATCTCGGAATGGCTTTTTTATATCACACAATAACAAATTTATAATCACGTTTACAACTCCAAAATAAAATTATGAAAACATTGATAATGCTATTTTCTGCCTCATTTCTTATTCTCAACTCTGGCTGTAGCAAATGTGACGATTGTTTTGACCAGCAGTTGTATAATCAATATAAAAACTCTTTTTGCACTTCAGATTGTCCGGGTGTGACAGCTTGCAACGGCAAAACATATTGTAACGAATGCGAGGCCAACAGAAATGGCTACAGATTAAATTAAATTAAACACTCGGCAATGAAATTCTGAAGGTAGTACCTTTGCCAATTTCCGATTGTTTAACTACAATCTTCCCTTGATGATACTCTTCAACGATACGTTTTGTCAAGGATAATCCAAGCCCCCAACCCCTGCGCTTGGTAGAGTAGCCAGGTTCAAAAATAGTAGCAAACTTTCCTTTAGGTATACCTTTCCCGGTGTCTGATATATCAATGATTACACCGCTAGAATCGGCAGTTGCCTCTACATCAATTTCTCCTTCTCCATCCATGGCGTCAAGCGCATTTTTCAACAGATTTTCTAATACCCAATCAAACAATTGTTGATTGATTTGAAACACCAACCCATCCGCGCAGTAAAGGCTCATTTTTACTTTGTTGCTACTTCGTTTTTGCATGTAGTCAATATTTCGCTCCAATACTTCTTTCACGCTATGAGAAGTTAACTTCGGTACAGAACCAATTTTCGAAAACCGATCGGCCACCAATGAAAGTCGCTCTACATCGTGTTGCAATTCATTTAAAATGTGTTCATTGCCGCTCAAACATTCGGTGTCGCGCATGTACTCAATCCATCCTTCAATAGAGGAAATGGGAGTTCCCAATTGATGTGCGGTTTCTTTGGCCATGCCCACCCAAACTAAGTTTTGTTCCGCTCTTCTTGCATTACTGAATGCTAAATAAGAAATCAACAAAAACGCAGAAAAAATGGCTAATTGGACATAAGGGAAAAGACGAAGTTGTTGCAATGTTTCGGAGTCATTGTAATAAATATAGCGCTTAACGCCCTCCCCCAAATCTACCACAATAGGTTCATGTGAAAATTGCATTTCCTTAATCAATTTCAACGCTCCATCAGTACTTCTAATAGCCGCTGAATCTACATTGCCGAAATCCAATACATTCATGTTCTCATCGGTTAATATAACCGGTGCACTCACAGAGTTAAGAACAACTTCACTAATAAAAGTCTCTAGTAAATCACTTAGTGTTTGCTTTAGCTTACTAAATAGATTGGAATCTTTATAATAAATGAAATTTATACTTTGTCCGTAGTTAACCAATATAGGCTCGTACATAGAAAAATCATCACTAATTGACTTGGGTAAATCTGCGATATTGGTAATGCCTTTGGCTAATTCAATATTTCTAACACCCAAAATATTTCCGGCATCATCGGCAAGAATAGCAGGGATGCCTGTGTTGGATGTAATAATTTCATTAAAAAAAGTCAGTAAATCATTGTCATTTAACGTAAGAACAAATTTGGTAGATTGGGCATAGATGTTGACTTTCCTTCGTTCATCTTCGGCAAGCTTAGTAAACAACTCTTTAGTGTAACGCACCAATCGGGCTTTACGTCCAATAGCCTCTGCCCATAATCTTGCTTTATATTTTTCCTCAGTAGCAAGTTTATTTGCTAATTGATTTGTATATACCACCGTAGCCACACCAATCACTAAAGCGATGATGAGCAAGACTAACTTAAAGTTTGATTTACGGGCGTATATATCCATCGACTAGGTAAATATAATCAACTTAATTTTTGTCATCGAAGTCGATAAACTCTGGTGGTGATTGTGTATCAAAATACTTATCCTCACGTTTCTTTTCATTCTCATCGACCTTAATCGGTGAATTATTCAGCAAATTTTTAAGTAAATCTTTCTCTTTCTTAAAGTCCTCTTTCAATTTATTCCGCGAAGAAGCTTTGTCATATTTTATCTTCAAATTATCAATTGGCCCAAGTAGAGACAAATAAATATTTACTCCTTCATATGGGTCACTTTCAATATACTGGAGGTCGGCATTATTATTACGATTAAACTTTTGCGCAAGTAACTTATGTAAATTGACCTTTAAGTGATAGTCTACTGTATTATCAAAGTAGTGATAACCAAAAAACATCAAATTGAGTGCTGACGTTTTAATTTCAAACTCCGGAATGTCAAATCGCTTGTTCGCGATTCTTATTGTATTTGTCAATTCTGCAAAACGAACATCTTCAAGTTCAGACACACGAATAAACTTTGACGCTGCTTTCAATGGTTCGAAATTGAGTAATCGACCTTCTTTTATGGAGAAATCAATAATCGCTGTCAAAGATTCTTGATCAAGTGTCTTATAATCTTTCCAAGTGGCGTTAAGCGACATTGCACTTGTCAACTTGCCTTTGAGATTTTTATCCATTAAAGTAGTTTGACCAAAGTTATCTGCTTGCTTGAAGATTATAGGCAAGTCTAAACCAACCGCACTGATATCACAATTAATATTTAAATCTTTG
>Ga0315903_10009299_pt1 | contig 11894 bp, 17 predicted proteins | sample LakEriMetagenome_7_FD_203524 | JGI IMG/M metagenome (GOLD analysis project Ga0315903, IMG submission 203524) | Freshwater fungal communities from buoy surface, Lake Erie, Ohio, United States - Buoy 2 MA119 | ecosystem: Environmental > Aquatic > Freshwater > Lake | place: USA: Lake Erie, Ohio...
ACCAAAAACGGGGGTAAGTTTATTTCCCCGGTTTGGCTGGTTGGCTGGTCGCTAGCCTGCGGGGTGTGCCCTGGCCAGATCAGTCCATGGGCCAGAGGCTGGTCAGAATGCCAGCGTGGAACCTGCCGGCTGGTGGCTGGCGGTCGGCCTCGAGAGCTGCAGTCTCCCAAGTTGGGAATCGGCAGGCTGCTCGGAATGCCTGACTGCCATGGGGCAGCCACCTGGTCTCTTCGCTGGGTGTCGGCTCGGCCCACCAGCGGCCATCGCGGCTGAGGCATGCATCGGCCTGTCGCACCGCGTACATCGTCGAGCCATCAGCCTGTGGGCAGGCCTCGATCCGCATCGGCTCAACAGCCATCCCCAGCAGCTGCGGGCGATCGTCGATCCACCGATCAGCATGCCAGGTCACGGCGATGGCCTCCTGGCCGGCTGCTCGAGCGAGGTCTCGAGGGCCTCCAGTGCCCTGCGGATCACCTGGTCTGCAGGTACAAACTGCTGGCCTGAATGCTTGGCCGGCTCAACTCCTGGAGTACCCAGCAGGCGGACGGCCAGACGCTGCAGTTTCTGACGCGTCGATTCTTTCACTCGGATCATCGTCATGATGTTTGCCTCTTGATTGGCGTGTCTCGCCAACAGGATGGGAGGCCTCGAATCCTCCTGGGGGCAATTACCCACCACCCTGGCACCGTCACCCATCCGCGTAGGAGAGTTCCACAGGCCGGTGCTGCTGCGGATATTTTTGTCCGGCTACGCAGCTGGCCGGAGCCCTGGCGAGATTGGCCATGTCGATCCCCCGATCCATCTCGCCAACAGGTGGCTCTTTACCAGAGCGGCTGATCTTCTGCGGCGATGCCCTCATGGCCCCAGTCCTGGCCGGTGACACCTTCGGTGGCTCGTTCAAGGACTCGCCACTCACTTTCGATCATTCCGCCAAGAATCACCATCAAAAAGGTTTCAATGAATCCCATCCCATTTCTCCTGATCAAATGTCTGTGAACCTCTGCCACACTGGCACTGCCATGGTATCGACCTGTAAACACGTAAACAAGATTTATTCGGCGAGATTTCTGGAATGTCGGCCAAGGGCCCCTATACTGGTTGCGCGCGGCAGACACATCACCAGGCCACACCACTCGAGGCAACCATGCAGGCCAAGCTGGATTCTCTGCTAAAATCTCGGCGATTCTGGATCGCGGCTGCTGGTGTCGCAGTTGTGGTGCTCAAGGAAACCATGGCGATCCCATTGACCGAGGAGCAGATCACTCAGGTCGTGCTGCTTGTCGGCTCGTGGATCGTTGGCGAATCGCTGCGATCCTCGGAGCGCTGAACATGAGCGGACCACTCGAAAGGCTCAGGGCCAAACGTCGAGCTCGGCAGTTAGCTGCCCAGCTCTGGCGACAGTACCGCGATGTCGAGCGCTGCAAAGTGGAATTCGAAGGCCTGGCAAAGAGCGATCCGCAGCTGGTCGGCCTCGACCCTGCCACCATCCTGATGCTGGCCCAACTGGCAATCAAGCTTTGGCTGTGGTGGCGAGAGCAGCAGGAGGATGATCCAGCAGACGAGCCAGAGCTCGGCGAGCCTTGGCAGGAGGACACCGACGATGTGGGATGATGTGATCAACAATCCCTGGAGAGCCGGTGCCCTGCTGATCGGCGCCTATTGGGCATGGCGGAACATCCTTGGCGGTAACAGCCAGCCCCAGCCAGCCCCACCTCCACCAGTCCCACCTGAGCCACCTGAGCCACCACCAACCCCGGTTGGAGCGATCAGTCGACTGCAGGCCATGAATGCAGCTGACACACTGGCGAGCTATCTGGCCCAACAAAAAATCGACCAGGCCAAGCCGAAACTGGCTGAGATCGTCTCCTCGATTTGGGGGCAGTAGATGAAAGGTTTCGATCGCTGGGCACCTCTGGTGGTGATCCTTCTTCTGCTGCTGTCCAGTCGCAAGAGCGATTCTGTGGATCCGATCCGGCCAGTCGATCCGATCCAGGGGGCCTGGGTGGTTGTGGTTGAAGAGACCAGCCAGCGTACTCCCGAGATCACCAAGATCGTTACCAATGCGGCCTACTGGCAGAGCCTGCGAGACAAGGGTCTCAACTGGATCATTTACGACAAGGATCAGGAAGAAGCGGCCAGCCAGGTGAAGGCTCTCGGTGGCCAGGTGCCAGGGATCCTGATCCAGACACCAGGCGAGCGCAGCAAGGTGCTCTACCAGGGCAAGCTGCCTGATTCCACCGAGGAGATCGATCGGCTCACCAAGAGGTATGCTGGCTTATGAGTGAGATCATCGTCGTCGATGGCCAGGAGTTTGGCACAGGCCTTTTGCTGCCAGCATTCAAGCCTCGGACCTTTCCTGTCTACGGCGAGAACGGCCCAATGTTCACACGGGACCAGATCGCCAGGATCGTCACGGATCCAGGGCGGGTGGCTGGATCCAGGCTGTGGAAGCCAGAGGAATGGATCCGCAACCAGGGGAATGTCGGCAGCTGCAACGGCCAGGCAGCAGCTCATGCCCTTGAGAGGACACAGGTGTCCAGAGGTATCAGGCGGCGGCGGCTTTCTGGCGAAGGCCTCTATGCCCTCATAAACGGAGGCAGGGACCAGGGCAGCATGCTGGACGATGGGATGCATGCCCTTAAAAACAATGGAGTGCCTGAGGAGCAGTATGTCCCATTGGCCAAATTCCTGACTCAGAGACAGCTTTCAAAAGAAGCTGTGGATTCGATGCGGCGCAACCGTGCGCACGAGTGCTACCGAGTCGAGACAGAGGACGAGCTGGCGAGCGGATTGGCTGCTGGATTCTGTGGCGTGGTTGCTGTCCATGCCACCCAGTCCTATGGGCGACTCGATGGTCGAGGCGTCAGCCCTCCAGCCAGTGGGCCAGGCAATCATGCTGTGCTGGTCCACGATATTCGGATCTCTTCTGCCGGCAGCTATGAATTTGAATCGGCCAACAGCTGGGGGCTAAAGTGGGGGAACAAGGGCCACAACTGGATCACCTGGGCCAGCCACTTGCAATCCACAATCAGATACCATGCCTTCTATTTGATACGTTCAACCACCTTTGACAAAGGTGATACACCTGGAGCCATTTGAATGTTTGAAACCCCAACCCTTATCGCTGCTGTAGACACCAGTCTGGTTGGGCTGCTTCTGGGTGGCCTATCCGTTCTCTCTGGTGTGGTGCTGCATTTGTACAAGCAGGTGGAGCGCAACACCGAAGCAATTAAGGCAGATCTTAAAGAATGCCGTGAGGATCGGGAGCGTCTTTGGATTTCGATCAAGGAAGTGGCGGAAAGAAAGAGCGAGGAATCCTGATGCAAAAGCTTCGAGATGAATTGTCAAAGCCACAGTATCAGGGGCTGAGCGATCAGCAGGCTGCCAGTGCCATCATGGCCAAGATGGTGGAGGTGCGGCGACCAGTACCACTTTGGCGAGTGATCGCTCATGCGAGCCAGCGACAGTATCGCTCGAAACTTGAGCTGGCCAAGACCGATCCATCCAACCCATGCCAGGAATTGGCGATAAACATTCTGGAGTACATCACCTCCACCAAGCTGGATACGGTGGATATGGATCTGGCAGAAACCAAGCAGATGCTGCAGGGGCTGGTGGATTGCGGCTTTGCAAGCCAGCAGGTGGTGAACGAGCTCGATGCCATGGCCAATCAAACGGTGCCATGGGTGGAGCATGAAGGGATTGGGACTGTTGGTGTCGGCCTGGTTCAGAATGCGAGGAAGTGATGCCAAACGCAAAGACCAACTATGTAGCCGCGTCGGATATTACCATCACGATCGCCAGCCTGGCAGCGGATGCTAACCTCCTTGCTGGCCGAGAAAGCACCGAATGGACCAACACGGCCAACGGATATCGTGATGCATGGGTGGCCGGCAAGATCACGACCGGAACAAGCAACCTGGCGGGATCCATCGAGGTCCATGCAATCGGATGGAATGGCACTGGATGGCCCGATGTTTTTGACGGAACAGATTCGGCAGAAACCATTTCCACTGCTGTGCAAAAACTTGGTTTTTGCCGACTGGTGCACCAGGCTACCATGCCAGCAGGCTCTAACCTCGTCACGGAGTTTGGGCCTCGGCTGCTGAGCGACATCTTTGGAGGCGATGTGCCAGAGAAAGTTGTCTTCTTTGTCACGCACAGCACATCAGTGGCGCTGAATGCTACTGCTGGCAATCATTACATCCGAATCCAGCCAGTGTACGATTCGATTTGATATGTACAAACGAAAGCCAAAAACATCTGGATGCCCATCACTAAGAGGCCTAGTCTGTGCCTGGGTGCCTGGCTTGCCTCCATACGGCACGATTCTTTTGGATCGAGTCGGCGGCAGAAGCAGTGGAACACTGACCAACATGGCACCATCCGAGGATTACATTGCGGATGGTCAATATGTTGCGCTGGACTTTGATGGGACAAACGATGTGGTAACAACCACATCAGTTGGCAGCGGTGGCATTGGTAACATCCCTGCTACAAAGTCCATTGCTATGTCGGTGTGGATTCGAAACAACGATTCCACGACCGGATATCGAGGGATTTGGGGATTTACGAGCTCAGCGTCAAACAATCCATATTGGATCATCGGAACTATAAATTCTGGCCGGAATGTCATCCTGAGTGTGAGGTCGGATGGCGGCACAGGAACAATTGATCGAACAGGAACCAGGACAACAAACTCCAACCAGTGGACCCATATCTACGTCAGTCAAAGCACAGCCCAGACTGCGATCTATGTAAACGGTGTTCTGGATGTGGCGCAGTCTGATACTGTTGCTCGGACTATGACATTAAACAGGCTAAGTCTTGGCGCGTATTTTCGAGTTTCAGCAGCCAGCTTTTATCTTGGGCGAGCGGACGATGCCAGAGTCTACAATGTGGTACACACACCATCTGAGGTGTACCAGATGTGGCGTGATGGCCGGCATTCTGGCTTGAGATCAAAACGATGGCGGAATGCGTTCGAAGGTGTGACAGGTGGCAACCGCAGGCGGCGGCTAATTTGTGGAGGGCTGACATAGTGCAGGCTTTGCGTCAAAACACGGCGGCTACCGTACTGGTTGGGCCTGTGCTGGATTCTTCAGGCCTGGCAGTCACCACTGCTGTGGTTGGAGATTTTAATTTGACCAAGGTCGGCAGCACTGCTGCGCTGGCCAGTCCAACCACATCCACTCATTCTCACAACGGCTATTACTTGGTCATACTGAGCACCGGCAACACAGATGCCATCGGCAGGGCCTCCATCAGCGTCAACAATTCAGCCATGAGCATGTCAAACCATCATTACATGGTGATGGAGCCCACTGTCTTTGATGCTCTTTTTGATAAGGCATTGGACAGTGCCAACGGCCTTGGTGACGTTCGGCGGTTTGCCGGCCAGGCGATCACAGCTGGAGCCCCAGTCACACTGCCAGCCTCGGTGGCCAGCGAGACCACTTTGACCAATCGGCCAACCCTAGCCCAGATCGAGGCGTCCACCATCCTGGCCAAGGAGGCAACGGCTGCCTCAATCCTGTCGGCAGTCCAGGGGCTCAACAATCTTTCGGCCAAGGTAAATGTTTACGCAGCTCCACTGATGGAAATCCCAGAGTCTGGCAGCCTGGTCTATGCTTTCACTGTCATCGTCAGAGACGACGAAGACAAGCTGGTAAACCTTGATTCCACCCCGACGATCGCGGCGGCCAATGCAGCTGGCACAAGCCGATCGGCCAATCTGTCGGCGGTCTCCAATCCAGCGACTGGTCGGTACACCTTCACCTACACTGTGGCCAGCACCCATGCAGCGGAGAGCCTGCGCGTCACGATCTCTGGCACCGTCAGTGGCGAGGCGAGGTACAGCGAGTGGATTGGGGCGGTGGTGGACTACGACAGCCTGACGGTCCTCCAGGCGATCAAAGCAAAGACCGACAATCTTCCAGCCCTGCCAGCTGCGGTTGGGGACATCCCCACGGCCAACCAGAATCGGGATGCTGTGCTCAATGCTCTGCCGAGCGCTGGCTACGCCAATGGATCCTTTGGCGACCGGATCCTGATCAGCGACAATGACAATCGGACGGTGAAGGTGACAGGCAGCGGCGCTGGGCACATCGGCGCTGACGTCCACGAAATCCAGCCAGGCGTAATCACCAACCTGGCATTCCAGACAGGTGCACTCGATTCCAATGCCCTCGCCAGTTCGGCAGCCACCGAGGTGGCCAATGCAGTGGCGGCCCTGTCGGTCCTGGTCGACCTGGTGACGATGATCACTGGCAGCGGTACACCGAATGCCAAGTGGACGGCCAGTGCACTCAGCCTGGCACCAACCGGTGGCGGCGGTGGTGGAACCGGAACCGGCGCGCGAACAGTGACCATCACGGTCCTTCTAGCTGGAGCACCGGTGGAGGGTGCCAGGGTGCGGCTGACCAAGGCGGCTGAGACTTACGTCGGCTCGACCAACGTCTCTGGCCAGATTACCTTCAATGTCGATGATGGCAGCTGGGTGGTGGGGATCGGATCGCCCAATGCGACCTTTGGCGGCGCAGTGCTGGTGGTCAGCGCGAACCAGACCCAGACCTACACCCTGACGGCCATCTCCATCACACCCAGCGGACCTGGTGGCGTCACAGGCTACTGGCTTTGCCTAGGGGTCAACGGTCTGCCAGAGTCTGGGGTTACGATGTCCATGCAGGCCACCGCGGTGCCCCATGGATCCACCGGTCTGGCGATCGACACCGGAACCAGGACCACTACCAGCAATGGGGCTGGAGTGGCACAGTTTACCGACCTGACTCCTGGCATTCGGTATGCTTGCCAGCGGGGAACCGGCCAGGTGGTCTATGTGACAATTCCTGAGGATGCCATCGGTACCCTCGAGCTCAACAGCCTCCTCGGGTCTCCCTGATGCCAGCCAAGCTGGATAAGAAAAGCTACGAGCAGCACCGGCAAAAGATGGCGGAGCGAATGCGATCCCTCCGCGCAGCCGGATCTGACATTGGCGAGCTACCAAAGATCGAGAATCCCAAGCGGCGGAAAAAGTGTGCTGAATCTTTTCGCCAGTTCTGCGAGACCTACCGGCCAGCAGCCTTTTCCCTGGGGTGGTCCAGGGATCACCTGCGGGTGATCGACCGGATCGAGATCACTGTGAGGCATGGCGGACTGTTCGCTCTGGCCATGCCTCGAGGCAACGGCAAGACCACACTGGCGGTGACGGCTGCTCTGTGGTCCCTGCTATACGGATATCGGCGATGGGCCTGCCTGATCGGTGCCACCGAAGGCAAGGCAGAAAAGCTGCTCAGCTCGATCAAGTCTGAGCTGCGATTTAACAGCCTCCTACTGGAGGACTTCCCCGAGGTGTGCTTTCCGATCCGGCAACTGGAGGGGCGAGCTGCTAGAGCAGGAGGTCAGACCTATCAGGGCGAGCCCACTGGGATCCAGTGGCTGTCCAATCTGCTAATCCTGCCAACGATCCCAGGATCCAAGGCCAGCGGATCGGTGGTGTCGGTCTGCGGTATTACTGGGGACGTCAGAGGCCAGCAGTACACCACCCCCAACGGCGAAGTGCTGCGACCGGATTACGTCATCCCTGACGATCCACAAACGCGAGAGTCAGCCCACAGCAACCTGCAGACCGATAACCGGATCGCCACGATAAACGGCGATGTGCTCGGGCTCTCTGGGCCTGGGGTTAAGATCGCTGGCGTCATGCCATGCACTGTCATTCGCAAGGGCGATTTGGCCGATACTGCCCTCGATCGGCAGCAGTCGCCAGAGTGGCATGGCGAGCGCACCCAGCTGCTCTATGGCATGCCGTCAAACATGGACCTGTGGCAGGAATACTACGAGATAAAGAAAGCCAGCCTGAGGAATGGCGGCGAAGGGGCGGAGGCGACTGAGTTTTATCGAGAGAACCAGGCGGCGATGGATTCGGGCTGCGAGGCGTCCTGGTCCGAGCGATTCAACCCAGATGAGCTCTCAGCGATCCAGAACGCTATGAATCTCTACTTCAGGGACGAAGAGAGCTTCTGGGCTGAGTACCAAAACCATCCCATGGAAAAGCAGGCCGACGATTCGATCCTCGGCGAGAAGGAGATCTGTGATCGGGTTGGAATCACTGCCAAGGGGCAGCTGCAGGAGCACACCGACCAGCTGGTCGGTTTTATCGATGTGCAAAAGGAAATGCTCTTCTGGTCGGTGGTGGCCTGGCGATCTGACTTCACCGGCACAGTGGTGGAGTATGGAGCCTGGCCACAGCAGCGCGGAAACAACTTTAAGCTGTCGACAGCCAGAAAGACACTTTCCAAGCTGTACCCTGCTGACTCGCTCGAGGTGCGGCTGACCAAGGCACTAAAAGACCTGGTTCACCACCTGGCCACTAAGCAGTGGAAGAGTGCAGCGGGCGCTGAGGTGCCATTCAGCCGGATCATGATTGATGCCAACTGGGGCCAGTCGAGGAACCTGGTTTATGAGTTCTGCCGGACTAGCCTCCACCGATCGATTCTTTTCCCAAGTCACGGACGAGGAATCACGGCAAGCAGTGAGCCACTGAATGCACACCATGTGAAACGATTCGGCAGAGCCACCGGCCAGCATTGGCGAATCGATCGAGCCAAAGACATTCCAATCCGGCATGTGCTTTTCGATACCAATTTTTGGAAGTCTTTTTTGCATTCCAGGCTGGCGACCGAACCAGGGACCAGCGGCAGCCTCGTGCTGCACAAGGGCGACGCGCACGAGCATGCCACCCTGGCCAAGCACCTACGGGCGGAATACCCAGTTCGAACAGAGGGTAAAGGGCGGACAGTTGACGAGTGGAAGCACAAGCCAGACCGGCCAGATAATCACTGGTTCGATTGCCTGGTCGGCTGCTGTGTGGCGGCCAGCGTCGAAGGCTGCCGACTAGAGGGCGAGTCTGGCCGAAAGATCAGGAAATCTCGCGCTGCTGTGGGATCCATTGAAGGCTCTCCAACTGGAGCACCAATTCCAGAGCAACCGATTCCATCGCACGGACCAAAGCCAAAACGATCAAGGAGGGTGGAATATCTATGAGCACCAAGAAGCGAGCCGACCAGCCCAAGCTGAGGGCAACGATCACAATGCCGGTTTGCCCACATTGCAGCCAAGCTGCTGGAGTTCTCAAGCAGTCCGGCGCTTATCATGAATTTGAGCATGATGGAAACCGGATCAAGCTTTATCACGTTCGGTGCAAAGCATGCGAGAGCCCTTTTACCCTGCGCGAGGTCTGGCCGATCACTCCAGATCCTGGACCAGATCAAGGGATTTAAGGAGAGGATCAAAGATCAGGCACGATATCATTTCAGCATGCACGATCAAAGAATCCAAAAACTCGAGCATGCCAAGAAGATGGTGGCTGTCTTTGAAGAGCAGCTGTCCACTGGGGCTGGAATTTTCTCCGTGTCGATCGATGGAGCCTATGTCCAGTATCAGCGCGAGGCTGCGGTCAAAGAGCTCGAGATGTGGCGTAAGCAGGTGATTCGCTACTCTCGCGCAAAGTCCCGATTCTCTACCTTCAACTTAGGCAACAGCCACGGCCCATGATCAAACAGGTACAGGATCGACTTCAAGGCCTTTTTGGGCGATACATCGCAGGCGAAGCTGGCAACCAGCGGCGGGACCCTGGCACCAGGATCCAGTCCAGCGATGCACTGCTGGATTCGACCAAACGGAAAAGAGTGATCGAAGGAGCTCGAGAGCTCTGGCGGAATTACTCAGTGGCTGCCTGGGCAGTCAGAAAGCACCTGGATTTCGTTTCCACTTTTACCTTCCAGGCCAGCACCGAGGATCCGGTTTTTAATGAGCGGCTCGAGTCGCTGATGGCCTGGTGGTCCAGGCCGATCAACTGCGATGTCGCGGCCAGGCATTCCCTGCGGCGCATGATCCGATTGGCCGAGGCCAGGCGGGTGCTCGATGGCGACATCTTCCTGGTGAAGGTAAACGGCAAACTGCAGGGGATCGAAGGCGACCGGATCCAGAATCCAACCAGCCAGATCAATGGCAATGGTGGCACCAACTGGACCCATGGAATCCGGCTTAATCCAGGCGGTGGAATGTCCGCAGTTCAGGTCTTCAAACGTCACAGCGATGGACGCTATGAGGAAGAAAAGCAGGTACTGGCCGGCAACTGCATGCAGCTGGCCTACTGGGACTCATTCGACCAGGTGCGCGGGGTCTCCCCACTGGTGTCGGCCATTGCCGAATTCCAGGACAGCATGGAGGTCAAAGACTACGCAAGAGCTAAGGCAAAGATCACCCAGCTCTTTGCTCTGGCGATCACTCGAGAGATGGCGGATTCGGACGACGAGGAGGAGGTCGGCTCGAGCTATCAGATCGATCTTGGCCGAGGCCCAGTAAAGGTCGAGCTTGATCCAGGGGATAAGATGGATTTCCTGGAGAGCCGGCACCCCTCCACGGAATTCCAGGCATTCCTAACGATCTGCATGCAGGCGGCGCTCAAGAGCCTAGATATTCCATGGTCTTTCTACGATGAAAGCTTCACGAATTTCTTTGGCAGTCGCGCTGCACTGATCCAGTATCTGCAGAGTGTGAAAAGCAAACGGGCTGACATCGTCGAGATCCTCGATCGAATCACAGTCTGGAAGATCCTGAGCTGGGTGGCTGAAGGTGCTCTTGTGCTGCCTCGAGGCTACACCGTCGATGACCTGAAATGGGACTGGATCCCTGCCGGCATGCCCTGGTGGAATCCAAAGGACGAGATCGCAGGCGATGTGCTCGCCATCCAGAACAAACTGCGCACCAGGTCAGAGATCAGGCGCGAACGATACGGCGACGATTGGCGGGATGTTGTCCGCCAGCTGGCTCAAGAGGAGCGATTCCTCGAGGAGATGGGGATGTCTGCGGCCACCACTGAGCAACCGCCAGGGCCAGCCCCATCGATGGAGCCAGAGGAAGAGGCGGACGAGCCAGATGACGAAGACGAAAGCAACGGAGAGGAAGACAATGGCGACGATTCAAGCAGCAGCTGAAAGCTTTCGGACGGCCACCATGCGAGCGGCTCCCATGGTTGGAGTCGATCGAGAGGCCAGACGGATCAATGGTGCCAAGGTGATGCAGCTTGGCCGAGTCAATGACAGCCGGCCCTGGGAGGTCGATGAGACCACTCTCGACCAGGTGGTCAACTTTGGCAGGTCGTACAACAAAGGCACAAAGGCCAGGTACACCCACCCCAGCATGAGTGATGACGGATTCGGGAAGTACCTTGGCCGGTGGACCAACTTCAGGCGGGATGGCGATGCGGTCTACGCTGATCTGCAGCTGGCCGATTCTGCTTTCGACACCCCCAACGGCGACCTGGCCACCTACGTCATGGACCTGGCCGAGGAGGATCCTGAGGCCTTTGGGGTCAGCGCTGCCACCAGGCTGCACTTCTCGATGAATCAGGAACCGCCAGAAGGCGAAGTCATTCCTCTGCGGCTGGACGGCCTGCGAGCGATCGACATCGTTGACGAGCCAGCAGCTACCCGCGGCGGCTTGTTCGATATGACCACCATGGCCGGCCTGCCAGCTCTTACCAGCTGGATTGTGAACACCCACTTTGCGGATCGGGAGCCCCGCGAGGTGGTTGAAAGGATGTGCTCCTTTTTGTCCAAGCATTATGGAAGGGACATTATGGATGAAGTGCTAGCGGGAAAAGCTGGCCAGGATCAGACCACAGCTCCGGCCCCTGCGGCTCCTGCTGGCCTGACTCTGGACGCGGCCAAGCCGTACCTCGAGACATTCGGGGATCGCGGCGCGAAGTGGTTTTTGGAAGGCCGATCGATCACCGAATGCTTTGCCGAGGTGACCACCGAGCTGCGAGCTGAGAATGCCGACCTGTCGGCCAAGGTAGCAGATCTCGAGACTCGACTGGCAGCCGCCAC
>Ga0315903_10009300_pt1 | contig 11894 bp, 29 predicted proteins | sample LakEriMetagenome_7_FD_203524 | JGI IMG/M metagenome (GOLD analysis project Ga0315903, IMG submission 203524) | Freshwater fungal communities from buoy surface, Lake Erie, Ohio, United States - Buoy 2 MA119 | ecosystem: Environmental > Aquatic > Freshwater > Lake | place: USA: Lake Erie, Ohio...
CTTGACGGCTGGCGTTTTGTCTGCTAAACTGCTTTCATCAACGGAGAGAGAAATGTCGCAACCTAAAATGAAAGTTGGTCCTACCGGAGAAAAGCGTTGGACCCTCAACGGCAACCTTCATCGTGAGGATGGACCTGCTATTGAGTGGCCTGACGGAGAAAAGCAATGGTATCTCAACGGCAAACTACATCGTGAAGATGGACCGGCTCTTGAGTATGCTGACGGAGGAAAGGATTGGTATCTCAACGGAAAACTCCATCGTGAGGATGGACCGGCTATTGAGTCTGACGGAGGAAAGGAGTGGTATCTCAACGGCAACCTTCATCGCGAAGATGGTCCTGCTATTGAGTATGCTGACGGCCAAAAGGAATGGTATCTCAACGGGGAAGAATATTCCTTTGAAGATTATATTGCAGAATTGGAAAGATTGGTTCCTCAAAGATGAAGAAGTCTCTTGGAAAGAAGTTTATCGTCAAGCAAAGACGCCTGAAATTGAGTTGCGAATTTTGACTGCCGCCTTGACTAACGCTTGACTTGACTGCTGACGCTGCCTATGCTAAACTGCTTTCATCAACGGGAGATCAAAATGTCGCAACCTGAAATGAGAGTTTATCCTGATGGAGTAAAGCAATGGTGGCTCAACCACAACCTTCATCGTGAAGATGGTCCTGCTATTGAGTATCCTGACGGAAGAAAGTATTGGTATCTCAACCACAACCTTCATCGTGAAGATGGTCCTGCTATTGAGTATGCTGACGGAGGAAAGGAATGGTATCTCAACGGCAAACTACATCGTGAAGATGGTCCTGCTGTTGAGCTTGCTGACGGATCAAAGGTTTGGACCCTCAACGGCAAACGTCACCGTGAAGATGGTCCTGCTGTTGAGTTTCCTGACGGAGAAAAGCGTTGGTATCTCAACCACCGTCCCGTGACTTGGCAACAAGTTTATCGTCAAGCAAAGACACCTGAAATTGAGTTGCGAATTTTGACTGCCGCCTTGACTAACGCTTGACTTGACGACAGCCGCTCCATCGGCTACAATAGAAGGACAAGGAGCGAGGAACAAAATGAAGTCCAACCGCTGGTGGATCAACGGAACAAAACTCCGTGTCCTAAAAAAGCACGGTAAGGTTTATCATAATGGAACCTTGTTTGGCTGGAATGAATGGGAAAAGCAACTAAACTTGGTTAGAACCTTGGAGGTTGGAGATAAGGTCTATAACCCTTATCTTGGAACCTTTACCCTTGTGAAGAAGGTTTCCTTTCGCTGGTCTTACAAAACTCCTTGGGACTTTCCAAGGCTTCGCGGTTCTTTCATCAACCACTTTGCTATTTTGGATAACCACGGTTATCTTATCCACGAAATCGGAGAGGAATAAAATGAATGATCTCATTATCAACGAAACAAATGTTGGCGACATTTCTGCTGAAATTATCGCTTCCCTTATGAACCTTCACATTCTTCCTCACGATGTTCCACAAGAAACTTTTGATAAGTGGATGGGCGTTGTTGAGAGAACTTTGAGACACGAAGAGCAACACACCAGGGAGCAAATTATGACAAGAACAGAACAACTGAATGATGTAATTGAACGATGTGAAACTTGGGATATGCCAAGGTCTTACTCGTGGAGTGGCGAGATAAAGACACTTTTAAATTACATCTATTATCTTGAAGAACAGAACAAATTACTTTCTCAGGTTATAGAGGAATAAAATGGTTCCATTTGAGTATGGCGATCTGATAAGAAACAAGAGCAACAACGAGAACATTTACATTTATCTTGGAATGGCTACGAAAAGCAACGAGAACCATAGACCCATTATGGAATGCCGAATGAAGGTTTATTGTGTTATGTCTGCTATAAAAGATAATGTTGGAAAAACCCTTTATCCATTCGCGATGCATTCAGGAAGATATGAAATGCTGTTGTCTTGACCTTGACGTTCTATTGACTTGACTGCTGACGCTCTATCGGCTACAATAGAAGAACAAAGAGCGAGGAACAAACAATTTCGTTTCCATAGTTCAAGGGATAGAACGACTCTCTCCTAAAGAGTAAATACAGGTTCGATTCCTGTTGGGAACATCTTGATAACTTTTTGACTTGACGGCTGACCCCAACGATGCTAAACTGCTTTCATCAACGGAGAGAGAACAAATGTCGCAACCTGAAATGAAAATTCGTCCTGACGGGACAAAGGAATGGTTTCTCAACGGCAAATACCACCGTGAAGATGGTCCTGCTTTTGAGCGTCCTAATGGGGAAAAGTTTTGGTATCTCCACGGCAACCTTCATCGTGAAGATGGACCTGCTATTGAGTATCCTGACGGAGAAAAGTGTTGGTTCCTCAAAGATGAAGAAGTCACTTGGGAACAAGTTTTTCGTCAAGCAAAGACACCTGAAATTGAGTTGCGAATTTTGTCTGCTGCTTTGATAACTTCTTGACTTGACGGCTGACCCCAACGATGCTACATTAGAAGGGTAAGAGAAAGAAGCCGAAACAACTTGGCGTCGTGATGGAACGGTAGACATAGGAGACTCAAAATCTCCCACCGAAAGGTGTGTGGGTTCGATTCCCACCGACGCTACTTTTAGATAAATAACGCTCCGATGGTGGAATCGGTAGACGCGGCGGACTTAAAATCCGCTTCCTTCGGGAGTGCCGGTTCGATTCCGGCTCGGAGCATCCCCTTAACAAAAACTTAACTTGACTCCACAGCGCCTTCCCGCTATAATGGAAGCACAACAAAGGAAAACAAATGCCTAACCAAATTATTCTCGTCCGTCCTAACGCTAACGCAGGCTACGGCAAGTGGCTTACCGTTACTGATGATGACCTTGACGCTATCAACCGCGTTGATGAAATGTTTGATCATTTCTTCACCGATAATCACTATGTTTTCATTTTGACTGGTTATGAAGAATTCCTTGACTGGATGGAAGCCGTGGATCGTGGTCTTGAAGATGGTAGTGTTTACCAGTTTGAGGCTTATGTCCGAGAACAAATTGATTTTCTCTTTTCTCCGCAAGAGAACGAGGACATTATTTCCCGCCTTATTAACTGGTTTATGCAGTATGAGGCAGAAAATCAAATTGTGAATACCCCAGAACCAGTAGAAAATATTGTTACTCTCAACGGTAAGCGTTATAAGTTGGTTGAAATCTAAACAACAAAGGAGAGCAAAATGTCTGATATCATTGAGTATGTGGTGAGAGTCAGTCCTGATGGAGTAAAGCGTTGGTACCGTCACAACGGCCAATACCACCGCGAAGATGGGCCTGCTATTGAGTATCCTAACGGATCAAAGGAATGGTATCTCAACGGCAAATACCATCGTGAAGATGGTCCTGCTATTGAGAGTTCTGACGGGACAAAGTGTTGGTATCTCCACGGCAAACGTCATCGTGAAGATGGTCCTGCTATTGAGTATGGTGACGGAAGAAAGTGGTGGTTTCTCAACGGTAAGCAATTTTCCGAATCCGAATGGAAGAAGGAAATGAACAAGAAGCAAACTTTTGACGGCAAACTTATTGAAATTGATGGTAAGCGTTATAAGTTGGTTGAAATCTAAACAACAAAGGAAAACAAGATGATTTCAGGTCTGCCCGATAATCTTCCTTCTTTTACCGAACAGGAAAAAGAGAACATTATCTTACAAAACAGGATTTATGCTTGGATTGTAAATAACTCTGAGTTGGGATCTTCTTGGGAAATTTCGCGTTATGGATGGGGTTTTGAACTTTCTTATCTAAAACGCGATGGTTTTCATTACATCGGAAAGGTTTGGTGGAATCTAACTTGGATTGCCTCACCTCACGATGGAGAAACAAAAGGTTTTGATTCCATTTCTGACGCAATCAAATACATTGAGAGTTTTTTGACTTGACACCGCTGACGCTTCCGGTTATAATAGAAGCATCACCACGGGGAGTGGGTCGGAACGGTATTCCGAACAAGTCTTATACACTTGTCAAACGGGTTCAACTCCCGGCGTCCCTATCTCAAAACAAAAAGGAAAACAAATGAACTACCACGATACTCTTACTCAAATGAACCTTGATGATGATGCGAGCATCACCATTTCTTACAGCACCAACCGTGATGTTTGGTTCACCGAGGACTATTACGACTACGATCTTCTTGTGAACCGAACTGATCTATTCCGTGTCTGGTGGTCTTTGCTTGACCTCCCTTCGCAGGAGAGCGAACTGGAATATTACTTGGATCGAGCCAGGGAATTCACCGATCTAACCGCTGAACTTGGCGATGATGACTACGATCTGGCCGCTGATAAGGCCGCTGCTTACCAGGCTTTCCAGGAAAACCCAGGCGACCTATTTGACTTTATTGACGTTGAGACTATCCGCCATGATAATAAGCGCGGGGAAGTCCAAGGTAGTTGGCAAATGGACGTTAGTTGGGACGAAATTCGTGATAACGAGGCTTTCTGGAACACTATTAGCGGAGCAAAGGGCAAGGCTGAATTCTCCGTGGAAACTCCTAACGGCGTTTTGACGCTTGCCTCTTGACGGCTGCCGCTCCATCGGCTAAACTGTTGGGAAAGGAAAACAAATGGAATTCCAGAAGGGCGACTTGGTTGTAATTAAAGAACGCGACGAAGAATACTACAAAGACCTTGTTGGAATTTATCTCGGAGTTTCTTCAATTGATAGAATTCCCCATCAGGTTGAGGTTCTTTGGTTCTCAAAAGAGAATGGTTCTTACAGGGCTTATCCACGCAGTTATCATTTAGAAAAGTTTGAGGGATAAAACAGAACGGCAACAAGCAAGGTCTAACTTATTTTCGTGTTCAAAGTCTGTACGAACACCACGTTCTAACACTAAAAATATCATAGTTAGAATTCTCGTAAGAGAAAGTTGAAGCAGGACTGGGGAGAAAAGCACCGAGGATCGCTATCACCTTGTTATTGGTTATTCAATAGACAATAAACCTACTCTTTTTTATCGGGTTGAGTTTTTGTTGCCGTTCTTTCCCTTTGACGTTCTCTTGACTTGACTGCTGACGCTGCCTATGCTAAATTGCTTTCATCAACGGGAGATCAAAATGTCGCAACCTAAAATGAAAATTGATCCTGATGGGTCAAAGCGTTGGCTCCTCAACGGCAAAAGGCACCGTGAAGATGGTCCTGCTATTGAGTGGCCTAACGGCCAAAAGTTTTGGTATCTCCACGGAAAACTCCATCGTGAAGATGGTCCTGCTATTGAGTGGCCTGACGGATCAAAGTTTTGGTTTCTCAACGGCGAAAAAGTCTCTTGGGAACAAGTTTACCGTCAAGCAAAGAACCCTGAAATTGAGTTGCGAATTTTGACTGCCGCCTTGACTAACGCTTGACTTGACGGCTGACGCTGCCTATGCTAAATTGCTTTCACAACGGAGAGAGAAATGACTAACGCCGACCACATCCTTATCGCCCAGGAACTCCAAATATTCCATTATGAACTGGAAAACATTATGAAGGCCGTCCACTACAAGTTGGACACCTCACACCTTTATTCCTGGCTTTCCCGCTGCGAAATCGCAGAAGCATAAAAATCAAAACAAAACGCTTGACTAACTAAACCAAATCGGATAAAATAATGTCTCAACAAACGGAGAAGAGAATGCATATCGGTTCCAACGTCATTACCAAGGGCAATTCTAGCAACCTTGGAATTATTATTGAGCGTCCTGCTCTCAACGGGTTCTGGGTCGTTCGCTGGCTTCGCGGTGAGAATCGCGGCCACATTCGCCTTTATGACGAGAACAAGCTGGAACTCGCTGGCTGATCCTACTTACCTTGGAGGGTAATAAAATGTCTGATGACGATAACAAAGAACCCGACAAGATCGCAAAAATCACCTTTATTGTTCGTAAAGATGCTGAACAAAGCCCCGAAGAACAAGAACAATTAAGGAAAAGGTTAGAAGAACTCTTTAAAATTTACGTTCACGGAAAGATGGATCAAGACATTTCAGGCATAGAGCCAAGAAACAAACATCCCGTGCGTAGAAGAAAGAGGCTTTTGATCCCACCTTATCACACTATTCCTTGTGATGCGAGCAACCGCGAGCCTGACGAGGAATAACCTTCTGGTCCCATAGTTTATCGGTTAGAATACTAGGTTTTCACCCTGGCGGGCCGGGTTCGATTCCCGGTGGGACTATTTCATTCAAAAACAAAGAGGTTTCTATGCTTGATCGTTATTCAACCGACATTTTGCCGTTTGACGTAGCACAACGAGTAGAGGAATACAAAAACCATTCTAGCGATAAAGACGAAGAATGGGTCATTTTTAAGTCAAAGTTTGAGGATAGGCTTTGGATCGTAAAGAAGATCCTTGATGAAGATAGTTTCCAAGTTATCGCCTGCCCTATCGCCTATCAATCAAATTATCTTCCTCTCTGATAAAAACAACTTGACGCCCACCGCTCCCTCGGTTATAATAAGGGAAACAAAACGGACTGATAGCTCAGATGGTAGAGCAAGGGACTTTTAATCCCAAGGTCGTGGGTTCGATCCCCACTCGGTCCATCGCAAAGAAAGAGGAATAATGGATAACTACACTTACAACCTTTCCTTTACAGACGTTTCACACTTGCTCGATCTTCTATCTAAACAAGACGACGAACATTCAGCAAGAATGAAGATCCAACTTTCAATCCAACTTTCTCGTTGGAAGGTCTGGGATCAAAAACTCAACGAAATTCAGAACGAACCTGAAATTTCTTTCACCGGAATCTAAATGGACTACACTTATCCGGTAGCCGCAATCGCCAGTTATGGCGGTTTATGGTGCGTTGTTGTTTCAGATGATCCTTTACAAGTTAGACTTTTATACAAGAGATACGAAAACGATCCACAAGATCCTATCCTCGTTGAAGATGGAATTTTGAGGCCAGTAAGTTCTCACTACGTTTTAGATAAACCTTATTTCAAAACGCTTGAAAGAGTTGCTGGTAGTTTGCTCCCAGGACACAATTTCACCTGGGTCCAGAAAAAAGAAGAGAGTTGATTTGACAGCGAAACTCAACCGCGTTATAATAGTTGAGTGTCCCGTCTCCATAGCTTAACGGATAAAGCCCCGGATTTCTACTCCGGTGACTGGGGGTTCGAATCCCTCTGGGGACATTACAAAGCGGTTTTCGTTTCTTTTCTGCGAAACAAAAGAAACAATAATAAAGGATAATAAAATGATTGATGTAGGTTTTGTTCGCGCTGTTGGAGCCGGTGTCGCAGAAGCGATCTTCCGCCTTGTCGCTTTCGGTGATTCACAGGGCGCTCTTTCGATTCTTGAAAACATTTCTGCTGCCTTCAGTTCAGCGGGCGGTGGTCCAGCACCTTCGCCAGATCCCGGCGCAACCCGTGAAGATGGTTCGCTATGGACTATCCAGACTTGGTTCCTTGATCGCGGACTTGATGCTGCCGAGGGGCCAGACGGTCCCCTTCCCGCCGATTATGTGTGGGGTCAGGACGGCGATAGTTGGGTTTGGCGACCCGTTACCTGACGTTGATAAGTTTTTGACTTGACAACGCCCAGCCTTCGGGCTACATTACCAATAGAAAGGAAAACAAAATGTTTAAGGTTATTCTCTACAATCTGCTATGGTTTCTTACTTTAACAAGCACCGCTTTTACAGCTTCGGAGTCAGTCCGAACTTTGTTTGAAGGCACCATTACAGAGCTAATGTTTTCTTTGACCCTTCTATTCCTTTCTATTGGTTCCTTTGTCTCCATTGACTACACGATAAAGAAAGAAGAACTTTAAGAATAACATAAGGGAGAATAGGTAAGTGGTCAAAACCTGTCGGCTGTAAACCGACCGCCCCTGCGCTTCGTTGGTTCGAATCCAGCTTCTCCCATTCGGTAGAATATTTTATAAACGTGTCTTGAACCTAACTAGCAAACTATTTATAGTTAGGTTCGGGAGTAACAAAATGGATAAAGAATGTAAGAATTGTGGCGCTGTCTTTTTTTGTAAAGATAAAAGAAAAGTCTTTTGTACGCGCTCTTGTTCAGCGCAATATAATAACTCTAAAAGAATCCCACCTTCAGAGGAACAAAAGACAAAAATTTCTGATAGTCTAAAAAAGTATTTCATTGAAAATCCTGATAAAATCAGGAAAGGTGAAGAAGCGTCCCAAGCAGTAGGAAACTCTACAAAAGGAAAGTTTAAGAATGAAATAACTAGCATTCTTGAAACTAGCTCTAGAACGACTAGCAAAATTTTGAAGAGGTTAGACTTAAGCTGTAGTATTTGTGGCTGGAAAGAAGGTAGTCTAGATATACACCATATCAATGGAAGAAAAATACCAAATGCGAACCAGCACGAAAATCTTACTGTTTTATGTCCCAATTGTCATCGTCTAACTCACGAAGGAAAAATAGGAAAAGATAGACTAATAAATTTAGTTTCTCTATTACCGAATAATTGGAAAGAAGTCTATTTTGGCTGAGTGTGTTCGAATCACACCTTCCCCATCCAGTAAAAATGCGGGTATAATTCAGCGGTAGAATGATAGCCTTCCAAGCTATTCGTCGTCGGTTCGAATCCGTCTACCCGCTCTTTTTACTATGTTCCAATAGCTCAGTTGGTTAGTAGCATCAGACTGTTAATCTGAGGGTCGTAGGTTCGAGTCCTACTTGGAACGTTCATTTTGGAAGATTGGCTGAGTGGTCTAAAGCGGCGGCTTGCTAAGCCGTTGAGCGGGCAACCGTTCCACAGGTTCGAACCCTGTATCTTCCGTTTGACATTTACTTGACTTGACAACCGCCGCTCCCCCGGCTACAATAGGGGAAACAAAACGGAACCATAGCTCAATTGGCAGAGCGGGACACTCTTAATGTCAAGGTTCCAGGTTCGATTCCTGGTGGTTCCATTATTTTTGCTGGAATAGTTCAGTTGGAAGAACGCTCGCCTTGTAAGCGAGAAGTCGCGGGTTCGATTCCTGCTTTCAGCATTTTTGGAAGGAAAATGAATAACTTTTTCACGTTCTCCGAGGACGAGATCCACACAATTTTATTTGCCTTGCTCCAATTGAATATGAATTTAGATCAGCAAAATCTAATTGATAAGATCAAGGACCAAATTGTGAATAACAAATTCAAAGAAAACGTAAGGAGGGCAGGATGATCCTAATGGTTTTAGTTAGTTTCTTTTCTATGTTATTGATCCTAAATTCTATGGAGTGAAAATGAACGTCGGTGATCTTGTTTGCGAACATAGTTCGCGTAAGCGCGGAGATAAAACTATGGGCGTTATTGACGCTATTGAAGAAGGTTTTATTTCGGTTCGCTGGCTTGAACCTCCCGCTTCTCTTGCTCTTGTTTGGGATGAATATTCTTTTGACGAGGAAATGCGAATGGAGCCGGTGAAACACCTTGAATACGAAATCGAAAAGTTCTATGAAGGTTGAGTATCGCTCCCAGAAAGCCGACTATTTTGAGGTTGGCGATTTGGTAAAGCATTTCTATTTTGAAACTTTCTTCATTGTTCGCGCAAGGGTAGGTTCAACCACGCTTTTGGTTTATTCGCTTGACGAACCCGACAGCGTAAAAGAAATGTCCAGTTATCTTCTTGATAAGGTCGCGTGATGAAATGTCCGACATTCCAAAGGAAATAAAGGAAAAAATGATCTCTTATCGTAAAAGGTGGGATAACACCGGCAACCTTTCCAATCCAATTTTTGAGAATGGTGATCTGGTGTTTTCTCGTTCACAAAACCGTTATGGCGTTTTGAGGTCTGTTCTTCCTCCGCATAAGGCAACCGTTTTGTGGCTTGATAAGAATGTTGTGGAAACTATTTATCTCACGGAAATCAACAAAGTTCCGGGAGAATGAATGAAATTCCAGAAAGGCGATTTAGTTTTGCTGAAAAAAGGTAATCATTATTTCGGAAAGACAAGCGATCTGCCTGGTTCTGTTGGAATAGTTCTTCGGATAAAACGCCACGAACCTCACTTTGTTCTTTATGAGGTTATGGTTTTCGGTAAAAATGTAAACGTTCGCGCTCCTGCTCGCTGTTTCGATCATTTGGACGACGAGTTTTTTGATTCGCCAGAAGAAACCGACATTATCGCTCTTGACGAACGCTTGACTTGACGGCTGGCTCCGCGTCTGCTAAACTGCTTTCATCAACGGGAGATCAAAATGTCGCAACCTAAAATGGAAATTGGTCCTGACGGGACAAAGCGTTGGCTCCTCAACGGCATAAGGCACCGTGAAGATGGACCGGCTATTGAGTATGCTGACGGATCAAAGGTTTGGTTTCTCCACGGCAAACTACATCGTGAAGATGGACCGGCTATTGAGTATCCTGACGGAAGAAAGGAATGGTATCTCCACAACAAACGTCATCATGAAGATGGTCCTGCTCTTGAATATCCTGACGGCCAAAAGGAATGGTATCTCAACGATGATAAAGTCTCTTGGGAACAAGTCTTTCGTCAAGCAAAGAACCCCGAAATTGAGTTGCGAATTTTGACTGCCGCTTTGACTAACGCTTGACTTGACGGCTGACGCTGCCTATGCTAAACTGCTTTCATCAACGGGAGATCAAAATGTCGCAACCTGAAATGAAAATTTGGCCAAACGGATCAAAGGAATGGTATCTCAACGGCTTCCTCCATCGTGAAGATGGACCGGCTGTTGAGGAACCTGACGGAAGAAAGAAATGGCTCCTCAACGGCCAATACCACCGCGAAGATGGGCCTGCTATTGAATGGCCTAATGGGTCAAAGTGGTGGTTTCTCAACGGCAAACAAGCTACTTGGCAACAAGTTTATCGTCAAGCAAAGACGCCTGAAATTGAGTTGCGAATTTTGTCTGCTGCTTTGACTAACGCTTGACTTGACGGCTGGCTCCGCGTCTGCTAAACTGCTTTCATCAACGGGAGATCAAAATGTCGCAACCTGAAATGAAAATTGATCCTGATGGGTCAAAGCGTTGGCTCCTCAACGGCATAAGGCACCGTGAAGATGGACCGGCTGTTGAATGGCCTAACGGAGAAAAGCATTGGTATCTCAACGGCGAACTCCATCGTGAAGATGGGCCTGCTATTGAGTGTCCTAACGGAAGAAAGTGTTGGTTCCTTTACGGTAAAAAGCACCGTGAAGATGGGTCTGCTGTTGAGTGGCCTGACGGCCAAAAGGAATGGTATCTCCACGGCATCCTTCATCGTGAAGATGGACCGGCTGTTGAGCGTTCTGACGGATCAAAGTTTTGGTATCTCCACGGCAAAAGGCATCGTGAAGATGGGCCTGCTGTTGAGTATTCTAACGGGTCAAAGTGGTGGTATCTCAACGATGAAGAAGTCACTTGGGAACTAGTCTTTCGTCAAGCCAAAACTCCCGAAATTGAGTTGCGAATTTTGTCTGCTAAACTGCTTTCATCAACGGGAGATCAAAGTGTCGCAACCTGAAATGGAAATTCGTCGTGACGGGACAAAGTGTTGGTGTCTCAACGGCAAATACCATCGTGAAGATGGACCTGCTGTTGAGTATCCTGACGGAGAAAAGCGTTGGTATCTCCACGGCAAATTCCATCGTGAAGATGGACCGGCCATTGAGTATCCTAGCGGAGAAAAGTGGTGGTTTCTCAACGGCAAACGTCATCGTGAAGATGGTCCTGCTATTGAATATCCTGACGGCCAAAAGTGTTGGTTTCTCAACAGCGAAGAAGTCTCTTGGGAACAAGTTTTTCGTCAAGCCAAAACTCCCGAAATTGAGTTGCGAATTCTTGCTGCCGCCTTGACTAACGCTTGGCTTGACGGCTGGCGTTTTGTCTGCTAAACTGCTTTCATCAACGGAGAGAGAAATGTCGCAACCTAAAATGAAAGTTGGTCCTACCGGAGAAAAGCGTTGGACCCTCAACGGCAACCTTCATCGTGAG
>Ga0315903_10009304_pt1 | contig 11892 bp, 7 predicted proteins | sample LakEriMetagenome_7_FD_203524 | JGI IMG/M metagenome (GOLD analysis project Ga0315903, IMG submission 203524) | Freshwater fungal communities from buoy surface, Lake Erie, Ohio, United States - Buoy 2 MA119 | ecosystem: Environmental > Aquatic > Freshwater > Lake | place: USA: Lake Erie, Ohio...
TCAGAGGCTGTGGATGTCGATCGCGGGCAGTTCGTCGGGCGAGGCTTGAAAGACGTCGCGATCGTCATGGATCTGCACGAGCTCGCCCCAGTCGGTGGGCGGTCCACGAGCGGGTGACACCGGTGGTGGCTCGAGCGGTTCGCCAAGATGCGTGAGGATTTTCCGGATCGGCCCCGGCTCCGTGATGAAGGCAATGAGCCGGATGTCGCCGCCGCAGTTCGGGCACGCAAGCGGAAACTCCTCCCCGACCCTCGCCATCAGCTTGGCCCAGGCAATCCGTGACGTGTCGTGGGAGCGGGGCTTTTGATTCGGATTCGCGTCACAACAGCCCCCCGTGGCGCGACCGTCGGCCGCATGCCCACCGGTCGCAGCCTCGCGCCGCTTGCCGATGTTCCCGATGGCCAGCGCCGTGACGGCGGGCCTGAGCTTGTACCGGCGTTTTCGACGTCGCGTCCGGCAGCGATCAGAGGCCGTTGTCGTGCATGAAACGAATGTTTCGTGCACAGCATGAGCACCCAGCACCGCTCAGGGGCTGTGGCTATCGATCGCGGGCTGCCGCGAGGCGGTGCTATCGCCGACGGGCGCGTGCGGCCGTGGCAGGAGCAGCGGGCAGCGCTGCTGACCAGTTTGCGCCATAGATCGCGAAGGCCGAGGCCCTCGCGATGGTGCTCGTGTCACGGAAGCCTGCGATCCTGACGCCTGCACCGGCCGTGGCCCCCGTGAGGGCGAACCGAGCCTGGTAGACGCCCGTCGATCCGGCCCCGCCCGAACCGGCCCGCGTGGGGTTATAGCCCGAGTTGCCGTAGCCCGAGATGCCGACGTAGTACGTGCCGGCCGTGCTGGCCCGGAACGTCAGCAGGCTGTCGAAGGACGACCCATCGTCGTCATTGGTCGCAAGTTGCCGGCCGGCCGAGTTGAAGAGCCGAAGGTAGCTATCGAGCGTCGATCCACCGGAGAGAGTTCGGGCGTCGATGTCGATCGTGATCGTCTGGCCGGCGGCAAGTGTCACCCTGAACAAGTCGACATCCCTCGCGCCGCGGGAGCCGTCTCCGACGCGGCCGGAGAGCCGAATGTCGCCCGATGTGATTCCGAGCATCGCCGCCGTAGCCAGCGTGTCGCCGGCATCGACGAGCGTCGCCGCCTGCGTGGCCCAGGCGTCGGAGACCGACGCCGCAAGCGCCGCGCCCCCGTCAACCGCCACGATGCCGCTGCCCACGGCATTGAGTGTAAGCACATAACCGCCGGCCGAAGTCGTCGCGGCGTCAAGCCCCGCGAGCGTCCAGCGGATGCTGTCGGTGGTCGTCACCGATGCGCCTGCCAGCGACACGGCGGTGCCGCTGCGAGTCAGCGAAAAATCGGCGACATCCACGCCGGAGACAGCCCGACTGAACTGCACGACGATCGCCGAGACCGACGTGGTTCGTGGATCGGGCGAGACATCGATGAGGTCGGCCGTCGGGGCGGGCAGCGATGGCACCACAACGCCGATCTTCGCGGCGTAATTGCCCGTCGTCTGCCCGGCACTGCCAGTGCCGGCGGTCGTTACCGAGTAGGAGGAGTTGCCATAGGACGAGATCCCGACGTAATACGTCCCCGCCGTGGGCGCCGTGTATGTGACGAGGCTGTCAAGCGATCCAGCGGCGTCGTCGTTAAACGCAACCTGCGTGCCGGAGGCGTTGAACACCCGCACGTACGAGTCGAGGGACGACGACGTCGCGAGCGTGGCAGCGTCGATATCGACCGTGAGCACACCGCCGGCGGCGACCGTCACGGCATAGATATCCACGTCGGCTGCCGCGTAGGCGCCATCCCCGATGGTGCCCGATACAGTTGCCGCACCAGATGAGAGCGGGATGGCGATAGCCGTGCCAATCGAGTCGTTGGGCTCACCAGTCGCCGATGGAGGTGGGGGAGGCGGAGGGGGCGGCTCGGTGCCCATGATCAAGTTCACTGCGGCTGCCGCGTTGATCAATCCCCCGGTTGCCACCTTGCCGGCGAGCGAGGCCACGGGCACGGCTGTCGAGAGGATCGCCGATCGAATTTGGCCCGCTGTCGCTTCCGGATTGGCCGCCGCCATCAGGGCCACGAGCCCGGCCACATGGGGTGCGGCCATCGAGGTGCCGCTGTAACTCGCATAGGAGTTGTTGGGCGTGGTCGAATAAATGCCCACGCCCGGGGCCGCGACATCCACGGTCGTCGCGCCATAGTTCGAAAACGATGCCAGCCGATTCGACGCATCCGTGGCCGCCACCGAAATGACCGCCGTCGAATTCACATTCGCCGGATACGACGGGGTCGTGTCGTTGTTGGCCGACTCGTTCCCCGCTGCCGCCACGGTGAGAATGCCGGCATTCCCTCCGGCCACGATCGCATTGGTCAGGGCCGTCGAGGCGCCGCCGCCACCCCAACTGTTGTTCGTGGCCACGACATTCACACCGTGCGTCTGCCGCATCATCGTGGCGTAGTTCAAGGCTGCGACTGCCGCGCTCGTGGTGCCGCTCCCGTCGGCGCCCAAAAACTTGAGCGCCATGAGCGACACTTGCCAGTTCACGCCGGCCACCCCGGTGCCGTTGTTTCCCACGGCGCCGATCGTGCCCGCGACATGCGTGCCATGCCCCTCGTCGTCGAAGGGATCGGCATCGTTGTTGGCGAAGTCCCAGCCGTAGACATCGTCAACGAATCCGTTGCGGTCATTGTCGATCCCGTCTCCGGCGGTCTCGCCCGGGTTTCTCCACATGTTCGCGGACAGGTCTGGGTGACGATAATCGATGCCTGTATCGATCACGCCCACGACCACCTCCCGCGATCCGGTGGTCACGTTCCAAGCCTCGGCCGCGTCGATGTCAGCGTCTATCACGCCACTGGTTTGTCCGGTGTTGTGCAGCCCCCAGAGTCGAGAAAAGGACGGATCGTTGGGCAAGGCGGCCGACGTGATGATCCGGTCGGGCTCGAGGCTGCGCCCGCCTATGGATGCCACCCACGAGGTCACATCGAAAACACTGGCACCAGGGGCCGTGATCGCGAACATTCCTGCGCCGAGCGACTGCGATGACCAGCCGGGAACGACCTGCGGTGCCACACCCTCGGTGGTCACGATCCAGCCATCGGCACGGGCCGTGACGGCTTGACCTTCCCAGTCGATCTGCCGAGTGCCGCCCATGATGTCGGCTGCGAGGAGGCAGCGAGTTTCGAGCCGCTCAGCCGACAAAACGTACGTTCGGCGGCGACGACTACGTTGCAAACGACAAGCAAAGGTCATGACAAGTCCTCCCAAGCACCCCCTCGGCAAACCGGCCATTGGCATGGTCTTCCCGTCTGCACTAGCGATTACTATAGGCCCTCGGTCAACATTCACCAACTACAGAGACTCCCGGTGCTTTTTGTGGCGATGGGTCGCCCGGGCAATGAGATCTCCGCAAACAGTTCCCCGCCGAAGATGAGCGTGCGATCCCTGGGAGAGAACCTCAGTGGCCACGTGCTGGATCTCCTGCTATTTCTTGCGGTTGCCGGGCGAACCGGCCATTGTGAGCACCATGCCGGAATCTCTGCTGGGCTTTCTCGACAAGCGTCGCACCATCGCGGGCCCCGGGTTTAACCGCTGGCTTGTGCCCCCGGCGGCGCTGTGCGTGCACCTGTGCATCGGCATGGCGTATGGGTTCTCCGTGTTCTGGCTGCCCCTCACCAGAGCGGTCGGGATCACGCAACCGGTGCCCTGCCCCCCATCGCTCGGCCTCCTCGGCAGGCTCACCACCACCACCTACGACTGGGACAAGCCGTTGCTCGGCTGGATGTATACGCTGTTCTTTGTGTTTCTCGGCTCGAGCGCGGCGGTCTTCGGCACCTGGCTCGAGCGCGCAGGCCCCAGGAAGGCGGCCGTCGTGTCGGCGGTGTGCTGGTGTGGCGGGCTCGTGATTGCTGCGGCTGGGGTCTACTGGCACCAGCTCTGGGTCCTTTGGCTGGGCTCAGGTGTCATCGGCGGAATCGGGCTCGGGCTCGGATACATCTCGCCAGTCTCGACACTCATCAAATGGTTTCCCGATCGCCGCGGCATGGCGACAGGCATGGCCATCATGGGGTTTGGTGGCGGCGCGATGGTCGGTTCGCCGCTCGCAGACATCCTGATGAAGCATTTTGCGGGGCCCGAATCGGTGGGCGTCTGGCAGACGTTCCTGGTGCTGGCGGCGATCTACTCTGTCTTCATGATGGTCGGTGCGTTCGCCTATCGCGTCCCATCCGACGGCTGGGCGCCCGAGGGCTGGGGCGGCGTTGGGACAGAAACCAGGGCGAGCGATTCCGGTACGCCGGCTCCCCAGCAGCGGTCATTCTCGGTGCGGGAAGCCTGCCGCACCCGCCAGTTTTGGCTGGTGTGGCTCGTGCTGTGCCTCAACGTGTCGGCCGGCATCGGCGTGATCGGCATGGCATCGCCGATGCTGCAGGAGGTCTTCGGCGGCCGGTTGCTGGGCCTCGATATCCCCTTCGAGGCGCTCGATGCGGCCCAACTCGGTCGCGTGGCGGCGATGGCCGCCGGATTCACCGGCCTGCTGAGCCTGTTCAACATCCTGGGCAGGTTCTTCTGGTCGTCCCTGTCCGACTGGCTCGGCCGAAAGACGACGTACGCCATCTTCTTCCTTCTCGGGATCGCCCTCTACTCGGCCGTACCGGCCGTCGGCCACGCGGGGCAGATCGCTCTATTCTGCGGGATTTTCTGCCTCATCATGACGATGTATGGCGGCGGCTTCGCGGCCATCCCCGCGTATCTGGCCGACCTCTTCGGCACCGGCTTCGTCGGAGCGATTCATGGCCGGCTGCTCACGGCCTGGAGCGTGGCGGGCATCCTCGGCCCGGTGCTGGTCAACTACGTGAACGAGCAGCAGCTGCGGGCCGGCGTGCCGCGGGCTGCTGCCTACGACCGGACGATGATGCTGCTGGCCGGGCTGCTGGCCGTGGGTTTCGTCTGCAACGCCCTGATTAAGCCCGTGAGCCCGACCGACATGGAGCCCGAGGCCGCAGGAGTCGCTCCGCGGCAGTCGCTCGCTCCGGTGACGTCGTCCCCCGGCGCGGCGACAGCGATGCGGCCGGTCAACCTGCTGCTGCTCACAGGGTTTTGGCTGTTCGTCACCATCCCCATGGGATGGGGACTGTGGGCCACGATTCGACAGGCCGCGGTCTTGTTTTGGTAGTGGCCCTCAGAGCAGTCGCGACCGGCGGAGGAACACGAAGACCCGCGCGGTAACGCAGGCGGAGAGCACCCAGAAATAGATGTAGCCGTGGGTCCAGTCGAATTCCGGCATCACCGCGAAGTTCATCCCGTAGACCCCGCAGATGAAGGTCAGCGGCAGGAAGATCGTGCTCACGACGGCCAGGCGATTCATCGTCTGGTTGGTGCGGTGCGACATCACCGTGAGCGAGAGGTTGAGGGCCGTCTCGAGAATCTCGCGATCGGCGGCGATGTCAGACAGGAGCCGCTCGAGCGTCTGGATCATGGCGGCGAGAAAGGGGAGCGTCGCTTCACTCACCAGCACGGTCTTTCGAGACGTGAGCTCCTCGAGCGCCCGCCGCACCGGCAACACCCGTCGGCGAAGCGTGAGGAGTTTTGCCGACACCGAGGCGACCGCTGCGAAGGCCGTCTGATCAAACTCATCGGCCAGGGCACGACGGGTGTCTTCCACCTCGTCCTCAAGCCGTGTCTTGACGGCAAGAAACTGCTCCACCTGCTCATTGCAGAGCTCGTAGAGAAGAAAGCTCGGGGTGGTCGCGTGCTGTTCGAAGTCGTGCACGTAGTCGCGGCGGACGGCATCGAGGAGTCCGTTGGCGCCCCGATGGACCGTCACCAGAAACCCTTCGCCGATAACCACGTCGATGTGAACGCCGGTCGAAAAGTGCAGCGCGCGGTGGGGTAGCCCGGCCGGTCGAAAAATGCAGCGCACAACTGTGCAGCGATATCGGTGAGGAGAATCGCGGCGGAGCCGCGATTTCCCCTTTACCGAGAGCGAGGCACGAGGAGTGTATGCAGACATGGAGATATGGACGGAAGTCCGCCGCCGCGTTTTGACCGGCGAGTTGTCGAAGCGAGCCGCCTGCCAGGAGTACGGCCTGAACTGGCAAACGCCTCCGGAAGCGTGGCTGCCTCAACGCGAACGCCCAGGTCGGCCGTGTGTTCGAAGACGGCGAACATGAGGGATTCTCAGGCGGCAGGGCGATGGATCCGATGGGCCGGCGAGATCGCCGGAGCGGCGGCATTATCGCCCCGGTCGAGGAATCCGGCCACGGCCAGGCCGCCGGCCGCGCGCAGGTCGCGGATCTCACCCTCGGCCCGCCGCCGCACCTCGGCATCGACACCTGAGTCGGCCGCCATGTAGTGGGTCTGCGAAGGGAAGGCGAAGCCGCAGCCCGAGCCCGTGACCACGTCCATCACCTCGAGCAGGACGTCTTCCTGGATCGCGAGAAAGGTGGTCCAGTCGTTGGTCTCCGCCAAGGCGAAGACCTCGATGTCGAGCGAGTACGCGCCGTAGCCCGTGAATCGCACGCGGACACTCTCGGCCTCGATCCGCGGATGGTTCGTCAGGAGCTGCCGCAGGGCCGCGAGCACGTGCCGCAGCTGATCGGCCGTGGTCTCGTACCGCAGGCCGAGCACCGTCCTGAGCAGGATCTTGTCCCGTCGGGTGTAGTTGACGAGCCGGAGCTTGGCGAACTCAGAGTTGGGGATCGAGACGACCGTCCGATCGACGCCCCGGATTCGCGTGGACCTGAGCCCGATCTGCTCGACCGTGCCGCGCTGGTCGCCGAACTGGCAGGTCTCGCCGATCCGCACCGGCTTGTCGGCGAAGAGCACGAGTCCGGCGATGAAGTTTTCGACCGTGTGCTGGGCCGCGAGGGCCACCGCCAGGCCGCCCACGCCCAGGCCGGCGATCAGGGGGGCGACCGAGATCCCCATCGAGTCGGCCCCGAGGATCACCATCCAGGCCATCGCCAGCACGGTCAGCACCCGAAAGCCGAGCCGCACCACCTGGGTGTCGATCGTGCCCGGCCGCAGCCGGCGGGAACGGATCACCGCCTCGCCCAGCCGCGTGAGCACCGCCTGCATGAGCACCACGCAGCCGCCGAACAGGGAGATCCGGAGGGCCGTCTTGGCCACGAACAAGACGTCGCCGGTGATCCGCACCTGGTTGGTGTAGAGCAGGTCGAGGCCGAGACAGGTGCCGATCAGCACCAGCGGCGCGGCCAGCGTGACCACGAGCGGCCCGGCCCCGGGCCGGCCGGCCACACGGCGGGCAGCGGCGAAGGCGGCCGCGATGAGCCCGGCCCCGCCGGCAAGTAGGGCGACGGCGGCCGCCCACTGCCAGAGCGTCACGTCCCAGAAGCGTTGGCGGGCCCAGTCGGGCAGGCCGCGGACCAAGGCTTCGGGGATCATCCAGCCGGGCGACTCGACGTACATGTCGTGCAGGCCCGGGCTGCCGGCCGCGGCCCGATAGGGCATCGGCTCGGCGAGCCGATAGAACTCCTCGGCCCGCTCGACGGTGTCGGCGGAGAAGACCCACTCGCCGGCCCGTCCGCCCTCGGAGAGCCGCACGAGCGTGATCTCGGTGTCCGGCACCCGCCAGCGGGTGAGCTTCTCGGCCGCCACACGCTCGGCGTCGGGAATCTCCGCCTCAGGTGGCAGCTCGACCCGGTCGAGCACCTCCTTGAGGTTCACCACCACCTGCCGCCGCTTGGAGTCCACGAGCGAGGGAGCCACCTTCGAGAGATCGAGGCAGTTGGCGACCCGCGCGATTTGCCGCCGGATCCGGTCCCGCAGTTCGGGTGAGGACGGGCTACTCTTCAAGTCGGCGTAGATCGAGTCCACGTCCGTGACAAAGCTCTCGAGCGTGGCTCGCGGGCTCGAGGTGTCGGCCGGCGCGAGCGGGTGATCCTCCGCCGCGGAAGCGGCCGCGGCCCAGGCCAGCAGCGTGAGGAGCACGACCGCAGGCAGCGGCCGAACGAGCGAGGGCAGGAGCATGGATGGGTCTCGGGTGGTTTGGGTCCGGGGGAGTAGCACCGGCTCCCGCACGGGGTCAACCGGTTCCCGTCCGCACCGACCCCCGCAGCCCCCGCCGCTCGTGAAACTTCCGCAGCCTCCCGCGCCATGCCCGGCCGCTTCGCCGTGGCCCCGCCCCAACCGGCCTGCTACAAGCCCCGCCATGCCCCGATCCTGCCACCACCCGATTCGGTGCCGGCCCGGCGTGGCCCTGCTCTGCGCGGCGGCCGTCGCCGTCGCCTCCGGCTGCGGCACGACCCGCTGGAGCGACTCCAAGCGGACGGCCACCGAGCAGCTGTTGATCTCCGACGCCGTCGAGCGGGCCGTGATGCAGATCGACATGCGGCCGCTCGCCGGCCAGACCGTGTTTCTCGACACGACGATCCTCGACGACGTGACCGACGGCAAGTATCTGGCCAGCGCGCTCAGGCACCAGCTGCTCGCCTCGGGCTGCCGGCTGAGCGCCGCCGAGGACGCGGCCGAGATCGTGGTCGAGGCCCGGGCCGGCGCGATCGGCACCGACCGCAACGAGCTCCTGTTCGGGATTCCCGCCACGAGCGTGGAGGTCGCGGGCAACGGCACCTCGATTCCCGAGATGGCGCTCTTCAAGCGAACCGATCAGCGGGGCGTGGCCGAGGTGAACCTGTTCGCCTACGAGCGGGCCAGCGGCCGTGCCGTCTGGCAGAGCGGCCTGGCCAGGATCGACAGCAACACCCGCGACCGCTGGATGATGGGCACCGGCCCCTTTCAGGATGGCGACATCCACGACCGGATGGAGTTTGCCGGCGAGCGGGTGATCCTGCCCTGGAAGCGGAAGGAGGCCCGCGAGCAGGCCGAGGCGGAGGCGATCGCCGACCGGACCGACCTCCGCCACGAGAAGGTCTTCGCGACCCTGCCGCCCAAGGGCTCGCCCACCGCGGAGCGGCCGGTCGTGGCCAACGACCGGCCGGTCGATCTGCCGCCGGTGCGTTAGCGATGCCGGGTTGGCCGGGCCGTGCGACCAGCGCCGCACGTGGTCAGAGCGCCGCGGGCAGCGTGCCGATCAGGCCGTCGCCTCCCAGGATGATCTCGCTGGTCAGCGCGGACCGGGCCCGGATCGCGGCCATGTCCTGATCGAGCACCCAGGAGTTGTAGGCGGCCAGGACGAGGCTCTCGGCCGACGCGGTGGCGTCGTTCGAGATGTCCCAGAACATCATGCCGCCCAGACCGATCGATGCCGCCCACTGCGACTTCTGGGCGATCGAGGTGGGCGTCTCGAATGAGCTGAAGATGCCCTCGCGGCCGTTGTAGAGATAGGCCGCCTGGGCGGTGTCATCCCAGTAGAGCTTCCAGCCGGAAGCCGGATCCTGGAGCTTCGCCAGGAGGTCCTTGTAGTCGTAATTGCCGGCCTCGAACGAGCCCGGCGCGGCGCCCCGGGCCGCCTCCGCGTAGCCGCCGTCACCGCCGTCGGCCACGCCGCTCCAGGCCCGCGTGTAAAGCGGCGCCCCGAGCACGATCTTGGCCGCCGGCACGCCCGCCGCCAGATAGGCCGTAACCGCCGTCTTCACGTCGTAGCCGGAGGGATCAGCCGTGAAGCCGGCGAGGTGGCCGGTGGTGCTCTCCCAGGTGCCGTGGAAGTCGTAGGTCATCAGGTTGAAGAAATCGACGCTCGGGGTGAGGCCAGGGAGGTTGAAGTTGACGATCTTGTCGATTCCCGCCGGGGAGGCGACCGACAACTCGTAGTCGCGGCCCAGCCGGGCCCCGAGTGCATCGACCTTCGCCCGGACCTTCTGCAAGAGGAGGGCGTAGTTGGCCCCGTCGTTCGGGCTCACGGAGTTGCCGCCAAGACCGCCGCCGCCAGGATATTCCCAGTCGAAGTCGATGCCATCGAACATCCGGTAGGTGTCGAGGAACCGTACGAGCGAGTTGGCGAAGGTCTCCCGCCCCGCCTCGGTGGCACAGACGGTGCTGAAGTGGGTGGAGAGCGTCCAGCCCCCCACGGCGATGCTGACCTTCAGGTGCGGGTGCTTCGCCTTGAGCTGCGCGAGTTGGTTGAAGTTGCCCCACACGGTCTGTGTGGCCCGCGGGTCGCCCGGCGGGTAGTACCACAGGTCGGCCTCGCCAGAGACCGTCTCATTGGCCGGGAACCGCTTCTCCACCGCGGCGAAGGAGTCGAACAGGGCCACCTCGCCGTTGCTCTTGAGATCGAGGAACGAGTAGATCAGGTGGGTGAGCCGCTCCGCGGGCACGTCGGCCACCTGGTAGTTGCGGCCGTAGATGCCCCACTCGGGGAAGTAGGCGGCGAGCACCTTGTCGTGGCTCGCGATCGGCTGGGCCGAGGGGTCGGCCGGCTGAGGTGCGGGAGTTGGGGCGGGTGCCGGTGCTGGAGTTGGTGCGGGCGTTGGTGCTGGTGCTGGTGTGGGGGCGGGCGGTGCCGGCATCGGTGCCGGAGTCATGCCGGGCGTTGACGGCAACACAAACTGCACCGCCCGCAGCGGATCGACCTTCGCGGCGTTCACCGTGGTCCAGTCGTCGGCGAGGATCCCGCCGGTGTCGCCCGAGTTGGGATTCCACGACCAGTAGGTCCAACTCACTCCTTGGTCGCCGGCCGCGAGGTCGATCGACCCGTTGCCATCGAGGTCACCCTTCAAATACTGCACCATCGCTGCGAACCAGGCCCGGTCGCTCGCCGTCTCGAGCTTGCTGCCGAACTCGCCGAGCAGCACCGGCGCGGTGCCCGTGCGGAACAGGTAGCCCCAGTTGCGATCCCAGACGTCCGGCAGGTTGGCCGGATAGTCGGCGGCGGTGAAGTAGGGCTGCTGATAGACGCTCGCCGGGTAATCGTGGGCCGAGTACACGAGCCGGTTGGCCACGGCCAGCCGCACCGGGTGCGCCCCGGCGTTCGAGAGGTTGCCGCCCCACCAGTAGCTGCCTGACGAGGCCCGCTCGATCCCCTCCACGATCACCAGCAGGTTCGGATTCTCGGCGAGCACCGCGTTGCCGGCCCGCTCGGCGGCGAGCCGCCAGTCGTTCGGGCCGCCATCGCCCCAGGTCGCCGGACCGTGCGGCTCGTTGTGGAGATCGATCCCGACCACGGCCGGCTGGCCGGCGTAGCGGCGGGCGAGCGTCCTGAGGTTCGCGATCCAGACCGTCTCGGGATAGGCGGCGGTGTACCACAGGCCCGAGCCGTTGGCGCTGTTGCCGGCCTCGGAGCGATGGTGGTCGAGCACCACCCGCAGCCCGATCGTGCCGGCGTAGGCGACGATCCGGTCCATGATCTGGAGGCCCGTCAGCCCCGCCAGGTCGGCGTTCTTCGCGAAGTTGATCCCGTTGGGCACGCTCCCCGCATCGAACAGCTGGTCGCTGTAGGGCAGCCGGATCGTGTTGAAGCCGAGCGACTTCATCTGATCCATCATCTCGCGGTAGCCCCGGGCCCAGAGGCCGTGGGGCGCGAAGGTGGTGGTCTCGAACCCGAACCAGTTGACGCCCGCCAGTCGCACCGTGGCGCCGGTCGAGTCCACGATCTGGTTGCCACGGGTGGCGAAGTAGCCCGCGGCGACCGACGGGGGCGTGACCGGGGCCGGCAGCGGCGCCGGGGCGGGGTCAGGCGTCGGCGCCGGGATGGGGGCAGGTGCCGGAGGCGGTGAGGGGGCTGGGGCCGGTGCGGGCGCGGCGGCGGCCGTGCCCACGAGCGTGAGATTCCGAAGCACGGCGGCGGCCCCGCCCGGGTTGGCCGTGAATCCGAAGCTCGTCGTGGCCTCCGCCGCCAGGCAAGGATAGCCCGGTCAATGGCACTTCCTCAACGGTCTTCCGGCCGATGAGCGACTCGTGAGCCTCGGGAGGAGCGGCCCGGGCGTCCGGAGCGGGTTTCTCGAAACGCCCCGCACCCCCTTCGGTGG
>Ga0315903_10009305_pt1 | contig 11892 bp, 12 predicted proteins | sample LakEriMetagenome_7_FD_203524 | JGI IMG/M metagenome (GOLD analysis project Ga0315903, IMG submission 203524) | Freshwater fungal communities from buoy surface, Lake Erie, Ohio, United States - Buoy 2 MA119 | ecosystem: Environmental > Aquatic > Freshwater > Lake | place: USA: Lake Erie, Ohio...
TGAGCGAAAGTTTAAGTTTTAGAGCTGCGGGTAGATCTGATGTTGGGTTAGTTAGAAATAACAACGAAGATTCTGGTTTTATCGGAAAGCATTTTTTATTAGTAGCTGATGGCATGGGTGGTCATGCTGCGGGTGAATTAGCAAGTTCCACAACGGTTGCAATCGTTGCTCAAATTGATAACAGCAAAGACAAACTTGAAGATCTTGAATCCAAATTAATTGAAATCCCTAAAGTAATTACCAAAGAATTAAAGAATGCCATTAATAAAGATTCTTCAAGAGCAGGTATGGGTACAACACTTACTGCAGCAGTTGTTCAAGAAAATCAACTAAAAATTTCTCATGTAGGAGACTCAAGAGCTTATTTAGTTAGAAATAAAAATATCTCACGAATCACTAAAGATCAAACGTATATTCAATCACTTATAGACAATAACGAAATCACGGAATCTGAAGCTAAAAATCATCCACAAAGGTCGTTACTACTTCAAGCAATAGACGGAATCACTGAATCTATACCGGTGATCACAAGTACAGAAATTCGTGAAAACGACAAGATTGTTTTGTGTAGCGATGGGTTAACAAATGTTGTAACAGATGAAGAAATCTTAGAAATTGTAAATCAATTTGATTACGTTGGGGCGGTTTCGGCCTTGATTGAAAAAGCTTTAGAAAACGGTGGGCCAGATAACATCACAGTGATCGTTGCTGATTTGCAAAAAGAAAAATATGAAAACAAAATTATTGTTCTAGGAGCAGCTGCAGAACCAAGAAATAGAATAAAACTTCCAGGTTTAGAGTTTCCCACAGATATTCACCCATTTATTACAAGTGAGTTTCCAGCTCTTAAATCAGTTACCTGGTTACGAAAATTTGCTTATGTTTCGTCTTTTGCTTTAATAGCAGTAATTGTTTCTTGGGGTGCAACAAACTGGATCTCCAAGCAGTTTTATGTAAGTAATCTTGGGGACAATTTAGCCATATTTCAAGGAGTAAATTCTTCTGTTGGGCCGATCTCATTTTCTCGCCCTGTGCAAAGTTTTAACCTTGAAGTTGTAGTACTTACCAAAGATGATCAAGAGGTACTACTTAAAGGTATAAAAGCTGATTCAGTGACAGAGGCAAGATTTATTGTTAGAAGACTTGACCAAAGAGCCCTTTGTTCAAAAGATTATTCGTATTCATTTTGTTCTGACGTTATAAGTTCAATTAGGCCGCAATAAATGAATAGTCTGACTAAACTAATGTGGTGGAGAAATTAACTTGAACGGTAAAAGAAAACTTGCCAATAGATATGAATTGGGTGATTTAATTGGTCGAGGTGGCATGGCTGAAGTTTTTGAAGCCGTTGATACCAGACTAGACAGAACAGTAGCCATCAAAATTCTTCGCGACGATTTAGCAAGAGATCCTGCTTTTATTGCACGTTTTAGAAGAGAAGCCCAAGCCGCAGCTGCCCTTAATCACCCCACAATTGTTGCTGTTTATGACACTGGAGAAGAAATTGAAGGTGAAGGTAGAAATGCCACCAATGTTCCCTACATTGTTATGGAATATGTAAACGGAACAACTTTAAGAGACATTGTTAAAAGTGGCAGAAAACTTCAAACAGAACGTGCTTTAAGAATTTCTATTGGTGTATTAGATGCACTTGGCTATTCACATGCACACGGAATTATTCACAGAGATATTAAACCTGCCAACGTAATGATTACCAAAAATGGTGATGTCAAAGTTATGGATTTTGGAATTGCTCGAGCATTAGCTGACACCAAAGCAACAATGACCGGTGGCAGCACTGTTTTAGGAACCGCACATTATTTATCCCCTGAACAAGCAAGGGGAGAAAGTGTTGATGCTCGAAGTGATCTTTATTCCGCAGGCGTTTTGCTTTATGAATTACTAACTGGTGAACCACCATTTAGTGGGGATTCACCAGTTTCTGTTGCTTATCAACATGTTTCTGAGTACGCAGCACCACCATCAAGTCGGGATTCACAAATTCCAAATGAGATAGATACAGTTGTATTACATGCACTTGCCAAATCACCTGATGACAGATACCAAACAGCAGAGGATTTTCAATCAGATGTTGAAAGAGTCTTACAAGGAATTCCAACTGCTGCAAGTGTGGCACCGAAACCTAAAAAAATGAGTTCAAACACAAAGTTCACTAGAACTAAACCAAGAGGTAACTCTGTTTTAGTTATGTTGGCTATTGCTGGAATTTTTGTTGGTGGTTTAACAGTTTGGCTAGCAACGCAAATATTTGGTTTAAGCACAGGAGATCGAATTACTGTTCCGTCTTTAGATGGATTAACTCTTGAGAAAGCAACAGTGTTACTTATTGAAGAAGGATTAGTTTTAGGTGAAGTGTCCCCTGAAAATTCTGAAAGACCAATTGATACAATCATTAGCCAAATTCCCCAAGCAGGAACTTCAATCACAGCAGGAAATTCAGTTGATGTTGTAATTAGTGCTGGTAAATCTAAAGTTGTTGTTCCAAAATTAATTGGAGTACAAACTGTTGAAGACGCTAGAAGAATTCTGAGCGATAAAGGATTAAAACTTGGTCCAATTACAGAAGTAGAAAGTGATAGTGACAAAGGGGTAGTAATTAGCTCAGATCCTGCAGCGGGAAGTGCTGTTAGTGCTGGAACTGAAGTTTCGTTATCAATTTCTAGTGGACTAAAGATTGTTCCTCAAGTTGTTGGATTAAGTGAAGCACAAGCACGAACTGACTTAGCAAACCTTGGTTTCCAAGTGCAAATCCTGCAACAAGTAGTTAATGAACAAATCGGTAGTGTGTTAGCACAAGCTCCTAAGCCAGGAACAAAATCAAGTGAAGGTGCATTAATAACAATTACAGTTGGTGTTCCACCTGGTACGGCAATTGTTGTTCCACCACCGATACCTACGCCAACACCAACGCCAACTGTGACAGTGACAGTTTCACCAACAACTAGCCCAACACCAAGTCCAACACCTTAATCAGTAATTAAGACACTTTTTGCTGTTTCTTGCCAAGCATCTTTCCAGGAACGAAGTGGAGTTAATCCTGCATTTTTCCATTTCTTATTTGATAAAACAGAAAACTTTGGTCTAACAGCTGGTCTAACAAATGATTTTGAATCAGTTGGTTTAACAAGATTTGGATCAACTCCTAATGATTTTGCAATAGTTTGGGCAAATTCAAACCAAGAACAACTGTCATCATTTGTGACGTGATAAATTCCCGCTTTTGGTCTTTTATCCATAACTTCAACAATTGCTTTTGCTAAATCAAAAGTCCATGTTGGAGAACCTGTTTGATCATTAACTACATTTAAGGTTTCGTTATTTCTTAATTTTTTGGCAATGACTTTAGGAAAGTTATTGCCATGTGCGCCATATACCCAAGCAGTTCGCAAAATATAGGCAGTTGGGTTTCTGGTCAGTACTTCTTTTTCTCCCAGCCATTTAGATTTTCCATAAATTGATTGGGGGTTTACTGGATCTTCTTCCTTATACGGCACAACAGAGGTTCCATCAAAAACGTAATCTGTGGAGATGTGAACAAAAGGAAGGTACCTTTCTAAAGCAAATTTTGCAATAATTCCTGGGGAGTCCGCGTTGATTTTGTTTGCTAAATCTTTTTCTTCTTCAGCTTTATCGACTTGAGTGTATGCCCCACAGTTAACGATGTGGGTTGGATTTATCTCATTTAGTTTGGCAAATATTTCATCGGGTTTTTCAAAATCTATTTCTGACCTATCGGTTCCAATTGCTTCAATATTTAAACTACGAAGTAAATAAATTAGTTCTGAACCTAATTGTCCTTTGGCCCCTAGAACTAACCAAGTCATTTGATTGCTGGAGCTTGTTGTTTATGTTTTCTCCACCAAGCTTCGTTATTTCTATACCAATTTATGGTTTTTTCTAATCCTTCTTCGAAATTTACTTGCGGTGAATAACCAAGTTCAGTATTTATTTTTGTGATATCAACTGAATACCTAAGATCATGACCTTTTCTATCTTCAACTTGTTGGATAAATTCTTCACCAACACCCATTGCTGCAAGTATTTTGTGAGTTAATTCAACATTTGTTAACTCAGTTCCCCCACCGATGTTATAAACCTCACCAGCTTTACCTTTAGTTAAAGCTAAAGCAATTCCTCGACAGTGATCATCAACGTGTAACCAGTCGCGCACATTTAAACCGTTTCCATAAAGAGGAACTTTTTGTCCTTCAATGATGTTGGTAATAAACAATGGCATTACTTTTTCAGGGAATTGATATTGACCGTAGTTGTTGCTACAACGAGTAATTACAGTATCGAGTTTGTGTGTTCTGTTATATGCGCGAACTAAAAGATCTGAACCAGCCTTGCTAGCTGAATATGGGCTGTTTGGTAAAAGTGGGTGATCTTCTGGCCAAGAACCCTCTGAAATACTTCCATAAACTTCATCAGTTGATACATGAAGAAATCTTTTTAGATTTGAATTTCTGGCTGCATCAAGTAGTACTTGAGTTCCCATAACGTTGGTGCTAACAAATTCGGAACCACCTTCAATAGAGCGATCGACGTGAGATTCAGCAGCAAAATGAACAACGTAATCAGTTTGACCCATCAGTTTTTTTGCTAATTCAAGATCTCTAATGTCACCTTTAACAAATTTGTATCTCTTATCTGTTGCAATTGGTGCCAGGTTTTCTTCATCCCCTGCGTAGGTCAATAAATCAAAAACAATTATTTCATCAACATTAAAATCAGGGAATTTGTCAGTAAGTGCCATGCGGACAAAATTAGAGCCAATAAAACCGGCTCCCCCGGTTACTAAAATTTTCATTTACTAATTACAACCTTACTGTGATCTCCTAGCATTAATTTGTGAGCTTTTGGTTGATCTGAAGTTCCACTTATCTCAACTTCTTTACCAACTAGGCTTCCTTCAATTCTTCCCACATTTCTTATTTGTGTGTTTTCTAAAATTATTGAGTTCTCTATTTCGTTTTTCTCTAGTAAGCAATCATTATAAATTGCCGTGTATGGACCGACGTAGGTATCAATTAGCTTTGTGTTTTTACCAATAATTGCAGGACCAGAAACTGTGGAGCGAATTATTTCTGCACCTTGCTCAATTACTACTCTTCCAATTAACTTTGATTCAGAATCGACACTGCCTTTATTTGATGCATCAAGAGTTTCTAATACTGCTCTATTACATTCCAACATGTCTTCTAGTCTTCCGGTATCTTTCCAATAACCGGTTACTAAATGTGGTTTTACGGTATGACCTTGATCGACTAACCATTGAATTGCGTCAGTTATTTCAAGTTCTCCCCTGCCTGAGGGTTTGATTGCTCTTACTGCATCATGAATTTTTGGTCTAAACATATAAACACCAACCAGTGCTAAATCACTTGGTGGATCTTTTGGTTTTTCAACTAATGTTTTTACGTTTCCTTTGTCATCTAAAACTGCAATTCCAAATTGTTTAGGATTAGGAACTTTTGTTAAAAGTATTTGTGCTTCAGCATTTCCTGAAGCAAAGTCACTAACTAAATCTTTAATTCCACCAAGTAAGAAGTTGTCTCCTAAATACATTACAAATGGATCATCACCTAAGAAGTCTTTAGCGATTAAAACTGCGTGAGCTAAACCTTTGGGTGCATCTTGTGTAATGTAAGTTGCTTTAATTCCTAAAGCAGAACCATCACCAACAGCTGCTTTTACTTCTTCAGCGGTGTCTCCCACGATGATGCCCACATCAGTAATGCCTGCATCTCTAATGGATTCAAGTCCGTAAAACAAAACTGGTTTGTTGGCAACTGGTACAAGTTGCTTGGCTGAGGTGTGGGTAATGGGTCTTAAACGTGTCCCTGCACCACCGGAAAGTACTAATGCCTTCATAGTCAAAGAGCCTATATCTAATACTCAATGGGGTTTTAGATACGTCTGTCCTTGGTTTAAATACACGATATTCCGCTTTTCTTCATCCATAGGACTTCTTGAAATCTGATGGTTTTGGATATATGAAATTAAAAAGTATTTCTAGAGAGCAAAAGGCTAAAATTATCAACTCTTATAACTTGAAAATTACTGGAAAGTTAAGAACTAATCGTTTATATTTTTTCCACTTAACTTATCTTCAAGTAATTTCATATCGGCATCAACCATAATTTCTGCTAGTTGCTTCCATTTAGTTTTAGGTCTCCAATTAAGAACTCTCTCGGCCTTAGATGCATCACCAACTAAAGAATCTACTTCCGAAGGTCTCAAATAAGCATCATCTATCTTTACGAATTTATTCCAATCCAAATTCACTCGTGCAAAAGCTGCCTCAGCAAATTGTTTTACACTTGCAGATTCTCCTGTAGCAATAACAAAATCGTCTCCCTGTGGTTGCTGCAGCATTAGCCACATTGCCTCCACATATTCTCTAGCGTAACCCCAGTCACGAACAGCATCTAAATTTCCCAAAAATACATGTTTATCAATTCCTGCAGCAATTCTAGCGACAGCCCTTGTTATTTTTCTTGTAACGAAAGTTTCTCCACGTCTTGGTGACTCGTGATTAAAAAGGATTCCATTACTTGTATGCATGCCGTAAGCCTCACGGTAATTAACTGTTGCCCAATAACTAAATATTTTTGCAGCACCGTAGGGGCTTCTAGGATGAAATGGAGTCTTCTCATTTTGTGGTGGCGGCGTGCTTCCATAAAGTTCAGATGAAGATGCTTGATAAAATTTAGTTTCGATTCCACTTGCTCTAATTGCTTCTAATATTCTTATAGTTCCCGTGCCTGTAATATCGGCTGTATATTCTGGAATTTCAAAAGAGACTTTTACGTGGCTTTGCGCACCTAAATTATAAATTTCGATAGGTTTTATGTTTCTTATAAGATTTGCCAGTGAAGTTGAATCTTGCAAATCTCCATAATGTAAAATCATTTTTCTGTTATCAACATGGGGATCTTGATATATTTCATTTAATCGTCCTGTGTTGAATGAAGATGACCTTCTAATTATTCCGTGAACTTCGTAGTCCTTTGATAAAAGAAGCTCAGCTAAATATGAACCGTCCTGACCGGTAATCCCAGTAATCAAAGCGACTTTACCCATTTTTGAAGACACCCAATCTTTTATGTAAATTAAAGCCTAGACTTCTCCATATTACGTTAGGTGAGAGGCTAATCTGATTCTGTGAAAGTTTTTATTGCGGGTTCTTCTGGATTAGTAGGATCTGCCCTGGTCAGAAAATTTAACAAAATTTCCAAATACGAGGTGCTAACCAGTAAAAGCATTGACCTCGACTTAAGAAATCCCGAAGCAGTTTTTGATTTTTTTGCAGAGCACAAGCCCCAAGTTGTGATTGACGCTGCAGCAAAAGTAGGAGGAATTCACGCAAATGCCACATATCCGGTTGAATTCTTAATTGAGAACACGGAAATTCAAATAAATTTATTTTCAGCAGCACATAAATTCCAATGTGAAAAATTAGTTTTCCTGAGTTCCTCATGTGTTTATCCAAAAGATTGTCCGCAGCCAATTAAGGAATCCTTTCTGCTAACGGGTCCTTTGGAAATTACCAATCAGGCGTACGCCATCGCAAAAATTGCTGGTATGAAACTAGTTGAAAGTTATAGAAATCAATATCAAAAAAAGTGGATATCTGCAATGCCCACAAACTTATTTGGGCCAAATGATAATTTTTCAAAAGACAACAGTCACGTTTTGCCAGCTATGATTCGAAAGTTTCACGATGCCAAGATTAAAAATGAGTTTGTTCAGTTATGGGGGGATGGAACTGCAAAAAGGGAGTTCTTGCATGTGGATGATCTTGCAGAGGCCGTAGAATTCTTGATTGATAATTATGACAGTGATGAAGCAATCAATATCGGTGCTGGCAAAGATATTTCTATCCTGGAATTAGCAAATTTGATTTCAGAAATTGTTGGGTATAAAGGTTCAATAAAGTGGGATACATCGAAACCAAATGGAACGCCACGAAAATTACTTGATACCTCCAAAATTAATTCTTTGGGATGGAGTCCAAAAATTTCACTTACTGAAGGTATAACTACTACCTATGAGTGGTTCTTGGGTGAAATAAACAAAAATAATTCAACAATAAAGCTCTAATCTTGATTCATTTTACTTAAGAAAAAACTCGCATCTTTATTTGAAGTAGTTGAGAGCCAATTAGCTAATAATTTATGACCACCTTCTGTAAGAACACTTTCGGGATGAAATTGGACACCTTCTAATGGTGCGATTGTATGTTTAATGCCCATGATTACACCTGATTCAGTGGTGGCAGTAATTGTTAAATCATTTGGAAAGTTTGGATTCTCAATTGCAAGTGAATGATATCTAGTTGCTCTAAATGGTGATTTCAAATCTTTAAATACACCTTCATTTTTGTGTTGTACTTGGCTAGTTTTACCGTGAAGTAATTCTGGAGCTCTAGAAACTTTGCCACCCAGTGCTGCACCAATTGCTTGATGGCCTAAACAAACACCAAGAAGTGGTTTTTGTTTTTCAATTGCGGCATTAACAATTTCAATACATGCACCAGCATCTTCTGGTGTTCCAGGTCCTGGGGAAAGTAGCACTCCATCAAATTCATTTATTGAATTAGCATTTACTTCATCGTTTCTTTTAACGACAACTTCTGCGCCTAATTGCTGTAAATATTGCACAATGTTGAAAACAAAAGAATCATAATTATCAACTACCAATATCCTCGTCACGAAATACTTCCCACAACTTTTACGTTATCCAATAACAATGAGCCTTCGTAGGGTGGAAGTTCTATTAGTGTTGATCTTTGAACATCAAAAACTAAGCCATACAAATCAACATAATCTTGCAAGATTGTTACATTGGGATCAGTTCTTAACGATGAAGTTAATTTAGTAACATCTCCAACAGCTTGAATTTTAAATGGAGGAGAATAAACTTTCCCATGTAATAACAAAGTGTTACCAACACATTTAACGGCAGAAGTTGAAATTACTCTTTTACCCATCAAGCTAACTCCTTGAGCACCACCTGCCCACAAGGCATTAACCACTGATTGCACATCTTCTTGGTGAATTAATAAATCATTAACATCTGGTCTTTCATTTTCAGGAATTGATAAATCTACTTGAGGCGCGTCATTAAGAATTACCGTTAAACCTGGGCCAACCATAGAAGTAAATCCTGCAACTGGTGATAACTGTTCAATTTTTAGCTTCGTTGTTTCTATTTGATTTCTTTGACTGCTATTAGTTATTTCTTGAATTTGATTTTGAAGATCAAGAAGTTCGTTTTCAATTCGATCAATTTTTACTGCTTCATTTCTGACTAAGTCTCTTAATTCAGCTGGGCGCTCAACTCGGATATCGCTGCCGTTAGCTGTCAGGGTGCTTGCTGCCAGTAGAAAACCGGCAGCAGCAAAAGCAACTATTGCTGCGATTTTGGAACTAAAACGATGCACAAATTAAGATTAGTAGTAAGACAATGTAGCCTTAGAGGCCTAAGCAGATTTCTTGGAGAAATAGATGCCAATTTCAAAGAAGCGCAAGAAAACAGAGTTAAGTCAAACACACGACAAACAGGTTGCCCAAGAACCAGTGAACTTTGACAGCCCTCGCTGGGTGGCACCATTGATGGTTACTTTCTTCATTATTGGTCTTCTTTATGTGATTACTTTTTATTTAGCAGGATCAAGTGTTCCTGGAATGTCTTCTCTAAGTGCTGCAGCAAATATTGGAGTTGGTTTTAGTTTTATTATTTTTGGTTTTTTTCTTTCAACCAAGTGGCGTTAAGTAAAACCCAAGCAATTAAAGATCCTGCCGCTAAACCACCTAAATGAGCACGCCAATCAATTCCTGAAAGCACAAATCCGATCACAACGTTAAGCACTACCAATACTGCAACTTGAGAAATATCTAATCTCTTTTTTCTTCCGACTACCAACATCGCACCCATCAAACCAAATATGGCCCCACTTGCACCAATGGAATAGGTACCAAAGGGTGAAAACAAAAATGAAGCAATTGAACCACCAATTAAGCTCACAAAATAGATTACAACAAATTTTGTTTTCCCTAATATGCTTTCCAGTTGAGATCCAAGAACCCACAAGATATAAACATTAAACAAAAGATGAAGTATTGAACCGTGGAGAAAACCAGCAGTTAATAATCTCCACCATTGGCCAGTGGAAACACTCGGAGCAAAAAGTGCAAAATTTGATATTAAAATGTCACCCAAAACAAACTGGGCAATATAAACAGCAATGAGAGAAATACTTAAAAACTTTGTTGCTTGGTTATTTTCTTGACTGGGAATAAATCTATTTTTGTTAATTCCTTTAATTACTGGAGTTGAATCTGAAGCGCATTCAGGACACTGGTAACCAATTGAAGCTGGTCGCATGCAATCTGTACAAATGTACTTTTCACATCTTGAACAATAGACATTTGTCTCACGGTCAGGATGATTTATGCAAATAGTCATTTACTTTTTTGCACTTAAAGTCAATATATATAGTATTTCTCTTATAATTCTAAAGTACTGAAATTTGTTAACTTTTGAGCCTTTGACGTCAGACCAGTAATCAACCGGCTCCTCCCATATTTCTATTTTATTTCCTTTGAGTCTCTGCCACCTTCTTATTATCTCTATATCAAAAAACCATCGTGTTCTGAATTTTTCGCCAAATAACGGTAACATTTTTTTATTTAAATAAAATATTTTAAATCCAGTTTGAGGGTCATAAGGTATATGTCTATCAAACCCTCCAATAATTGAGATGATTACTCGAGAAAGGTAGTGGCGCGATGAGCTTCGCGAAATATTTCTGCCTGCCAGAGCGACCCTGCTCGCCCAAACTGCCTCAATTTCAGTTTTTTCTAGTTTGCTCCAGAAAACTTTAAAAATTCTTTCAATATCATCTAGCCCAAAAGCGCCATCTGAATCAAGGTAGGAGATGACCAGTTCACTTTTTGTTTCCCACTGAATGGCGTGATTTATTCCTGCTCTAATCGCTTCTGCTTTCCCAACATTGTTTTCTAAATCCAATACTCTTACATTTTTTAACTGAGCAAGTTTACTTCTTGTTCCATCAGTAGAGCCATCGTTTACAAATATCCAGTGATAGTCCAACCTGCCGATTAGATTATTCCAATAATCTATATTTAACCTGTGTTCTTCGTTGTAGCAGGGAACAACAACGTAGGTGCTTAGTCCAGTTGGATCAGGCATACTTGCAGATTAATCAAGAAACAATTTCAATTCTGTTGATAACAACATCTTTTGCTGGCTTATCCATTGCACCAGTTGGTGTGGCTGCAATCTTGTCAACAACATCGCGGCTTTCTTGATCTGCAACTTCACCAAAGATTGTGTGTTTGCGGTTTAACCAAGCAGTTGCGGCAACGGTGATGAAGAATTGAGAACCATTTGTGCCTGGTCCTGCATTTGCCATTGCTAATAAATATGGTTTATCAAAAACTAATTCAGGATGAAATTCATCTTCGAATTGATAACCAGGCCCACCTCTTCCACTTCCCAAAGGATCTCCACCTTGAATCATAAAACCAGGAATTACTCTGTGAAAAATTGTTCCGTTATATAAAGCTTTATCAGCTTTTTTTCCAGTTTTTAAATCTGTCCATTCACCGGTTCCATCAGATAGTCCAATAAAGTTCTTAACTGTTTTTGGAGCATGGTTAGGAAATAATTCAATTTTGATTTCGCCTAGATTTGTTTTTAATGTTGCAAATGTTTTTGACATTTATTTATCCTTTTCTTTTTGTTTCTTCCGGGTGGAGGCAAGGGGACTCGAACCCCTGACCCCTGCCTTGCAAAGGCAGTGCTCTACCAACTGAGCTATGCCCCCGGGATATTTCTTTT
>Ga0315903_10009310_pt1 | contig 11888 bp, 6 predicted proteins | sample LakEriMetagenome_7_FD_203524 | JGI IMG/M metagenome (GOLD analysis project Ga0315903, IMG submission 203524) | Freshwater fungal communities from buoy surface, Lake Erie, Ohio, United States - Buoy 2 MA119 | ecosystem: Environmental > Aquatic > Freshwater > Lake | place: USA: Lake Erie, Ohio...
TTAGACACAGAAGTACCAGCGCCTAGACCTTTACGGCTTTCCATCTGGAACATAGCTTCGATCTGACCCAACTCAGCAAGTTTGTCAATCATCTCTTGTGGTGCGCCAGACTCAGTCAATATTTTCTTGACCGATGGGATACCAATAGAGAAGTTACCAATTCTGAATGCTTCGTTGACCAAGTTACCTAAAGCAGAGGTCACATCACCTCGACTCAAAACGCCAAGGTAGTCTTTAATTCTTGGATCAGCCAATATTTCATTAGCGCGAGTAAAACTTGCTTGAGAGCCTCGAGCGCTTTTGCCAGCGTCTAGCGCGGCGTTGGTACGCTCAGCTTCAGCGGTAGCCATTTTGACAGCACGCTCTTTGTCAGCGGCGGCTTGTGCTTGCAAAGAAGACTCCGTAGTGCGATCACCGCCACCGACAACAGGCGCTCCACCAGCAGGTACAGCGTCACGGGAAATAGGCTTGGAGGTAGAGTCAACGATGCCCCAATACGTTTTGCCATCACCTTTACGGCGAGCTTCGTCGAGAGCCATGGCGTCTTCTTCGGGCATTTTGATTACACCGACCCCGGGGACGGTTCTCTCCACCATTGGCTTGCCACCGAAGGGCGTGTACTTAGGGCCTCCCTTTGTGGTGACATCGACGTAGCCACCCGGTTGTACTTTGAAGCCCTCGTTCTTCAACTTTAGGAACTCCATCGCTGACTTACCCAACTCTGGGTCATAGCGACCGATTAGGAACGCCTTCTCTGGCGTCATATCAATGAACCCCGCAGGATACTGTTGACCATTAACAGAAATTGTTTTTGATTGATCCCCAGCAGGCGCGCCAGCTTGAGCGCCAGCTTGAGTAGGAGCACCAGTAGTGGTTGGCTTACCTGTACCAAACGCAATACCAAGTGCTTTGTTCTTGAGGTCTTGTTGGCGTTCAGCTTGAGCTAGTTGTAAACGAATCTGCGAGTTGTCTAGGTTTTCTTTTTCTTGTTGTTGCTGGACTTTAAGCACATTCCCCGCCGCCTGTCCTAGACCCTCACCAAACGATCCTGTAGCACTAGGTGCTAGTAAGCCTTGAGAGATAGCCAATAGAGTTGGGTCGTATGCACGGTTTTGACGCGCATCTAAAGCAGACTTGATCTTTGCTAAAGCGTTCTTGTACTCCAACTCCGAATCGGTCTGGTCGGTGAGATTTGTAGACGCCCCTTCAAGAGGGCCAACCCCCGCAGGCTTCAAAGAACCCGCGGCTAATGCTGTTAGTGCGCTATTTGCCATAATTTATTCCTTAACGAATGGACACGCCACTTGCACCACCGAAATCGCCTGTATCAACAGTGCCAACCGCAGTACCAGTGGTATCAACACCGCCCTCAGAAATATCTGGAACACCGCTAAAATAATTATTGATCTTGTCCCATTCAACTTGTGGTATTTTGCCCAATAGGGTACTGAGCCAGCCCGGTGTGGTTGCACCAGCCGCGTTTGTTGTTCCACTCAATCCACTACCGATCAACGCCCCTAGTCCCGTAATCTGAGACAGTGGAGAAGCGCCATACACCCCCGCCATAGGCCCCGTAAACTTCTCAGTAACAGACGTAGGAACTTGATACCCACGCAGAAGCGCGGCGGCGTTGGTAGCGTTTTTCAATGGCGCATCAATTTTTGCTTGCTCATACGCTTGTTGTTCTGCACCTGCTTTGGTCATTGCTCCTGCACCTGTAAGACCTAACTCCTGTTCTTTACCAGCCAAAGTTCCTTGCGTCTGAGCAACTTGGTTTTGCAGTTGCGCTTCTTGCATAGCCGCTTCTAACGCAGACTTATAACCAGAACTTAAAGCACCATACTGTTGACCAGTAAGGTTGGTTTGCAAATCAGAGGCGGTCTGTCCCAATGCGTTTGCATAGCGCTGTCCTCCCAAACCACCAGTTCCTACAAACTGTCCTTTGAGTTGAGGCATCAAATTACGTTGGATGTTTTGACTTTGCAAGCGACCCATCTCGTTCACCACGTTTTGGGTGTACGGATTTAAAAACCTACTAATGTCTCCAGAGCTTACGCCAGAAGCGTTAGCCGCAGTTTGCTCGGCAAGAGTAAGTTGAGGTTTGTATGCGCCAGCGGCGGTTTCAACAGCCCCATACCCTTTTGTTTGCAAATCAGTCAGTGGAGATATAAGTTGGTCGTCAGGTCGAGCAAGCGCTGTTTGACCTGCCCCAGCAATGTCAGTCAAATAGTCCGTAAAATAATCTGGCGCTACTGTTGTATTTGTCTTAGTAGTGTTAACGTCTGGTGCTACCGTACCTTGGAAAATATCAGCCATTTTTAGCTCCTAGCCTTTTTACGCTTAGTTTTGAGGAAGTCAAGGGGTGACTTAATCTCTGGTGGCAAGTCTTGTGGTTTTGCCGATCTGACATGCGAACGGATGCCATGCATCATGTCATAGAGTTTATCTGAACCTGCCTTAGTTGACCCGTTTCCGATTGCGGCTACAACGTCCGCAGGAAAAACAAATTCACCGTCTGCCAACATAGCTGGAATATCGTCTGATTGACCATCTCCCTCGCCCGTTACAGCGTCTCCAGAACGGAAGTCCACTCGCATCTTTCCACTGTGGGGGATCACGTTAGCAGACAGACCGCCAGTAGCGTATTGTCCGTAGCGTGTACCAGTCATACCACCTGTTGCCATCAAAGGAGTTGACATCAACCCACCCTCTTTGGCATACACACCTGTATCAGTTGACAACCCAAGGATGTCATCAATGGACTGATTTTGCCCATAGTTGTAGAAAGGATCACTCATATTTTGTTGGCTTTCAGGTTGCTGGACTGCTTGTTTTAATGGTTGCTCAGGCTGTTTGTATGGATTTTCTCCTGCAAATGACTGTGTTTGCAAGCGTCGGAAGGCTTCAAGGGGATCTTTAAATGTGTCTTGGTTGGCTTTTGATGTCAAGAATGTTGGCGCAAGCGCCGACGCAGTAGCCAATGCACCTGTTACCCCTGATGTGCTTGGAGATGAAGTTAAATTAGATATTCCAGACAGTATGGATGAAGAAGTGTTTTGTATTGGTGTAAATACGTTAACCGTGCCAGACGTACCCGATGTTCCTGACGTTCCACTAACGCCTGAGTACCCAGACACACCACTTACACCAGAGTACCCAGAAAGCCCAGAACCACCTGAGACACCACTACCGCCAGAAATCCCGCTTCCGCCTGATACACCAGAGGTTCCAGAACCCCCGCTTACGCCAGAAGTCCCACTAATTCCTGATCCAGAGTATCCGCTTAAACCAACACCAGATGTTCCACTCAAACCAGAACCAGATGTTCCGCTAACACCTGATGTACCTATGTCCGCACCAGAATATCCCGACAAACCTGTAATTTCTTTTCCGCTTATGCCACTTGTACCGCCAGTACCGCCATCAATAATTATTGGTTCAACTGGTGCTGGTGGCTCTTCTGGTTCAACAGGTTTTATGGGTTCTACAGGTTCCGCAGGTTTGACAGGATTTCCATCTGCATCAACAACGCGAGTTGATCCATCAGACATGGTCTGAGTGAATGTGCCATCTGGATTATCTACAGTAGATACTGGTTTGACTTTGTCGCTTTCTATTGGAGGGAGAGTTACAGGCTGAAGTGTCGAGGCAACATCTTCTGCGTCATAGTCAACCATGTATTCTTCGCCAGTATATTCACCTTCTTTTGGCGTTCTGTTTGCAAAAACGTGAACATTCCCAGTTGGAATCCATCCACCCTTTCCATCTGGAATGTATTCAGCGTAGTTGCCGTTTGCATCAACTTTAAAAACACCTTTGACCATCGTAGCGCCAACTTCCGTCTCTGGTACTTTAGTTGTGTCATCGATGCCAAGGTCTTTTTCAAGCTGAGCTTTTTCGTCAGCAATACGCTTCTCTTCTGCTAAACGAGCAGTCTCTGCATCTCTTTGTGCTTGTTCCTCTGCCTGCGCTCTAGCGTCTGCCTCTGCCTGCAATCTGTCTTGTTCGGCTTGTCTTGCAATTTCTTCTTGCCTTAACGCTTCTTCCTTAGCGGCTTGAGCCGCCGCTTCTGCTCGAGCTTGGTCTTCAACCTCTTGGGCAAGACGTGCGGCTTCCGCTAGATCGGCTTGTCTTATAGCTTCAGCTTCAGCAACTTCTCTTGCCGTCTGTGCGTCACGTTGTATCTGCGCTTGTCGCTCAGCTTCAGCTTGTGCATTAGCCTCTTCCTGCGCTTTAACCTGAGCTTCTGCTTGCGCCCTTGCTTCTTCTTCAACCCTAGCTTGTTCCTGAGCTTGAGCCTCTGCTTCTGCTCTAGCCTGCGCTTCAGCCTGTGCACGAGCATCTTCTTGGGCTTTTGCCTCAGCATCTGCTCTGGCTTGTGCCTCTACCTGTGCTTGAGCCTGCGCTTTGGCTTCTGCATCTACCCTAGCCTGCTCTTCTGCTCTAGCCTGCTCTTGAGCAACTAAGCGAGCTTCCTCCGCCATCCTCTCAGCCTCAGCTTGAGCTAAGGCTTGTGACTCTGCTAATTGACGCGCAATCTCTGCTTGTCTTGCGGATTCTTGACGAGAGGCTTCAGCGGCGGCTTCCGCTCTGGCTTGATCTTCGGCTTCCTTGGCGAGTCGAGCGGCTTCCGCTAATTCGGTTTGGCGTCTTTCTTCAGCGTCCGCGGCTTCTTTTGCCGCCAATGCTTCCGCCTGTGCTTGAGCTTGTCTATCAGCCTCTTCTTGGGCTAATCTAGCCTGCTCTTGGGCTTGTCTAGTCGCTTCTTCCCGAGCAAGTTGCTCTTGCGCTAAACGATCTGCTTCCGCCTTTGCCTGCGCATCTGCTTGAGCCTTCGCCTCAGCTTCAGCCTGTGCCCTAGCCTGAGCCTCTGCTTGGGCTTTAGCTTCTGCCTCTGCCTGAGCCTTGGCTTGTGCTTCCGCTTGTGCCCTAGCGTCCGCTTCAGCTTGGGCTTCGGCGTCTGCCTGAGCTTTTGCTTCAGCGTCTGCCTTTGCCCTAGCCTCTTCTTCTACTCTGGCTTGTTCTTGCGCTTTTGCCTGCGCTTCAGCTTGCGCTCTAGCTTGTTCTTGGGCTTGTTGTTCAGCAAGTGCTTGAGCGTCAGCTAATTCTTTTTCTCGCACAATTTGCTCTTCAGCTAAACGCTTTGATTCTGCATCCGCGGCAATGCGCGCTTCTTCAGCCTGCTTGGCAATAAGTGCTTGGCGATCAGACTCTTCTCTAGCCGCTTGCGCCGCCGCCTCTGCCCTTGCTTGATCCTCTGCTTCTTTAGCAAGGCGAGCCGCCTCTGCAAGTTCAGTTTGACGCCTTTCCTCTGCATCAGCGGCGAGCTTGGCGGCTTCCGCATCCGCTTTTGCTTGCGCTTGTCTGTCAGCTTCGTCCTGAGCAAGCTTGGCGTCCTCTGCCGCTTTTTGCGCCGCCGCGTTAGCGTCATCTACCAATTTTTGCGCCGCTACTCTGTCCGCTTCTGCTTTATCGTCTATTATTTTTTGCGAAGCCGCCATTTGGTCAGCCGCGCTTGCAAAGCCTTCTTTAATTGCGTAGTAATCTCCAGCAGAAGTGCCTTTTGCATCCTGCATATCAGCATAAGACTGAAAGCCTTGCGCGCCAGCTTCATTTTGATTAGCCCAATCTTTTCCATTGGTAATGCCAAAATATGACGCTACTTCTTGTTGTCCAGCGCTCTCAAATCCAGCTTTTTTTGCATAGTATTCATTAGCAACTTCGCCATTTGCATTTTGCTGATCTGCGTAACTCTTGAAGCCTATATTAGAAGCACTGGTTTCTAATTCTTGATTGGCTTTGTCAATTGCTTCTTGTTGTTCTTTTAAAAAATCTTGTTGAGCGCTTGTTGCTTGTTCTAATGCTTCTTCTGAAACTGTTCCCGTTAAATCAGTAACATATTTTTTAACTTCATTTTGAAGTTTATCTACATCATCAGAATTTAATTTAATTAACTCAGCATTGTTGTTGTTGAGATCAGCAATTTGCGTGTTGATATCTTGAAGAGGATTAATAATTTCTTTATTGTATTTTTCTTCAAATGGTTTGATTTTTTCATTTGCATCAGCAAGATTATGATCAATCCAATACTCAGCATCAAATCTCTTTTTTTCAAGAACAGTTTCAAGAGAATTTAATTTTGCAACAGCATCGTTTGCTTTTGTATAGGCGTCATTGTTGCTTGGGTCAGCCTCAAACGCCGCCTTGTTATTTTCATAAATCTTGTATGTATCAAGAAAATCTTGTCTTGTAGCGTTGTAGTCATTAGTAAAGTTAACTGCTGTTTTATACGCATTTTTTTGATATTTAAGGGCTTGGTTATATTCTGGGTTGTCAGAAATAAAATAAGCGTCTTTTTTAAGTAGATCTTTAGCTTGTTGAGCAAGGGATTTACCAAGCTCATTGTTTTTGTTGATTTGGTTTGAACGCCCTTGAATAGCTTCAGACAAAGACGTTGAAACAACTGAGTTAGTAATTGCTTGTGTAACGTCTTTACCAGCCAAAATAGCTTGCGTAGCGCTTTGTACAGCATTGTTAATTATCTTGTTGTCTACGTTTGTGTAGCCTTTATCCGTCAGTTCAGAACTGACATAAGTAGCTACAGCACCACTGACACTAGCAGTTAATACTTCGTCTAGGCTTTTTCCTTGAATCGCGGCAACCGCGGCGGAGCCAGACGCGGCTATTACCGTTCTCTTAATTAGCGCTTCCGTTGCGTATTGAGGCCCAAGATTGTCAAGAGTGACAAGATCTGTTGGAGAATAAATGTCCCCAACTTCTTTACCTATTTCTTGGCTGACGTATGCAGTTGCGGCGCTGAGGACAATTTGCTCCATGTTTCCACCGTTAGCGGCGGTCACAGCGGCGGACGCAATAACTGGAGGAACCCCCATAGAAACCAGAATTGCAGTTTCAATGGTAGGTAGCGGGTTGCGAATAATGTTGTCTACAGACTTGTTAACGCTACTAACAGTTTTTTGAACTTCTTTTGCAACTGGTGCAATGATTACGTCATCAATTGAGCTTCCTAAATCGGAAACAGCATCTACAGCGCCACTAACTACATTGGTAACTGCTCTAAATACGTTACCCATATTAAACCTCAATTAGCAACTTGTAGTCGCCGTTGTTTGGGGTTGCAGTAAATGGAATCTTTGCGCGTTTTAAAAGAGCAAACAATCCTTGATCGGTGACATCGGCAATAATTTTTTTAAACCCTGCAACCTTGAAAGCCTTGACTACGTTTTTTACAGCCTCTGCAACTTTTGGTGCTGGATCTGTTGTTAGCAAGTGGACATCAGCAACGCCATTTTCAGGAATTGTATAAATGAACAAAGTGTTGCCATGGCGAAAAACTCGTGTGGCACCGCTCTGTATTTGTTTTGCTAAATTTACGTATGCTTGCGTGAAGTCAACACCTTCTTGCTTACAAGCGTGTTTAACAATCTCTTGGGTAGTCATTTGGTTTTTATCCATGGTGCACCCTTTAAGTCGAAGAAGTGCTTGGGTTAACAGCGTTTATCAACGCTTGCGCCCATTCTTGCCAGTCACCAAAGGCGTCGGTCATTGGTATTGCTTCATTGGCAAATACATCAATAGCACGAATACCGTTCCCCCACAACTTCCAATCCGTTCTTGAGTCAGGAATTTCTAGTTGTTGAGCGGCGTACAACTCCACCATGAGACACGCCCACGATTCAAATGTGTGACCTCTAGGGTCATAAATAATTGCAGGATTAAGTGCCATTAGTACGGTCTTACGTCGCCTACATCGGCGTTTACGATGACTTTACCCAACTGGTAGTCACCACCTTGCACGTTACTGCGAAATTTCAATCTTGGTTCACGACGTTGCTCACGCATGTCTACCTTACCTGTCTCTGGAGCAAAGTTGTATGCATCACTTATCTGATCTTCAGACTGCGCAAACGGTCTACCAATCACATACAACTCCATGTCACCAGACTGGACAAAGTCAGGTTCAACACGCTCTATGTGCAACCATACGTTTTCACCCACCATCGATGGCTGGGAAGGCCCACCCGCAATCCAACCAATATCGCTAGTTTGAAAGTAACTCTCAATTGCGTTTTGAACTTGTCCCTTGACTTCGTCTGTGCCAATTTCATGCTGGTATACAGAGATCAAGTCAGGCTGTGTGCTAAATGTCAAAGTCACAGAGTTAGTTCCAGTTGAGGCGTTACTCATCTCAATTACTAACCCATACAAAGCACTAACATTGATTTGAAACCCAGAACCCGCAACTCCGATGATTGCAGAGTCAGCGCTCAAAATGTCACCAATTTGGTATCCAGCGCCAGCAAGAACTAGCGTGACAGCGGTAACTACGTTGCCTGAAACCGTGATGTTTGCAGTAGCACTACCGCCTGAGCCACCAGTCAAGGGCACGTTGTTGTAGGTTCCATCGGTGTACGAAGTTCCACCAACTAGCGTGTTAAGGGTTTTGGCTCCGCTAGTAGCGGTCGCCAGCACCAGAGTGTTGTCAGGAATGTTTGTCCCTGCAACAACTTGACCAACCTGAATTTCAACAATATAGGTGTCAGAGTTGACAAAATATGATCCGTTGACCACGTTAAATGTGCCACTGTATTGCTCTACAGACTCAGTTGTTTGCCAGTCAGCAAACACTGGAAACCTAAACACTTGAGAGAAATACCCAGCAGAACGACGTGCCCCAAGAGCAGTACCTGCGTCATACCATGTGTTTTCACGAATGTTGTAAATGATGACGTCATTGCACTCGACTGAGTCCCCACGAGGGTAATACCACCAAATCTCACCAAAACGAGGGACTTTGGTCGCCCAAACCTTTTGACGCTGAGAGTAGTTCAGGTTGTCAAAAAAGAAGTTTTGGTTCATGTTGTTAGGGATTTCTTTAACAACACCGTTGTACATCAAGAAACGATCAACGCCACACCAGTAATAGATGCCGTCATACTCAATTGCAGACTGGCTAGACAAGATTGAAGACTGGCTCGAAATGATGTCATAACGCCAAAACTGAGGGGGCGTTCCAACACCACCGATGTAGGAGACGCGCACAAGGCTGTCAAGGCTCCAAAACAACCCAGAAGGAGCGTTCGAGCCACCCCTGACGGGTAGCCCTTGGACAATCTTTCCAGTGGCTACGTTGGTCTCATTGGCGTCCGTAGACACCCAGTCGTTGACGTTACCTGCGCCACAGTTCTTGATCAGTCCGTTGTTTCCATACACAAACACATAGGGGTGCAGAGAAACAACGCCCCCAGAAACTTCAACATTGTTGTCAAAAGTAACAGTTGTCGCGGCGGAGGTTGTAGTCGCGGCGTTGGAGATCACAACCCCTTGGAATTGACCAAGGGTAAAAACAAGACCATCCGTAGTTCCTGCTGTCGTGACAATTGCAGAACCACCTTCAACCGTAGACAAAGTAAACGTCGTTGTGTAGTTGGTGGCAATAACGTAGTAAGTGATGCCAGAAGTAATTCCAGTTGCTGTACCAGTCAAAGTTCCTGAGACGGTAACCGATTGATTAACATACAAACCAGCAGTTGACGCGCAACTAAATTGACCAGCAATACCAGTAACAGCAACAGCGCTTAAATTTGGAGCAATAAGGCTAGACGATACAACTGTTGTATTGGCTGGAATTCCAGTTCCTGAGATTGATTGTCCAGCGCCAATCAAGATGCTGACAGATGACAGAGCCATGGTCGTGGTGCTGTTCAGAATTACGGACTCTGTAAACACCCCAATTTTTGACATTGACGTGCCATTTATGTCGCCACTAAGCACTGGGGTATTGGCTGTACTGTCAATTTGCGCAAGGTTTTGTCCTGCATGAGCAACCAACACGCTGACGCCAGAACCAGCTACGTCATAGAAACCATCGAACTGCCAAAGATTAAGGTCTGAGGCGGTGAAGTTTGACAAGGTGAAGTCCGTAACCCCGCCACCCACGCCGTTGTTGTCAATGATGAGTTGCTGTAATTTGGATCTGGAACCACTAAAAATCTGGTTTAGACCGTTTTGTGGGTTGACCCACATCCCGCGAGAGGGGCCATTCATGTCGCCAGTGATCTGACGATAACCACCTATTTTGCGAGGGCGTCCGCGCTGAAACCGAACCCAGCGTCCATCGGTGTAGAACTCCTTGTCAAAGTAAGTTCCATCTCGCTGGATACCAGCCTTTGTGTCAAGCGCAAAGACTTTTAAGGTCATGGGAATATGCCCCCAGAAATACCAGAAGTAAACGTCCCTTCTCCGTTGATCGTCAACCCAGCCCCAGACAACGTAAACAAGTTTGATCCAAGGATTGAGATACCAAACTCCCCAGCCGCGGGACGATAAACACCTGTATTTGGCTCACTTCCAAAGCTTAATGAAGGTGTTCCAACTGATCCATCAACCAAGCTAACAGATGTTCCACCAGCCAACGAGGTGTTAGCGTTTAGCAAGTTGACCGAGTCACATATCAAAATGGACTGCTCGCCCGCAGGAATAGTCGCTGTAGCGCCACCAGCTACCCCTGTAGAAAGGGTTACGGTATACCCGCTGATAGTTGCATCAGTTTGATTGGTAACGTAGTACACCTGCACCGTCTGGGGAACCACAATCGTGACGTTTCCAGTCAAAGTACCTGTGTACTTCTGGATTACGTTTGAGGCTTCAGAGCTTGTCAGGGTGTATGACCCAGTCACCACAGGCTTGGTTAGCTGAGTGAAATTGAACAGCGTCGATTTGCCCAAACCTACAGAGTAAAACGCTGTTCCTGAGCAACAAATAAAGCAAGAATCCCCCTGTTGCAGGGACACCGTAGCGGATCCATCAAAGAGTTGCCCACCAGAAGTAGCAACTGTTAATAAACCATTACCGCTATTTTTTACAAGCACAAACCAGTTATTGCCAAGAGTTATGGCTGAATCCAGTGTAAGAGTTCCTGCTCCACCAGTCCAAACGTAGGTTTTAGCCCTAAAAGTTGTGTCAGCGGTTGTGTTCGCAAAGAAGGTAGTAACAGGGTGGCTTTGGTTTAGCGTGGTAGTAATAGCCAATAAACCGTATCCAGCAAGCGCCGCGGCGTCTGCACCAGATGATCCAATGCCAAAAGCAATAACCCCCCAAGTTCCTTGTTCGTCAGGGTTATCAGTGATGTAGATGTACTGCGCCTCGCCAACAGCGATTGTGGCAATTGTATTCAAACCATCAAAGTCATACACCGTGAAAGCGTTAACTCCGACGTTGCGGATAAGCGCGTCTTGACCAACCGAAGCTTGATTGGCAGGAGGCATTTGCAACTTATACGCTGACGAGTTGGAGGTAACCTCCATGATACGAGCGGTGTAGTCTTCAGTGGCGTTACCGTTGATAGGCCACGCCAACTGGACGTTCGCCGTCATGGTGAACGCTCTATACGAGACATCCGTTGGTTGGATGACGTTTCCTGTAAATGGTGAGTTGTAGCTCATGGTATTTCCTTAACTGTCTACTGCTATCGCTTGGCGATCACCAACACGAGCCATGTCTTCTGCTTTGAGAGTCTGGATGATTTGATCGTATTGTTGTTGCCACATCTGCGTGCGAGAGTCGTTTTTCAAGAATGGCATCGCTTGGAGCAATGAGCCATACAAAAGCGCTTGTGGGGCATAAGTCGTGAACCAGTTAGTCTGGTTGCTACTGTCCAAAGGTTGTGGGCGCTCGTAGTACAGCACCTCAAAGTCATAGTCTGACGCAGGCGTAGGGGCTACCAACCAATGGGTGTAGTCGTAGTCTGCGTAGAACTTGGGCACATCAGTCATAGTGGCGTTGGGCCAATACTCGCGCAGGTACTCATACTTGCGAAGCAATACTGGGGTTCTTATCCCAGCTACAGTGACATTCATAGAAACTGT
>Ga0315903_10009313_pt1 | contig 11884 bp, 15 predicted proteins | sample LakEriMetagenome_7_FD_203524 | JGI IMG/M metagenome (GOLD analysis project Ga0315903, IMG submission 203524) | Freshwater fungal communities from buoy surface, Lake Erie, Ohio, United States - Buoy 2 MA119 | ecosystem: Environmental > Aquatic > Freshwater > Lake | place: USA: Lake Erie, Ohio...
ATTACCGTTTTCATCTTCAAACATTTCATTTTCATCTAAAATACCAAATTGTTCTGTTGCCTTATATTTGACATATAGTTGTTTTTTCTCTTTGGTAATTCTACGCAAAAAAGCATAGTATATGATTTGTGTAAAATATGCAAATGGATTATTACTTTTTGCCGGGTTAAAATTCCTAAAATACATTAAACAATTTTCAATACCATCAGCAACCATTTCATCTCGAAAAGAATAAGATATGAAATTTGGTTTGCGTGATAGATGGTCGGCAATTTTATAAAAACATTCTCCGATATAATTAGGTATTTGTGGATCTTCTTTACCTTCTTTTTTTGCCACATCACAGGCTTGTTTATATTCTATTAATGCTTTTAAGAAATCAGCGTTATTGATGTAATGATTACTTTTAGTCATAATTAACTTTCAAAAAAATTTTCCATTGCAATTCTTGGAGGGTACATTTTAATATCATATTTGTGTTCAACATAAGGTCCGTTTTTGTCTACATAATGCATAAAAACTTGTCCCATTTGATATCCATCATAACCGCCACAAGGTTCTCTCCAATGCTCTAATTCATTCCCTCGATATATAACTGCATCTCCATCATTCAAATAACATGGAGTATTTACCATCCAAATTGGCCAGTTATACCAACCACTATCAGACAATTTTACAGTAACTGAAATTTCACAAGAAGGTCTATCTTTGTGTTTTTTCAATTCATTACCTGATTTATAAAGACGAGTATAACTGTAAGTTGGAAATAAGTCAAGCCCCGTACAATATTCCATTTTATATTTCATAGTTTTCATCAGAGAATCAAATATCATATTACCATGGCCAGCAACAAAGGTATTTGAAACTTGTACATCTTTTTCAAATTCATGATATGTGCCTTTTAATTTTGTATCATACTCATACAGTTTCAAATATTCAAATAAGTGTTTACCCATTTCTTTTGAAATGAAATTTCTAACTAACACATATCCTTGTTTTTGGAAAGCTTTTACATATTCATTCATATTTGCCACACTTGTCTATTGACATCTGTTATTCTCTTGGTGTTGGGGGTGAAAATTAATTAATAGCTTAATGAAGTTTATTCTTTCTCTTCTCTTTTAGTAATTCTAAAACTTCTTCCTCATTCAACTGTTCAATTTCTTCTTCATCTTCTTCCTCGTCTTCATCTTCATCAGACGACAATAAAGACATACCAACTTCTTCATCTTCAATTAAAGAATCAGAATTTAAACATACTTGAAGATAATAACTTATTAATTCTTTTCTTGGTTCAATAGTAGTTAGAATATCACTACCATTAATTAACGCATTATTTTCTTTAATTAATTCTAAAGGTAACCAAGGCATCATCATTAATATTGTTTTTTCATCAGGTAATCTTTTAAAAATTATGTGCATTGGTTTATCTAACATAACTAAATTGTTGGCTTTATCAACATGATAATTTGCCATAATGTCTTCACCTGAATGTAACCTTACTATTTTAATATCGTTATTTTCCATTTGTCTTTAGTTCTATGTTATACAACTTGTATGTGAATTTTTCTTCTTCGTATATTTTAACACGCTCAATGAAATGTTTCAATACAAAATTGGCAAATTTGCCTATTCTAAAATCATCAACGATATCAAATAAAGTTGCCTCAGTTTTATTATCGCCTATTCTAAGTCCACGGCCTATTGACTGAAGATTACGGATGCGGGATTTGGATGGACTGGCAAATATAATATTGTGAAGGTTACGGATATTAACACCAGTGCTAAAAGTGCCATAAGAAGCAACAATGATTGCATTGTTTTCTTTCTCAGTAATTGAACGAACAGATTCCCGTATTTCAACATCAGTTCCACCAAATACGAAAAACACATGACGCTTGCCTGCATCGTTTTTGATAATGTTATGTAAATCTTTTCCATGTTTCTCCACAAATTGAAAAAGTATAAGAGTGTTACCCTCTAGTGATAGTGTTAAATTTTTTATAAATTCATTTCGTGCCTTGTTCTGCACTATATAATCAATCTCAGTATTGTAATCCCAATCACGAGCCATTTTACAAATTGGTTCAGGATATTTTAATACTAGGCATTTAATATTGAAAGAAGCTAATTGACCTTTTTCAATTAACTCTGAAGTAGTTGTTGCCTTGTAAACAGGACCAAACAAACCTTCTAACACCAAACGGTGCGTTTGTGTACCATCTAGTGTACCTGTGGTACCTATTCTATATTTAGCGTTAGTGCAACCAGACAATATCGTAGTAAGTGATTTAGCCTTGAACTGATGTGCTTCGTCACCCATTACATAATCAAACTGTTCAAAGTATTCTTTATCATTTTTATAGATTGATTGCCATGTAGTAATGGTAAGAAACTTGTTTGTATGCTTCTCTTTACCAGAGTATTGACGATGGCAATATTGATCTGAATCATATCCATATGAAGCAAAGTCACTATACATCTGTTCTACCAATGATGTAGTAGGAACAATTAACAATCCTCTTTTGAAATCAGATTCTTGTAACCAACGAACAATCAGATATATGATAAGTGATTTGCCTGATGCGGTTGGTGATAGTATAAGTTGGCGTTTATTGCGGACTGCTTGAAGAAAACTTTTCCATTGATACTCACGCAATTCATGTGGTAAGTTTAATGATGAAACAAATTTTGATGCTTCAACACCAGAATATTCATGGGTAAGTTTGATATCATCAGAAACTTCTAGATTATAATTTCTTTCGGCACAAAATTTTTCTATGTAAGGAACAAGACCGTGATATATAGAATTATTTCTAAGATCTGCAAGCCTTATTTTACCATCCCATAATCTATTTTTATAGGCAGGAGTAAATTGAAATCCAGGAACAAAAAAAGTAAAAAAATCAGATAATTCTTGTGCGGTACTTTTTTCACATTCGAATTGTATAAATGCTTCGTTCTTTTTATGTAAAATTATTTTATCAGTCATTGATTATAAAATTCATTGAAATACTTACTCGATCTTCATCACTTTGATTTTTTTCTACCATATGTGGTAAATTAGATCTAAAAATTAATAAATCACATTCATTAGGAACTATTTTATATGTTAAACTATTTGCTTGGGTATTACTTTCATACTTAATTGGAAACATATCAAAATCTGCTGATTTTTTTTTAAAAATTATTCTTCCACAATTTTTTGGAACTTTTACATAGTATACGGCACTAAAGTGACTATTTGGATGTATATGATATTCTTGATAATCACCTTTTTTTGCTAAATTTATCCAAGAACTGACGCAAGTGAATGTTTTATTGATGATGCCATGTTGATCTGCGAATGTTCTAAGATGTACAAATACTTCTTGAATTAAATTTTCATGAACAAAATCATAATTAAAAGTTGTGCAATTCCATTTTTGTTTTGCTAAAAAAGTATTGTTTAAATTTAAAACAGTATCATAAAAATATTTGTTATCATTTTCAATTTTTTTTAAATTGGCTTTATGGATTATATCTATAAAAGGTACAATTAATTCCATTTTTTATATTCCTTGAATAAATTTTTCCCAATCAATATATGCTCTGAGTTGATATGTTCTACTATTTAGCTCTTTTAAAATTGTTTGACATACCTCAACAATTTCATCGTGCAAAATTTTACTTGCAAGAAATTTATTAATATCTTCATCACTTTCTAAGTAAGAACTAATTTCAGATTTAAGAACAAAAGGAAATGGTTTCCATCCATGTTGTTCAAGTTGATCATCATCAAGTTTACCAGTATAGTATTCCCATTTTAATCTTTTAATTTTATTGTATTTAAATTCGGCATCTTTTGAGTGTAAACGATGCTTTGAAAGTATATTCAAATACTTACTGTGTAATTGTGGAATTTTTAATAATTCTTTACTTGGCTCAGTTCGGTCAATTTGCGAATCTTGGCGCCACATTTCGAGTAATTCTTCAAGTTGTTTCATATGATAAAGTCCTTCCTTTACAGAAGGTTACACTAATTGTAACTTAATGTCAAGCCTTTTCTAAAACAATTTTTCAATATCAAAGTAACTGTACCGAAATGTTGCATCGGCAGTTATAATAGAGTCAGGGCCTTCTTGTGCGGTAAGTACAAATGTTGAAAGAGTAGTGGGAAAAGTTTCATAATATTTAATTCGATAATACGGTTTCATCGATGAAGAAAATATTGTTATGGATGCATCTGAAAATTGTGGGAATTCAGGACGATTTACGGTATTCTTTGACAATCTTGGCAGCTGTCGATATTCTTCAAATTTGGTAGGAAATGTCATGGCACGAATCCAATCGTGAACTTCAATCCATGATTTCAATTCTTCATCTACAATAAAGGTAACATTCAATAAATCATATATTGGTTTCTCACCTGGTGAATATAGATCAACAAATGGATTTGTAATCACAGCTTCTGATAAAGAAATTCCTGGCACATTTACTGATTGACAAAAATATTGAATATTTGGCAAACGAGAAAAATTTAATACAAACTTATTTGGTTGTAATGGATTAGGATTTGTTGGGTTTCTTGTAAGTACTGTCATGTTGTTTTCTTAATGTGCAGACCAATATCTATAATTTGTTCTTTTTCTATCATATTAATAATTTTATTTGTCAAATGTATTTCTTGTTGAATAAAAACCATTTTTAATTGGAGTTCTTTTAACTGTTGATTATAGAATTCCAATTCTTTTAATTTTCTTGCTCTTATATCAAGCAAGTCAGACATTACTATGATATCAGTCATGTATTTATTTATGCATAAAAAAAGACCCGCTTTTTAGGGCGGGTCTTTAGACAGTCTCTTATTTTTATTATTATTTTTGAGACTTTAAATATTACATCAAGTTTGCAATCTTGAACGACCGATAGTAGAAGTTCGATTGGGCCGTGATTGTACCAAGACCTAATGTAGTACCATTTGCAAACGGGTTGGCAACAAGACCGTAACGAGTTTTGAAACCAATCTTTGGTTGGAAAGTGCCAGTATCAACTGCACGAACCATTTGCAACGGAACATATGGGCAATAGAACAAACCAGCGTCATATGCATTAGAACCTTTGTAACCAACAACTGCAAACTCAGCAGTAGATGAGGTCGGGAAGTACGGATCAATATAGACCTTGATACGACCAAACAGAGTACCAGCAAATGTGTTGCCAGTATCATCAACTGTCAAGTTAACTTGACTTTGAAGGGCAGAGTTGTAATCAAGAATGCCAGCCATTGCAAGAGCAGAAGCAACATCAGAAGAACAGATCAGGATGTTACCTTTCCCTCTACGAGTCGTTTTGGCAATAGTGTTTGCCTCACGCTCGATTTGGAAAGCAAGACCTTTAACTTTTTCAACCATCCAACGACCATTTGAATCGGTGTCTAGATTGAATGTGCCAGCAGTCGTTGTTCCAACCAAAGCACCTTGTTTAGCAGAGAAATAAACTGTGCGAACAACTTCACGGTTAATTTCAGCAAGAATCTCAGAAGAGAGAATGTTTGCGAGTTCGGTTTCTGCATCAAGACCATGAACTGCTTTCAGATCTTGTGCGAGTTCCATTGAGTACTCAGCTTTCAGAGCACGGGTCTTCGCAGTAACAGTAACTTTCTCAATTGAGAATGCCATTTCTTTGAATTCGCCAGAGTTCTCACCAAGAGCTTCTGCGGTAGCAGTAGTCATGGCGGTACAAGCCTGTGCGTTACCAGTGAAGGTGTTAGAACCATTCAACAGGTCAACTGCAAGTGCCGTTTGCGGACCAGCAACACCAGCAAAACCAGTATTTGCTTCGTTGTAAAATGCCTCAGTACCAGAACCAGATGCCACATTAGATGCGTTGTATGCAGAACGCATTGCGAAAATTAGACCCGTAGGACCAGTCATCGGTTGCACACCGCAGATGTCATAAGCGATGAGGTTAGGCAACGAACGGCGAACGAGAGAAATTAGAATTGGGTCAAAACCAGCACCAGGGCCTGCAGCAGCAGAACCGCCAGTGAAACCACCAGTTGTACCAACAGCGTTGGCTGGTGCTTCTTGTAGGATGTAACCTTGTTTTTGCATTTCAACAGCCTGATTCTCAAGAATCACAGCCGTTACTGCTTTACGATATGGATCGGTAATAGCAGGAAGGTCTGGATGATCAAGAACTCCAGCCCATTTAGATTGTAGTTGTTCAGACAAATACATTTAAATCTCCTTTAAAATTTACTTAATTACTGTTTTAGAAATAGCATTTGATACTGCGGCAACGAAAGGATCATTAATCTGTACTTTCTTGTCGTCTGTATCCATTACCTGCTCATGAAGTTGATCTTCATTGGCTTTTTTAACGCCAGATGGGAAATAGTTCTCACGAATGGTCTCAATTTTTTCTTTGTATTCATCCTCTGTGGAGAATTCAACACTCTCTGCGAGTGATTTGATTTTTTCGTATTGAGTTGTTGTGAGTCCATCACACACTTCACGGGTGATATTTGTTTTATGGTTTTCAATAAGGGCTTTTGCAAACCCAATATTTTTTTCCATTTCTTCATTGAGTTTGCTTTCGAGTTCTTCAACTTTACCAGCAAGTTCATCAACGAGGTCAACTTTTTCAGAAGGAACATCAATATAATGTTCGGCAAATAAATTGCGTAGACCAGCAATAAACTCTTCTGTAATTTCAGCACGAAGGCCTGATTCGATTGCGAGTTGATTCTCTTCAATCCATTGTTCAACGACATAGTTCAAATAGTCGTCAATTTTCTCAGTCAAATCTTTTTGCATTTGAGCAACAGACTCTTCTAACTGAGCTGCATATTTGGTTTCAATTTCTTCTTCAATCTGTGCAACTCGATCAGCAATACGAGCTTCAAAAATTGTAGAAACTTTAGATTTGAATTCTTCAGAAATGGTAGAATCATCGGCAAATAATGCATCGATATCTTCTTTCATTTTCATCTTCTTCTCTTCTTTATCATGCATTTTTTCAGCAATGACTTCTTCAGAAGTTTCTTCTACTTCTTCCATCTTAGCAGAAGCTGCTGATGGTTTGGTAGATATAGATGACTTATTCTTTGCAGAATTGTCAGGTGCTTTACCAGATGCATCGATTTTATTCGAATCATCATCGGGTTTAGAATTTTGAGGTGTTGGTCCGCCTAAATCTTGCACTTCAGCTGCAAGTTTTTCAGCAGGCATAGCTGGAGCAGACTTCTTACTGCCTGCAAGAACTTCTGCTGCGGCTTCCATTAGTTTTGATGTTGCCATTAGGAATCTCCTTATGATTTCTTATTTATAAAATTAAAGTTTTCTGAGGTAATTTTCGAATAATTTTAGAGCGGTTTCCTCTAGTTGTGATTTAGAAGCTTTTTGGATTGTTCTTTTGAAACGATCATGGTCTGCTTCTATAAACTTACCGTCAATCATCATCCATTCTTTGTTTTCCATAATGCCGTTAACGAAGGCACCAGGCGCAGAAGGATCAGCAACAATATCAGCCGCAGTTGCAAGTTTTAAATCATCTTGAACAAGATTGTAACCTTCTTTTGTTTGTTGTAGAGAACCAAGAGCTCGTGAAGATACGCCTACTTGAATATCATTGTTGATAAAATTCTCTACAATTTGTCCATATGGTGTACCAAGAATAAGTGCTTTACCGTAAAAGGTGTCACCATCTTCTTCAAGAGAAACTATCTTATGAGATACTCGCTCAAGATTAATTGATGGGGTATCTGGATGACCTAATTCACCAAGAGCACGATTGGTGTTGATGAATTCTTCTGTATAACGATTGACTTCATTACGAAGTGTATCCATTTTATACATACGATTATTTTTGTTGACTTGATTGCCAACTAAGAAAGTGCCTTCAATATAAAGCCTTCTCTGACCGTTTTCAGTTTTTTCGGTAAGATACTTTACACTTTCGATTGTTTCGGTAATGAGTTTCATGTTACATGAATCCTACAAGTGAGTTTGCATAAGAAGCAATTTTTGATAATTCTAAGAATAATGTTCCTCCAGTTGTAACTGTAATTACTACATTTGAGGTACTATTATTTGCAATTGAATAACCCCATTCATCACCACGAAATTCACCTGCATTGTGTAGTGTAGCAATCGTATTGCCATTACGAACAATAGTAATGTTTCCATTTGTAGACCAATTAATTCGTTTGATACTAGCCGAAGTTACAGTTTCATCTGCATTGGTTGAAAGGGCAGAAATATTGGCATAATATGTGCCAGTACCTTCAACACGAACAATTGATGCTGAACGGAGTGTATTTGTGATTTCGATTGCCATTTATCTTAGTCCTAATGATGCTCGTCTTCTCATTGATAATTTTCTTTTAAACAATGATCGGCGAAGTTTAGCTCTTCTAGTTGTTTTCCATGACCGTTTCAGTAAACGGGCTTTCCTTAATCTTTCTGTTGCAGGTATTCTTCTTACTGTATTACCTGCAATTCTATATCCTTTAATACCAGATCGTCTACGATTTCTTTGTACTACAATACGACCTTTAGCATTTCTTCTAATTCTACGGCGAATTCTTGTGATTCTACCCATCTTAACTAAATTTGGGTTTCTCTTTTCATCAAGAACTTCTATTTCTTCATAGTTATCAGCTGCAACATATACTTTTGCTTCTGATAATCTTTTTTCAACTATTCTACTTAGAAGAGCAAATATTTCTTTTTTTGCTTCAACCAAGTTATTATTTACTATATATTCTACAAATCTCATTTCATTTTACTAAAAGCAAAATCTGCAACTTTGGTTAAATGTGCAGGAGATTTATGTACCATATCAGATAATTTCTTTTTGTTTTCATCATTTACTGCTTTATGTACTTGAGTAATTGCCGATGCAGTATAGTGATCAACTTTTCTTGTTTGACCATTTGCAAACTTAACTGTGTTTGCTTGTTTATTGGCAACAATTTTATGTAATTGATCCATTACAGATTCTTCAATAGTTTTAACTTCTTCAGCCTGTAACGGTGAATCAATTTTTGGTCCATACGGTATAGAAAAATATTTGTCTAACTTTTGATTATAATAGAGTGCAACTTTAGTTTTATTTGGATACTGACGAATTGCTTTTCGTTTCAACAATAATACAAATGGTGGATCATCTGTTTCAATTGCCTCATCAATAATCTCAAATTCTTCTTCAACATTATTTTCTTGTTGATAACCAACATCACCTACTTTAACTCTATGTGCTCTTACTTTACGACCAGATGATGATACTTTAACATCTGCCGTATCTAAAATACTTTCTTCTATTTCATTATCTTCTCTTACTGCCCGGCGAGTTTGTTGAAATAATTGTTTATTATTTGTAACAACATCTACCATTTTATTTAACAACTCTTGAACAATTGCTCTATCGACAGCCGTTAACACAGGTTTATCTTCTCTCATCTTATCTAATACACGATGAATTTTTTGCAACTGTGTCTTGTTTGCCAAACCGGCACGAACAAGCATATCAAACTGTTTATAGTCTGGCTTTTCTTCTTCTACAATAGTTTTAAATTCTTGTAAAGATTTCATTCTTGTTCTATTGGTGTGTCTGCGGTATCTTGTACTTCAACTTCTTCTTCTGGTGTATCACCATAAAGACCTTTTGCAATTTCTTGTTTCTTAGAATCAAGAGCCTCAAAAGCTTTAGCAGAAAGAACATTGTTTAAAATTTCTTTTGCCTGTACTACATTACCTTCAGCCGCACTTTGAATAAATTGATTAATATCCATAATTATTTCCTTTATTGTCTATTTAGTACAGAAGAGTACCGTTCAGTTTGTTTGTCTAAATTTGGCGTATCTGATTCAACTGATGCGTCATCTATGGTGTTATCAACTGGTGGATATTCATCTGGTGATGCAGGTGTTTCTTGACCTTGTTGCATTGCTGGTCCACCATTACCTTGTTCTTCTTCTATTTCTTTTTCCATTTCTTCAATTTGATCATCAGACATTTGAAGAATATTTTTCTTAACCCAATGACTTGAATAATATCTTCCAAGGAATGGGTCAACTGTTGCAAGAAGATTTACTCTTTCTCTCAACAATTCGGCATCACGCAACTCAGTAAAGTTATTATCTTTCTTGTATGAATAATAAATGTTTTCTTTAAAATCTTGCCATTCTTGTTGCGTACAAATACCTTTAAGTGCCAATTGAATACCAAGCGCATTGTCAAAAATTTGCGAAAACTTATTACGCAAACGAACAATAAACTTGTTGAATTTTACTTCTTCCCTTGTAACTTCTGTTGTACGACCAAGACCAATCATACCACCTTGTTGTGGTTCTAAACGAGAAATTGGAACATTAAGAGATTGTAAAAGTTTCTTTTGAAAATACTTTACATCTTCAAGTTCACCAAGATTTTGTCCAGCTGGCAATGTTGTAATTTCAGTACCTTTACCACCTTCTCGGCGAGGTAACCAAAAGTCTTCGAGCATCGAAAGATGTTTACGATCATCACGCAACTCACCGGTGTTCGCATCGTAAACCATTTTGTTTCGATACTTAATCATAATATCTTTTAAGTATTGTTCGGCTTTACCTTTTGGTAAATTACCTACATCAATGTAAAATATACGGCGTTCTGGTGCTCGTGATAGGCGATAGATAACAACCGCATCTTCAATCATTCTTAATTGATTGAGTGGTTTAATTGCTTTGTGTAGATATGAAATGACAAATGTGTTTTTGGCATCCATCAAACCAGAATTTACATTAATGATTGAATCTGGTGCAATACGAACACCTGCATTTACTTGTGCGGTATAAGTTTGTGTTGTTGTACCACGATCATTGAACACATAGTATTCAGCAACTGATTTAATAATTTGAGCGCCAGTTTTTGGATCTCGATCTTTTTGTATTTCACGCACTTTACGAATTTTGCGTGGATCAATGTATCGAAGTTCTTGTATTCCTTCTTTTGGTTTTTTCTCATCAACTACAACTTGAAAGTAAATGCGACCATCAATATACCATCTTTTGAAAAGATCATCAGCCAAATTTGAAAAATTCAACATCTTTAAAATGTTTTCAAATTCTTCAGTAATTTTCTTTTTAACTGTTTCTGGTTGTTTTAATTTATCAAGAATAATATCAACTGTTCTACCAGAAACATCATGTGTGATTGATTCATTGACAATATCATCAATTGCCTGATCTAACTCTGGATGATTTGACATCTCCCGATATCTTGTAATGAGTTCTAATTCATTACGAACTGCACCTTCTAGGTCAACATATGTACCATAGTGTGCATTTTGAGAGATGGTAACTGCACCATCATCCATAGCTTCAGTAGGAAGCGTGAATGCTGGTTGCTCAGGCGGTTGAACCTGAACAATGTCTTTTGAACCGAGAGTGAACCCGAAAAGTTTAATTGCCATTAAATATCCATTCTAAAAAAATAATAGAGGGAAGAAATCCCTCTATTCTTACACAACACCGTCTTCGACTGATTCCCACCATTGATAAGAGAGTGATACAGAAAACTCTTCAATGGTATCATTTGAACCCCAATCAACATCGATTGGCGTAAGATCAGTTGGAAACAAACCAACAAACTTATATCGTTTGATTGTATCGCCTTTTTTACCAAATTGGCGAACATCACCATCAACTGTATATCCTCCTGGAGCAAGTGCTAAAGGATTACGAACATTGAGATTGTGTGAATTAATACCATTCATCCAACGCTCGAAGGCATTACGAATAACAAAATCTTCATCATTGATGATTGAAATTGTCCAGTCGGCAAAAGTTCTGTTGCCAACAAATTTTAATTCACGACCAAAATATTGAACTGGCACAACACCTAGCGAAGCGCCAGGT
>Ga0315903_10009317_pt1 | contig 11882 bp, 18 predicted proteins | sample LakEriMetagenome_7_FD_203524 | JGI IMG/M metagenome (GOLD analysis project Ga0315903, IMG submission 203524) | Freshwater fungal communities from buoy surface, Lake Erie, Ohio, United States - Buoy 2 MA119 | ecosystem: Environmental > Aquatic > Freshwater > Lake | place: USA: Lake Erie, Ohio...
CCTCCACCGGCGAGACGGCCGGAAATCTCCTCCTCCTCCAACGCGCTTTCGACAATACCGGCGCGGGGGCGGACAAAGTCGGCCCCGCCCTGGCGAAACTCCAAAACAACATCTTCGGCGCAGGCGAGGGCAGCAAGGAAGCCGTCGCCGCCTTTGGTCGCATGGGCCTTTCCATGGAAGAACTCGCCGGGAAGACACCCACCGAGCAACTCGCCCTCGTCGCCTCCGGCCTCACCAGCATCGAAGACCCCAGCAAACGCGCTGCCACCGCCATTGATGTCTTCGGTAAATCCGGCGCGGAACTCCTCCCGCTCCTCACCAATTTCTCGGGCGAAATGAACGAAGCCCGCGCCACCGTCGGCATCATGGCCGACATCATGGACCGCCGAGCCAATGTCTTCGACGCCGTCGGCGACCGCTTCCTGATCATCTCGCAGAAGGTGCGCGACTTCGCCGCAGGCATCCTCGACAAAGCCCTCCCAGCCATCGACGCCATCACCAGCGCCCTCTCCCGCATCGATGCCGCCGCCGTAGGCCAAAACCTCGCCAACGCCTTCCTCGGCGGCGAGAACGCGATGAAAGGATTCCAATCGGCCGTGGATGCCATCTCGATCGGCAAGGTCGGTCTCGCCTTCGAGCTTTTCTGGGAATCTTTAAAACTCCAGGCGATGCAAAGCGGCAATGCGATTTACAAATATCTCTCAGCGAGTTTGCAGACGGCGGCAGATACCATCGTCGATTTATTCGGCCCATCCAGCGGCACATTCACTCTGCTGATCGACTCGTTTGCGTATGCAGGCAAAGCCTCCGGCGTGAAATTCGCGCAAGGCATTCTGGCCATGTTGCCGGACATAAACGACGGCCTGCTCAAGACAATCAACCTCGCCGCCACATTCCTGCCAAATATCGCAGGCCCGGCCGCCTTAGCCTTCAACGCCGCCAACAAAGGCCTTGATGCCCTTCGCGGTTCGATGGATGGCATGCAAGCCAACCTCGAAAAGCAAAAGGAAACCCTCGGAACTTCTTTTGAAAATTTCTCCGCCAACGCCAAAAAGCAAATCGGCGAAATTCCAAAAGAGTTTGAGCAAAACCTCGCCAGCGCAAACGCTGAATTTTTCAAAACCGGCGAGCAGGCCGCTGTGGTTAAAGGACTCCAAGACGAAGTCACCGCCGCCACCGCAGCCACAACCGCCGAGCGCGCGACACAAGCCGAGCAGACCGAGGCCGAGCTTAAAAAACGCCAAGCACTCAAAGACCAGCAAGCCGCCGCAGACGCCCTAGCCAAAGCCGACAAAACCGCCATCATCGAACTCGAGACCCAGCTCAACGCCGCCAAAGCCGCAGGCAACACCGAACTCGTGGCCTCCCTCGAAAAAGACCTCGAGCGCAAGAAGGCCACCGAGGAAATCGCCAAGCTCACCGACGACTATGTGAAAACCCTCGGCGTCACCAAAGAAGAAGCCGGAATCCTCGCCACGAATTTCGTAAACGCCAAAAACGCCGCCGCTGCCGTGAAGGTCGACAAGACGACCGTCTCCGAAGCCAAAGCCGAAGCCAGCAAAGCCGCCGAGGCCGCCAAGTCCTTCGCCACCTGGCTCGACTACATCAAAGGCGTCGATCCCTCCGCGCCCGTGAAAAGCCTCAAAGAGCAGACCGCAGAAGCCCGCAAGGAAATCACGGCATTCGGCGAATACATCGGAGTGGATCTCAAAAACAAATCCTTTCCCGATGTCGCTCGTGAGCTGGGCATCAAAAACCTCGGATCCACCGGCAGCGAGCAGATGCAGCAAATCCTCGACTACATCGCCAGCAAGCGCGGCGAACTCACCGGCATCCAGCCGATTGACGAAAAAGGCGGCAAGAACTCTCTGCAAAATATCCAGGCCGAAATCACCAAGCTCGGCTCTACCCAGCAAACCCTCAACCTCGACGCCACGAAATCCATCGAAGGCATAAAATCCAAGCTCAAGGAAAACATCGACCTCGCCATCACGACCGGCGAAGGCAGCAAAATCCTCGGCGAGATAAAAACCTTCGTCAGCGAGATCAAGACCCTCGTCGGCAAAATCGAACCTAAGCTCCCCACCCACGCCCTCGCCTAAGCCATGCCCACCGTCTACTCCTCCACCGGCACCCAATGGCCACTGCTGCAAAGCAAGACCGAGCAGAAATTCAAAAGCGGCCTTTTCACGGTCTCGGCCGAATTCATCCGCCCGGTCGGCAATACCGGCCTGCCCACCGGTATCGAGACATCCATCGGCGATGTCGATGTCTGGCCCGAGCCGACCGTATCAAGCGGCACGGATGGCTTCGAGCGCATCAACGCGACCGGATACGGCGTCTGGGATAACAGCGTCACAGAAGTGACTTACGATTACAGCGCGGAAACCCTGCCGGTTTATTGGTCGCTGGAACTAAATACCCCCCCGTATGTCTCTATTGTTGAAACTTCCCTCTCTGTCATCTTCGAGACCGCGCACATTCGCAAAATCGGAGACTCGATCCCACAACTTGGAAATTTAACTCTTCGGATTCTTTCCGCGACGGGCGCAGACATCACGGACACGCTATTTGATGTGTCGCAATTTGATGCTCGTATCATTCCGTCTATTTACGCCGGGACATTCCAAAAAAAAATCCGCACACTAATCCAGCCCGTTATGGCGAAAAAAAACACCTATGGAGAGATCATAGAAACCGAAGTGACCTATGGATTTATTAAACACGATGCGGCAGAGCTAAACCAATCCACCGCGCTCTCTTTCGGATATTTTAGTTTACCCCCGGCGCCCAACCCTTAATGGCCTCAAAACCACCAGTCTCGTTTGAAGCGCTGGCAAAAACCGCTGCAAACCCGGCTTCTGGCGGCTACCCCTACCAGTTGAAAGGGGCTGACCTGGACAAGAATTTTACATTTGCCACGGAGCAATTTAATGAAGACCATTTTACTCTCGGCACCAGCCTCGGCGCAGGCGGCCACCAAGCCCGAAAGGTCGCGCTGAAAACCCCGATCCCCCCCATACCCTCCACGGGCACCCATGTCCTCGGCGCGGTGGATGGGGAGCTGCAATGGATCGCCACGGAGGAATGCTGACAATGACCATCGGCCGAACATCCTCCGGAGCCATCAAGATCAAGACCGACGGCGGCACCACTCGCGCTGTCGAGTGCGATTGTTGTGGCAGCTGCGATCTTTGCGGGGCAGTAATTGCATCGGCCCCGCTTTTAAATCTAATCAAAAACGCAACTAGCGTTTCGGTAAATTACGATTTCCCAAGCTTTTCTTATTTCCAACAAGTTTCTGGAACTGAAACTTTATCATGGAATGGCATATATGCTTTTGCGGATATTCAATACGATGGCGCTATTTCGATCGGGCTTATTGGTAATTGCTTTGGATTTTCAATAGGTGAAGTAAGTGGATCAAATCGAATTGTTAATTTTTATACATCAGGTCAAGATTGCGGTTTCCCTACTGATCCATTTTTAGTTCATCAATTTTTCACGATACCTGTAAATGGATATAATATAGACGCTTTCCAAAGCGTGACATTCATGACAGCTTACCCTCCCGGGTTTTATCCTTCGCCTAGTATAAGCATTTCGTTTTCGTGACAGAAAATAATTACCCCCGCTTTTTTGCCAGATTCGGCCACGCCGCGCACCGCTTCGCTCGCTCTGGCTTCGTCGCTACCCCGCCCGACATCCTCGCCCAGCGAGAAGCGACCTGCCGCGCCTGCCCCGAGTGGGACGCCGCCGCACTAAACGGAACCGGCCGCTGTCGCAAGTGCGGGTGTTCGACCTGGGCAAAACTCCGCATGGCCACCGAAGCCTGCCCGCTCGGCAAGTGGGAGGCCATTTCCTCCCCCTCTGTGTCCCCTGTGTCCTCTGTGGTCAATCCGCTCCCGCCCGCTCCCGAAGCCACTCGGAAGTCCGAGTGATTTGACACACGCCGCTCGGCAGCGGCATGAAACTTTTCTTAGACCTCAAAAACCGGCGCTTCGTTAAGTCCGCCGCGTCGAATGTCGCGCTCGACCGCCTCGTCCTCAAGCGCCGCGACACGCTCCCCATCGAGGTCGTGTATGTCGAGAACGGCGCCCTCGCCACGCCACCCGCAGGCACGACCGCCGCCGTCGGCCTCAAGGCGAAATTCTCCGATTCCAATTTCCTAGCTTTCGCGGCCCCCGGCCAGACCACCCTTGATCTAAACACATTGCCGGTCGAGGCCGCGTTTTCTCTCAACCCCGCCACCGTCAGCGCCCTCCTCGAAATCAAGTGGGGCGCGCCAGGCAGCGCCCACCGCACCGCCACGCTTGCCGTTGAACTTCAGAACGCCGTCATTACCGGCGACGAGGGAACCCCCGCCGCGATCCCCGACGGCAAGGCCACCCAAGCCGAAGCCGAGGCTGGTCTCGATCACACCAAATGGATGACCCCGCTCCGCACCGTGCAAGCCATCGCGGCATTTAACTCCTCTGCCGGGATCGGATTCATGCCAGCTCCCACCACGCCATGAGCCAGCAACTCGTCCGCTACATCAATTTCGGCATCGCCCCGCAGGCTCCGCAAAAGCCAGACCACGGCCGCCGCCTCTACCTCCTGCCAAACGGCGACTTCGCCACGATCGACGATGCCGGCGTCATCACGCCACTCGCCACCGATTGGGACAGCATCACCGGCAAACCCTCGGTCTTCCCGCCCTCAAGCCACGCGCACCCCACGAGCCAAGTCACCGGCCTCGACCAAAACCTCGCCGACCTTGAGGCCGCCGATCTCGCGCTCGGCCAGCGGATCGACTACCTCACGGAAAACCTCGACCCCGCCGCGCTCGACTCCATCGCCGAAGCCGCCGCAAGCATCAACTCGCTCCAGACCCAACTCGACACGCACACGCACACGGCGGCCGACATCACCGACTTTGCCGATGCCGTCGTTGCCGTCTCGCCTCCCGTCGATTGGTCATCCCTCACTGGCAAGCCCACCGAGTTCCCGCCCGAGTCGCACACGCACCCGGCGAACCAGATCACCGGCCTCTCAGACTTCATCATCGCCAGCGCCCCCGGCCTCTCGATCAACTCCACGATCCGCTACGGCGACGGCACCAGCGTCACCTTCCCCATCGATGGCCTCGTCAGCAACGACTCCGAGTCCGTCCTCGTCGCCCTCAACGGCGTCACTCAAGCCCCCGTAACAGACTACACCGTCAGCGAAGCATCGGGCACGATCACCTTCGACTCCGCGCCCGCCGCAGGCACACAGATCGCCTGCACCGCGCTCGGCCTGCGAACCGTCCAGCCGCCCATCGACCCGACCCTCTATTTGTTCGCCTTCGATTCCACCCTCGACGGCCTCACCACCTACAGCGGCCGCTTGCTCAATGCCGACCGCCCCGCCGCGCCAGCACTGCCCGAGACCGCCACCACCTGGACAATCAAACGCACCACGCTCAACGCCGCCGGGCGCGTGCTCGCCACCGCCTCGGCCATTGGATCGTGGTCTAACCGGGAGACTCTCGCCTACGCATGACAACAATCACCGAGAGCAACCTCACGCAGACGCTGGACCTGTCGTCCTTCGACCTCACGCTCCCCGCTGTCGTGGTCGAATACCCAACACGCTCGAGCTTCCCGAGCATCGGAAAAGCGGATCGCCTCTACATGGCCCTCGACGAAGGAATGCCCTACCGCTGGAGCAGCTCCGCGAACGCCTACGCCCTCATGATTCCGATCATCGACGCGGGAGCTTTTTGACAATCACCCCACCCACGAACACCAACCTAAACCACCACCACCTAAAAAGCCATGGCTAATCCCATCCTCAAAATCAAACGCGGTTCAGGCGCGCCAGTTTCGCTCCAACAGGGCGAACTCGCGATGGACCTCCTCAACAAGTCCCTCTTCATCGGCACAGCCTCCGGCCCTCTGGCCATCGGCGGCGAGCATGTCTTCGCAAAGAAGACCTATGTCGACAGCGCCGTCTCGAGCGAGCAATCCGCCCGCGAAGCCGCCGACACCACGCTGACCAATAACCTCAACGCCGAGATCTCCCGCGCCCAAGGTGCCGAGAGCGACCTCGCCGACGACATCACAGCGGAGGAGACAGCACGCATCGCGGCCGTTAGCGCCGAGCAATCCGCTCGTGAAGCAGCCGACACCGTCCTCGACGGCAAAATCACCACGGAGAAAAACCGCGTCGACGCGATCCTCTCCGCTTCCCAGGCTGACAAAGACAGCTTCGCGGAAATCGTCACCCTCATCAATTCGGTCGACACGACCAACGACAGCGCTTTCGCGGGCTATGTGCTCAGCAACAACGCCGCTCTCGCGCAAGAAGTCAGCGACCGCCAAGCAGGCGATTCCGCCCTCGGTCTTCGCATCGATGGCGTGGAGACAGCCGCGACCGCGCTCACTGGCCGCGTATCTGCCGCTGAGCAGGACATCGTGGACCTCGGCAGCGACCTCGCTGCGGAAGAGTCCGCCCGCATCGCAGCCGTCTCGGCCGAAGCGACCAGCCGCGCCAATGCCGACACGACTCTCCAGTCGAACATCGACGCCGAGGCTTCGACCCGCGCCACAGCCGACACGAGCTTGTCGAATAGAATCACTGCACTCGAAGGTGCCAGCGCGGATTCCCGCCTGGACGCAGTCGAGGCCGATGTGGCCGACCACGAGACCCGCATCACCGCGCTCGAGACGACCATCGACGGCGGAGTTTACTAGTCCAACCCGCAACCCACTCCCCGGCGGGGCGGCCGATGCCGCCTCGCCAAGCGGGGGGAGTTAAAAAAATCCGCTGAATAAATCAGGCCCATGCCAAATCCAACCATCATTCCGAAAAAGTCGGTCCAGAGCGGAGCAGTTCCGCCCACTCTCGCCCTCGGCGAGATCGCCATCAACCACGCCGACCGCCGCCTTTACTCGCGCAATCCCGCGACTGGCGAAATCTATCGCCTCGCAGGCGCAGGCGAAGCCCCGGATCGCGTCTTCGTTTTCGACAGCAACGGCGACACCACATATCTGGGATACCTCCTGTATTCGGATGTGCCGGCAACCGGCTCCATCTACGACGCACCAGACTGGGAAATCTCCCGAACCCAATTCTCCGCAGACGGCAACTCCAGCACCGAAGCCAGCGCCACCGGCGCGTGGAATGACCGCACCACCCTTTCCTATGCTTAGTCCACTCTACGGCCAACTCTCCCCTCTGCGCATTCCGACTCAAATCCGCCGCGCCGCCGTCTCCGACTCGGACGCAGAAGCCTATTTGCAAGCGGTCGAGACTGCGGATGGACTGCAATTAGAACAAGATGTCGCCAATGCAATGAATTCGTTCGTCGTCGGTTGCAAGTCCGACGGCATCTGGAGTGCGATCAAGGCCTCTTGCATTTTGGCCGGCGCACGCACTCTCTCTGGCGCGCTTGTCCCCCTCGTCGGCACTGCGCCGACGAACTTTAATTTCGTCTCCGCAGACTACAACCGAAAAACTGGGCTTATTGGAAACGGAACATCGAAATACTTAAACACCAACCGAGCAAATAACTTAGACGCCCAGACCTCAAAACACATTGCTCTTTATGTATCCGAGCAAGACTCACTAACTAGCTCAAGATACTATTTATCCAACGGAGCTGGATCGTCGCAATGTAATTTGTATAAAAATGGCACGCAAAGATTTGCAAGAGTTAATTCCGGCTCTGCAACCGCATCAACTGGATCGCTGCCAGTTTCTTCCACTTTTTGGGGGGCAAGTCGTGGATCTTCTACAAATTTCATCGAAAGAATTTCTGGGGTTTCAAATACAATAACGAACACTGCCACTACCAGTAGCGTCGGTGTTCATGCTCTTTTTTCCCGCGATGCTACGGGCGCGGTGGTCGCAAGCAACTCAAGACTATCATTTTACACGCTTGGTTCAAACCTCAACCTCGCCCTCCTCGACACTCGCGTGACCAACCTTATGACCGCCCTCGCAGCCGCAATACCATGACACTCGCCGATTTAATCACCCAGCCGATTAGCTACGAGACCGCCAAGGAACTCGCTATTGTCTTGACACCCGCCCAAGCCGCCACGCTCGGCGCGATCCAATCGCAATACGGAAACCCGCAGCATGTCGCCGCGCCAGTGTCGCTCACCGATGGCCGACTCATGCTATGCGCCGACCTCCTCACCGAGACCGGCCCCGGCGGCCTCTACGCGCAGGGCTTCGCGCACCTCCCCGCCGAGCTTTTCCCGCAAGTGCAAATCATACCCATGGCCGACGCCGTCGCCCTTATCCCACAACCAACTGACCTATGATCGAACAAACCAGCACCAGCGTAAAATTCCTCGCCTTCTTCACGGCGTTGAAAACCGGCAAGACCGGCCTCACTGTCACCATCGACATTTACGATCCAAGCGGAACGCAAATCGTGACCGGCGGCAGCGCCACCGCCATTGGCGGCGGTCTCTACGCTTACACGCTCTCCACCAATAACAGCGCGGAAGGCGAGTATGCAGCCATTTTCAAAACCTCGGACACCACCGTGGACGCCCAGCACATCCCGAGCCTCTGGGTTCTTGGGCGAGCAGGCGTTGAAAACCTCGACGCAGCCGTCTCCTCCCGCTCGACCCTCACCGCCGAGCAGGTCAACGCCGAAGCCGACACCGCCCTCTCTGATGTCGGCCTCACCAGCACCATCACCGGCCGCATCGATCAAGCCGTGAGCACCCGCCTCGCCGCCGCTGATTACACCGCCCCCACCTCGGCCCCAAGCGTGGCCGACATCCGCACCGAGCTGGCCGTGGAGTTGGGTCGCTTGGATGCCTCCGTGTCCTCGCGTCTCGCCAGCAGCGCATACACAGCGCCGACAACCCCACCCACAGCGGCAGAGATCGCCGCAGCCGTCGAAGGCAGTCTGCTCAACGAAGCCGACGGCCAAGCAGTGCTGAACGCCCTCGTCGGCGCCATCGGCAACACGAACCTCAGCGAAGTCTCTCTAGTCGCCGCCGTCCGCGCCGACCTCGAGCGCACCGGAGGCAAACTGGACAGCATCCCGACCACATCGGCCCCATCGGCCTCCACGGTTGCCGGAGCAGTCCGCACCGAACTCGGCACCGAACTAGGTCGCATCGACGCCGCGATTTCCTCGCGCCTCGCCTCGGCAGACTACACGGCCCCGACAGCCGCCCCAACCGCCGCGCAAAACGCCAGCGCCGTTCGCACGGAACTCAGCACCGAACTCGCCCGCATCGATGCGCCGATCTCCGGAGCCACCGCGCCAAGCGCCGCCACCGTGGCCTCGGCCGTCCGCACCGAACTCAGCACCGAGCTGGGCCGAGTGGATGCCGCCGTGAGCACCCGCCTCGCAAGCAGCGCCTACACCGCGCCAGCCAACAGTGACATCGCCGCAGTAAAGGCTAAGACGGACAACCTGCCCGCATCACCAGCAGCAACCGGAGACATCCCATCGGCCAACATCACCGCGATCAAATCCAAGACGGATCTGCTCAACACCGACCGCCTCGCCAATGTCGCGACCACGAACATCGTCGGAACGCTTCTCGCCCAGGCGAACTCATGAGCTTCGAGCAAGTAAAAAACCGCCCCGGAGTCAGACTGAGCGTCAGCGAGGCAATAGCCGCGCTGGCGCTCGTCGCCACGGTCTTCTCGATTTCGCAAGCCTGGTGGATTCTGCCCGAGAAAGTCAGCCGCGTAGAGATCGAAAACGAAAAGCAGGAAGCCCGCCTTCAAAAGATCGAAGCCACCGCTGCCGACCGCGCTGAGACTCTGGCCCGCATCGACGAGCGCACCAAGCGCATAGAGCAAATCCTCGCCAATCGCCCGTGAGGCTTTGACATGCGGCTAAGGGAGATGAAAGCACTCTTCTCCAAGCTCAAAGAGCCAAGCACTATTCGCGGCGTGGCCATTCTCCTCGGTCTCGTAGGAATCAACCTCGATCCGCAAGCGGTCAACGCCATCACCGCAGGCGTGGCGGCCATCATCGGCCTCGTCGAGGTTTTCCGAAAAGAGAAATGAACGCGCCTCGCATTGCGCTGTTTATTTTTGTCCTAGCGTTCTTATTCCTCGGCCTCGCGCTTCTCACCGGGTGCTCAGCCCTTGGGCCGGTCGGCATCAGTTTCGAGACCGACTACGGCCGCTTCACCTACCAGCTCCCCGAAGTCCCCAGCCGCACCCTCAAAGACAAATGAACTTCCTCGACTTCCTGCGCCGAATGTTCCCCATGGCCCAGCCCCCCGCCGCGCCAGAACCGGCAAAGTCGAAGTCGAAGCCCCCAGGAGCGCCGTCGTCCCCGACGGCCACGCCACCCGTCCGCTACTACCCGCAGACCAACCGGAAAACGCCGAATGTCTCGTCCGGCCGCGTGATCAAGCCGACTCACATCGTGCTCCACCACACCTCCGGCGCTTACGCTGGCAGCGTCTCGTGGTGCATGGACCCGATAAGTAAAGTCTCGTATCACTGCATCGTGGCCCGCAACGGCAAACGCACCGTGCTCGCCACGCCAAGCCAGCGCACCTGGCACGCCGGCGTCTCAAGCTGGCAAGGCCGCAAAGACGCCAACAATTTCGCCATCGGCCTCGCATGGGAAGGGGACACCTACCAGACCCCACTCAGCGACGACGCCATCCTCAGCGCCGTGGAATACCTTTTGCCGATCCTCGACGAATACCACATCCCCCTTTCCAACATCATCCGCCACGCCGATGTCGCACCCGGCCGCAAAGACGATTGCTCTCCAGCCGCCCACGCCGCGCTGATCGCAGCCCTCAACCGGGTTCTCTGAATATGGCAAAAAAAACCGCCCCGCCAAAAGACCGCGAGGCCGTCATGCTCCAAGCCCGCGCGCTCCTCGCCGAGCATTTCGATGTCTCCTTGTGCATCGTGTCCTGGGAGGACGAGGGCGAGACCTATTACATGGATTTCAAATTCGGAAACGATTACGCGGCCCGAGCCCTCTGCCGCGAAGCGGACGAAATTCTCTGGCCACTCGAAGAGGAAGAGGACGACGAGGAGGAAACCGCGTGAAGGCCACGCTTGAGTTCGCCCTGCCCGAGGAGCGCACCGAGCACATCTGCGCGGTCAAAGGCATGGACACTGTTTTAATACTCGACGACCTCCTTAACGAAATCCGCTCTTTCCTTAAACATGGCAGCGGCGAATTCCGCGAATGGCGAGACGACGAAGGCGTCACGCAAAAAGGATGCGACGCAACCCTCGAAAAAGTCCGTTCCTACATTTGGGAACTTCGCAAAGACAACGAAATCCCCGACCTGCCATGACACCTGTAAAAAAATGGAAAAAGTGGATGGCCGTCGGGTGCTCGCACGGCGCCGAGATCGATCCCGAAGCCCGCGCCGCCGTGCTTCGGTTCAGAAGCGCCTGGAAGCCCCACACCACCCTGCACCTCGGCGACTTCATTGACCTCTCCGCCTTCCGCGCCGGAGCCGTCCGCGACAGCAACGACTCCGACCACGCCGCCGATGTCGCGGGCGACCTCATGGCCGGCATCGAATTCCTGCACGAGCTAGAGCCCAACCAAATCCTCTGCGGCAATCACGAAGCCCGCCTCTGGAAATTCAGCAAAAGTCCCAACGCCCTCCTAGCCTACGCCGCCAACCTAACCATCCAAAAAATCGAGGAGACCGCGAAGAAACTCCGCGCCCCGCTGACCCCCTACGGCATTCGCAATTTCATCGAACTCGGCGGAACGAAGTTCGTCCACGGTTCGATGTTCAATGTCAGCGCCATTAGGGACCACGCGGAGACCTACGGGAATGTGGTGATGGCGCACCTCCACCGCGTCGGTTGGGAGCGCGCCCGCAACATCGATGGCGCCTCTGGCTACTGCGTCGGCATGCTCGCCAACTTCGACATGCCCT
>Ga0315903_10009319_pt1 | contig 11882 bp, 12 predicted proteins | sample LakEriMetagenome_7_FD_203524 | JGI IMG/M metagenome (GOLD analysis project Ga0315903, IMG submission 203524) | Freshwater fungal communities from buoy surface, Lake Erie, Ohio, United States - Buoy 2 MA119 | ecosystem: Environmental > Aquatic > Freshwater > Lake | place: USA: Lake Erie, Ohio...
ACGCCTCTTCAAGGACGCCTGCGCCGCCGGCAGCGTGATCCAGCACAAGGTCTACCCCGACCTCGACCACTCAGCCACGGTCAACGGCTCTCTCGCGGACTCGACGCCCTTCGTGAAGAAGGCTTTCGCCGGCGAGGCGCTGACGGGCAATTGCCCCACGGCGGGGTAGAGCTTGCGGAAGGACGCCGCCGTGAGTGAGCAGTTTCGTCCTCATCTGCGCGTGTCTTCTTCCGGCGCTGAAGCCACCAGGTCGCGGTAAGCGTGCCAGCTTGCCAGGCCGAGCACTGGAAACGTGATGATCAGGCCGACAAAGGCCGTCCCGATCGAAACGGCGGTCAGCGCGGCGATGATGAGCGCCCATAAGGCCATCGGTCCGGGATTCCGGGCAACGGAGCGCACGCTCGTGACTGTGGCGACGAAGAAGTCTGAATCCCTGCGAAGAAGCATCGGGATCGACACGACGACGATACAATAGGTCAGGTACGCGATCACCGCACCGATAACTGAACCGGATATCAGCATGCCGTGCCCCTCCGGCGTGCCGGTCGCGAAGGCAATCAACTCCTCCGCGGTGCGGTGCAGGCGATAGGTCGAAAGGCCGTACACGATACGGGCGATCTCGCCCCAGATGAAGAATATGAAGACCAGCGCGAGGCCCAGATAGGCGATATCGCTCCGGAACGCCGATCGCACAAAAAAGAGATCCCCGAGTGTCGGCTTCCTGTTCAACGACAGGAGGCGGCCAGCCTCGTAGAAGCCCATCGCCAGAAGCGGCGCTATGAATACAAAACCGCAGGTCACGATCACTGCCAGCAACGCGCCGCCCGACGCGAACATCCATGTGACGAGACAGGCGCTGGCGATTGCGAGCATCAGGCCGTAGGCAAGGCACGCGAACGGCGCTTTCCACAGATCACCCCACGCTCTTCCAAGCCATCGAAGCGGAGCGCCAACCGTGACAGTGTTGATCGCGGGCAGGCCGCCTGACGCTGGCAACTTTTCCTCCCCGGGTGAGTTCGGTCCGGAACTCGCGTGACTTCCAGCCGGGTGGTGTCTTGCGCACCGAGCAGCGCACGTTCGCTGGCCCTCCGGCGCATCCATCACAGCCGCATGTGAATCCGGCGCGTTGAGCTGGATCAAGCGCCTGACCAGCGATGTCCTCGCGTCCTGGCCCTGATCGCTGCGATCGCCTGCGCACGTCTGCGTGATCCTGCACCCCTTGCCCGCCAACGCGCTTAGGCATTACCTGCCGCACGCAAGCGGACGATGATCCGCATCGAGGGAGACAAACAATGCGCACTCACATCGCGAGCGCCGCGCTGGCCGTGGCCCTGATCAGTGGCTGCACCAGCGCCCCGTTGCCCGCGCCAACGCTCGCGCCGCAACCGCTTCCCGCCGTCGACGTCGCCCACGCCGACTTCGCCAACCCCTCGCTCTGGCTCTGCCGTCCCGGACTCGCTGACGACAAGTGCAAGATCAATCTCGACGCCACCATCATCGGCAAGGACGGCAAGACCTCGATCGAGAAGTACCAGGCCGCGTCGAACCCGAAGCTCGACTGCTTCTTCGCCTATCCCACCGTCTCCGACGACAAGACCTGGGCGTCCGACTGGACCGTCGACAAGATGGAGATCGAGGACATCAAGCTGCAGTTCGCCCGCTTCGGCTCGGTCTGCCGCCAGTTCGCGCCCATCTATCGCCAGACCACACTCACCGCCCTGCGCATCGCCAGCGGTGGCCCGCAGCCGGAAGGCGCGCGCCTCCCCGCCGGCGTTGGCGGCTACAATGACGTGCTTGACGCGTGGAACTGGTACATGGCCAACGAGAACAACGGCCGCGGCGTGATCCTCATCGGCCACAGTCAGGGCGCCGGCGTCCTCGCGCGCCTTATCGCCAACGAGATCGAAGGCAAGCCCGCGCAGAAGCAGTTCGTTTCGGCGATGATCCTCGGCTCCACCATCACGGTCCCGCCGGGCAAGGAAACGGGCGGCACGCTGAAGCAGATCCCGCTCTGCCGCGCGGAAGACCAGACCGGCTGCGTCATCACCTACGCCTCGTTCCGCAACACGCTGCCGCCGCCGGATACCGCGCGCTTCGCCAAAGGCTCGGGCGGCAACATGGCCGCGTGCAACAACCCTGCAAACCTCGCGAGCGGGCAGGGCGTGCCGGACTCGTACTTCATGACGAAGGGCTTCCTGAACGGCTCCGCCGGCCCGAACCAGCCCGACTGGGCCAAACCCCAGCCGACCATCACCACGCCATTCGTGAAAGTCCCCGGCCTCGTCTCGACGAAGTGCGTCCAGAAGGGCGACTACCACTTCCTCGAAATGACCGTGACGCCCGATCCCGCCGACGCCCGCACCGACGAACTCGCTGGCGAGATCATGCGCGCCACCGGCCCCGACCTGAACTGGGGCCTTCACCTCATCGACGTCGACCACTCCATGGGCGACCTCGTGCGCATCGCTCGCAAGCAAGCGGCGGCGTGGAAATAGGCGCGCGGCCGTCCTTCCCAGCTTGCGGGGAAGGCGGCCGCGGACTTGATCCTGGGGAGGCGGAACGATGGGGGACGCGCAGGGCGGCCCGTTGAACTTTTCCTTCCGCTCCGCGTAATCCGTCGGATGAGCCAGCCCCACGCCACCGTCGAATCCTTTCCCGGCGCCTTCGAGTCGCTCGACCGCCTGCGCAAGCTCGAAAAGCTGCTGGACCGGCAGTTCAACGTCGCGGGCGTCAATTTCGGCATCGACAGCGTGATCGGCCTCGTCCCGGTGGTCGGCGACCTGATCACAGGCGCGCTGGGCTTCTACCTGATCCAGGAAGCCAGACGCCACGGCGTCTCGAAATTCACCCTCGCGCGCATGTACGTGAACTGGGGCGTCGACGTTTCGATCGGCGCCATCCCCGTCGTCGGCGATCTCTTCGACCTCGCCTTCAAGTCGAACACGAAGAACCTGCGCCTGCTGATCGCTCACATCGAAAAGCGCGAGGCAAAGATGCAAAAGGTCGGCAATTCATCCAGCTTCCCGCCCGCACTAAAGCGGCGCACGGCCCCGGCTCTCTGACCCCCGAAAAGGCGAAAAGGCGGAACCTTTCGGCTCCGCCCTCTCTCATGTTGGTCAGTCCGTGTTGGGCGGCGCTCAGGCAGCTTTGTCAGCTGTGGCCGCCGCCACGCGGGGGTCCGGGTCGCGCAACACGTAACCGCGCCCCCAGACAGTTTCGATGAAGTGGTTGCCGCCCGTCGCCTGCGCCAGCTTCTTGCGAAGCTTGCAGATGAAGACGTCGATGATCTTCAGTTCCGGTTCGTCCATTCCACCGTACAGGTGGTTGAGGAACATTTCCTTGGTGAGCGTCGTCCCCTTGCGCAGGGAGAGCAGCTCGAACATCTGGTATTCCTTGCCCGTCAGGTGCACGCGATTGTTCTGCACTTCGACGGTCTTGGCGTCCAGGTTGACAACGATCTCGCCGGTGCGGATCACGCTCTCGGCGTGGCCTTTCGAGCGGCGGACGATCGCGGTGATGCGGGCGATCAGCTCGTCCTTGTTAAACGGCTTGGTGAGATAGTCGTCGGCGCCGTAGCCGAGCGTCTTCACCTTCGCTTCGATGTCTGGGTTGGCCGACAGGATCAGCACGGGCGTGTTCACACGCGACATGCGAAGCTGCTTCAGCACTTCGTATCCGGAGATATCGGGCAGGCCGAGATCCAGGATGATGAGGTCATACTCATACACCTTGCCGAGGTCGACACCGTCTTCCCCGAGGTCGGTCGTGAAGACGTTGAACCCCGCGCTCTTCAGCATCAGTTCGATGCTGCGCGTCAGTTGTTCATCGTCATCAATCAGAAGGACCCGCATGTCATTCTCCCGAATCGCGGTTGCCTTGCGGCGGTATTAACGCCCGCATTAAGGCAGTGAAAAGGTTAACGGCAAGTTTCAGCCCGGCCCGACTGATTCATAAACGTTACCCTGATTCCATTGTTATGAAAGAGTCTGAAAAGCCCGGATCGACAGGGTTTTTTGTGGTTAACGGGTCTGAAACCGGTTTCTGCGCCAGATGACATTTCCGAAGGCTTCAGCCCGGAATTAACGTCAGGCGTCAAAACATGCTGGCTGCGGCCATCCGGGACATCAAATCGCTCGACCCCCGCAAACATGAGGGCCGGGTCACCGCGCTTGAAGGCCTGCGCATCGAAGCCTCCGGCCCGCGCGAGGCCCTGCGCCTTGGCGCCTCCGTTCGTTTCGGTGACGAAAACGGCCCGCGCGGCGAACTCGTCGGTTTTGCCGGCGACCGCGCCATCATCCTCGCCTGCGACCAGCTCGATGGCCTCGGCCCGGGCGCCCCCGTCCACTTTGTCTCCGGCCTCGATGTGGTGCGTCCCAGCGACGGCTGGCTCGGCCGCGTCATCGACGCATTCGCCGAGCCACTCGATGCAAAGGGCCCGCTCCCCGCCGGCCTGCGCCCCCGCCCGGTGCGCGCCGTCGCCCCCAACGCCCAGTCGCGCGCCCGCGTCGACCAGAAGATGGCGCTCGGCGTGAAAGCCATCGACGTCTTCACGCCCTGCGCGCGCGGCCAGCGTCTCGGCGTCTTCGCTGGCTCCGGCGTCGGCAAGTCCACCATCATGTCCATGCTCGCGCGCGGCGCCGAGGCTGACGTCATTGTCATCGGCCTGATCGGCGAACGGGGCAGGGAGGTCCGCGAGTTCATCGAGGATACGCTCGGCCCCGAAGGCCTCGCCAAATCCGTCATCGTCACCGCCACCTCCGACGAAGCCGCCCCGCGCCGCCGCCGCGCCGCCTGGCTCACGCTTGCCGTCGCCGAACACTTCCGCGACGAAGGCAAGCAGGTCGTCTGCTTCCTCGATTCCGTCACCCGCTTCGCCATGGCCCAGCGCGAGATCGGCCTCGCCGCCGGCGAACCGCCAACGACGCGAGGCTATACCCCGTCGGTGTTTGCGGAGCTGCCGAAACTGCTCGAGCGCGCAGGGCCCGGACTCACCGTCGAGGAAGGTCAGCCGCAAGGCCAGATCACCGGCCTCTTTACTGTCCTTGTCGACGGCGACGATCACAACGAACCAATCTCCGACGCGGTGCGCGGCACGCTCGACGGCCACATCACCCTCTCGCGCGCCATCGCCGAACGCGGCCGCTTCCCCGCCGTCGACGTTCTGAAATCCATCTCGCGCCTGCAGAACATGCTGCAGACGCCGGAGGAGAAAGCGATCGCCCTGCGCGCCCGGCGCCTGATGGCTCTCTACTCCAACATGGAAGAACTCGTCCGCATCGGCGCTTATGCAAAAGGCGCCGACGCCGAAATCGACGAAGCCGTCCGCCTCTGGCCGCAGATGGAGACCTTCCTGCAGCAGGACGTCCACGAGGTCACCAACCCCGAGCACGCCTTCGCCCAACTCAGCGCCATCCTGTCGCCGCCCGCCGCCGCGCCCGCCATCGCCCAGAAGAAAGCCGTTAGATGAAATCGCTCGGCACGCTTCTGAAAGTCGCCCAGCGCAAGCTCGACGAAATCGGCATCGAAGCCGCCAAGATCGCCGTCGAAGTCGCCGAACTGCAGGCCCGCGAAAACGCCATCCGCGCCCGCGAACAGGCCGAACTCGCCAACGCCGCCCGCGACTCCACCTTCGCCGCCATGCTGCCCGCCTACCGCATGCGCGTGAAAGCGCAGATCGCCGACCTCAAGGCGCAGATGTCGGCAAAGGAAAAGTTGCTGGAAGAAATCCGCCAGCGCCTGTCCGAAGCCTACATCGAGAAATCAAAGTTCGAACAGCTCCTCGACCAGGCCGAAATCCGCACTGCCACCGACCGCGCCACCCGCGAACAAGCCCAGCTCGACGAAGTCGCCATCAACCGGGCAGGGCGCTAGCTACAAGCGCAAACCACCTTGCCGGCCCGTCCCCCAACGCTATCTTCCCGCCGCACCGAACGGGATGAAAGTCATGAGCGACGCCATCGGCCCCGGCGATCTTGTCCTTTGCGTAAACGCAGCGCCCAACCACGTCACGGGTGAGCCCGTTCCCCTCGTCGCCGGCGAGAGCTATCGCGTCCACTTCGTGATGGAGTTCGCCTGTCCGTGCGGCCGCTCCGACGCCCTGCTCGACGTCGGCGTCGGCTGGGCCTGGTGCCAGTCCCGCTTCCGGCTCATGCCCAAGCCAAGGTTCGAAGCAAAACCGCAACGCGTCGCTGCTCCGAAGGAGAAGGAGAAAGAGAAGGTGCGGTAAGCAACCGCCTCAGGCTTGCAGCGTGCGGCCCGGACGCGCCTGATGCTGTCGCACAGCCTGAAGCCGCATCGCTTCAGTCAAGGCGAATGGCAGGTATCGAAAGCTCCGGACCTTCGTGACCATAGGAATTACGGACATTTTGGCGCCGAACGGCCTTTCACACACGGTGTCGCTCTCGACCGAGTATCCGGTGCTCTACCCGCCTGCTGCGCCGCGACGCCAGAACAGTTGCCGCCTAGTCCAGTTCACTCAGTGCTGCTGCGACATGCTTGTGAAACCGCATGATCCCACCTTCAAAGAGGCCGAATGTCAGGACATCGTTTGCCGGAGTTTTCAGGCCGCTCTGGATGGATGCTTGAACGTCTCCGTCTTCCTTCACGCCCGCCACTACGAAGTCGCGTCCGGCCTGAACCGCCTTGAATTCCTCGCTTCCTTCTTTGCGATCACACAGCTGGTAGCTGACCATCAGCGTTCGATCGATCGCCAGGGGTTCGAAGATCGTCAGTGAGTGATGCGTCGGAAACGTCGAGACCGCCGTGTTGGGAAAGAGATGGTAGACGTGTGACAACACGCCCGACACGCTTCTCTCCGCCGCCGGGACATTCCTGAAACGCTCGATGTTCCTGTAGGGGAACGTCATCCGGGTATTGCGGCCAAAAGGTTGTATCAGCGTCAGGTTGTCGAACTGACGCGGATAGAACGTTTCCGCGTGGGTTGATCGGATGTGATACCCTTCCAGAATGCCTTCGATGACGATCTTCCAGTTTGCGTTGATGACGTCTTCGGTAACATCGATCAGGCGCCACTCCGGCCCGAAGAAATCGGGGATAGCGGGATCGGGCTCAGCGTCTCCATCCTGAGTTGCATAGATCAATCCGTTGCGTTCGGTGGTCTTCACCGGCACGAGGCCGTGGTCTCCCTTGTCCAGGCATGGAAAGCCGTATTCATGCGGCACGCCACGCAGCTGTCCATCGAGGCCGTATGTCCATGCATGATAGCGGCAGGTGAAGGTCCCCCGCTGGCCCACGCCGTCTGCAACAACCTTGGCGCCGCGGTGGCGGCAGGCGTTGAAGAAAACGCGTGCAACCCCGTCCTGGCCCCGTACGGCGACGAGCGGTGTCTGCGCCGCATCTCGGGCGACATAGCACCCCGGTTCCGGAATGGCGGCGGATGGGCAAAACGGAGTCGCCGTGCGGCGCATCACTCTGGTGAGTTCGCCCTGGTAGCGTTCGGGCGAGGTGTAGTTGGCGACCGGCTCGCGCCAGACCTCGTCAAGCACGTCCGTTGTGTTGTTGTCGATGTGATCGAGGATACGCTGGATGACCGCGGGATCGTCGTCGAGGGTGTCTGCCATGGCTCTTGATTGTCCGACAAAGGATCGCTGCAACTTGCTATGTTGGCCTCGATAACCCTTCCAGGGAAGACAGCGTCGAAATCTGACGATTCAGACCGTGTCGCCGCAACCAGGTGTCTATCGGGGGACGGGTCCCGCAAATTCCCCCATCACCTCATCGAACAGATCCTCTGTGTTGAAATCCGGCCAGCGGTGCTGTGTGGCCGCAGCGTCAACCACTAGCGTGGTTCCGTTTATCATCCGCGCAGCCGGCGAGCAGAGAAACAGGACCGAGGCGGCGATGTCTTCGGGCTCCTGAGCGCGGACGCGGCCGCTCAGGGCTCTGAACTCGTCCTCGGTCTTGCCGTAGTTGGCCGCAGCGGCTGCCGACACCGTGCCTCCCGGCGCCAGGGCGTTAATGGTGACGCCGCGCTGCTCAAGGTAGGGCGCAAGGCTGCGGGTCATGTTGACCACGCCCGCGCGCGCCGCGCCCGAATGGACGAACATCGGGGCCCCGCGATCGAAGATATAGATGTGCACGATGTTGACGATGGCGCCCGACCCACGCTGCATCATGGGGCGCATGAACCGACTCGTGACGTTCCACGTCCCGTTCAGGTTCAGGTCGACCACCGATCGCCAGCCATTGTCGCTGATCTTGAATGGATTGGCCAGGAACTGGCCGCCGGCGTTGTTGATCAGGAAATCCACCGCTCCGAACCGCTCAAGCGCTGCGTCGCGAAGGGCCTCGACCGAGCTGATGTCGCGGATGTTGGTGGTCACCGCGAGACACTGCACGCCGAGCGCTTCTATCCGGGCGGCCGTGTCGGCGAGCTCGGCTTCAGTCCGGCTGGCGATGATGACGTTTGCGCCCAGCTGCGCAAATCCGATGGCGGTCGCCGCGCCGATACCGCGGCCGCCGCCGGTGACCAGCGCGGTCCTGCCGGCGAACAAGCCAGGGGCGAAGCTGTTGCGAGGATCGGGGGTGTTGATGCTCATCGGCGCCTGTCCCGTCGTAGCTTGGGACAATTTGCGCACAGCTCGCGCCGTCGGTCCACTGTGCCTGTCCTCCGCAGATCGTCCGCCCGTCGGACGCGACAGTGGGCCGATGCGACTCTGCACGGGTTCAGTGGTGTGTACGCAGCACGCCATCGAAGCACTGGTGCAGGGTCTGGTTCATCTGACCGGCGTTGGCGACGTCCCGCCCGACCTTCAGGGAAGCGGCGAGCGGCAGCTGACGAGCGGGTCTGCCGTCGGTAACAAAGTGGCGGGCTTGGAAGCGATGGCCCTAGGTTGCCTTTCGAACCACGACACGCGGCGTTGCACCAACGATGGCGTCGCCACTCCATTGAGCGTCGCCACCATCGACGTGCACACGTGCTCCGACGCCAAAGGCTGGCGCGGCGTCCTGCGCTGCCAGGTCAATCTCAAACGATTTGAGGAGGTAGGCGCGAGGGCCTACGCGCTGGCCTCTGGCGATCACCCAAACATCCGTACCTTCGTCGAGCAGCGGAACATGAAGGTCGACGGGTTCGTCAGAGATCGCTTTGCGGACCCGTTCCAATAGATCGAAGTCTAGAAGGAAATTGGTCTCGTCGGCTGTTCGGCTCCTTGAAGCTTGGAGATGCCGAACAAATGACGTGGTCTCTTGGTCGGGTTCCGGCAGTGCAGAAGAAGCAATCGCCTCTCCTTTTACGGCGCGCGAGGCATATCCAGCTAGGAAGGCGTCAAAGGCCGCGAAGACGCCGACGCTTCCACCAACGCGCGGGAATGGCGCGGCCAGAAATTCTTGGTGAAGGGCGGCGAGGTCCGGGTGCGGCATGGTTCTAGATTAGCTGCGTCAGTTGGGAATGTCGCCTTTGGCGAGTGCCGGACATCGCCTGAAACGCTGTCGGCGGCTGTTTTCGGTTTCTTGATAGCCGCTCGATCTCCCGGTCGTCGCCAGATCCAGCCGGTTTTGAACACACGTTCTCGCCGTCGCCCCGAACGATCTCAACAACTTGCACGGATCAGTTCGGCCGATTTCAGACCTCTGGGTCCTCCACCTCCAGACCTGTGAGATACTGCAAGCATCCATCCCGCATGGAGGGCGGCTGATCACTGTTGAACGGCGCGGGTTGGATGCAGGCGAGCGTGAAAAGCCTCTGCGTTCACAAGACGCGGGGCGCCTACGGGGACTGGTCCTGAACAGGCCGGCCCGCACGCCGGCAGCCAAATGGCGCCAAGCGGATGAAACAGGGCCGCAGTGCGCGCGCTGCCGCACAACACACTGCCGGGGACGCGGGATCCGCGAACCTTTTTCTGCCGGTAGCTCCGCCACCAGCGGAGACGCCAACCACGCGGGGCATCCCGCGTCCCCGGGTCCTCCATCTATTCGGAGACCCAGACCGACAGCATCACAGGCGGTTCACGCCGGCCTGAATGCGCGCCTGTGTCTGCCGCAAGGCGCCGACCCACACACTTCACAAGGACTGACAATGAATCCAATGACGAAAGACCTGAAGCACGAATCCTCCGACGAGTTCGGCCAGGCCGTGGAGCACTTCGCGCGTGGTGTACGACGCGGCAATCTTGCCGAAGCGCAGAAGTGGCTGGCTGTCGCCGAGCGCTGCCTGCGCCTGCATCGCCAGCTTGTCGACATCATCGCGGCGGACGACAAGCTCGAGCCTGCGCGGATCGAACACCCCTACCGTCTCACCATCCTCGAATACCGCGAGCGGTTCTCGGGATAGAGCGCAACAAGGTCCTCCCCGCGCAAACGGGGAGGACAGTAAGGGGAGGTACGCTACGCGAAAATCAGGCTGACTTCGCCTCGATGCCTTCGGCGCCGCCGCGGATGAGCGCCTCCGCGATCTGCTGTGCGTCGAGCGCGGCCTGCGCCTGCGGGTCGATGCTCACGATTGTCTTCTGCTGGCGGATCGCCTCGCGCACTTTCAGGTCGCGCAACACGATGCCTGCAAGCGGCGGACGGAAGCCGAGGAAGGTCTGCGATGCGCGCGCCAGCGCCTCATAGGTGCGGCGGCCTGCAACGCGCGTATCGGCCATGTTGATGGCGATCCACGGCTGCACGCTGGGCGCATACCCGCGCAGCACCTTGATGAAGGCGTACGCGTCGGTCATCGAGGTCGGCTCGTCGTTTGCGACGACCACGCAACGGTCGCACGCGCGGGCAAGCCGCATCACATTGTCCTCGATTCCTGCGCCGAGATCGACCAGCACCGTATCGTACTGCAGCGCCAGCGCCGTCAGCGAAGCGGCAAGGCGCGAGGCCTCTTCCGCCGGCAGTCCGGCCAGTGCGCCCGAGCCCGAACGGCCCGGCAGCACGTCAAATCCGATTTCAGAGCCTGCGCCGCCATTGACCTTGCAGACCGCGTCCTCAAGCTCGACCCAGCCCGCGATCACCGCGGCAAGGTCAGTCTCCGGCGCAATACCAAGCTGCACGTCGACGTTTGCAAGACCAAGGTCGCCGTCGACCAGAAGCGTCCGGCGACCCATTTTCGCGAAGCATGCGGCAAGCGTGGTGGACAGCCAGGTCTTTCCGACCCCGCCCTTGCCCGAAGCGACCGCGATGACGGAAGCAGGCGCCACGCGCGAGCGATGGTGACCTTTCCCTTCCGACTTTTTCGAACCGAAGTTCATCATCACGCGGCTCCCTTGAGCTGGTCCGCTTCCGCAAACTGCGCGGCAGTCATGAACAACCGCGCAATCCGTTCCGACGAAGCAGGGACCAGCCCGCAGGAGGCATTAGACGTCATTCCAAGTGAAGCGATGCTTAACCGCGCCGAAGAAATTGCTGCGATTGCTCCCCCGCGACGTCGAACCGCATCTATCCGGGTAAGGATGGCACGCTGACATCCGGCCTGCGCAAACGCGCGCGCGTTGTCCTCGATCTCCATCGGATGTCCGTCCGCCCCGATCACGAGGATCGGCTCGACATTCATGTGCGAAATCAAGTCGCTGCAGCGCTTCATGTCCGCTTCGTCGGTCGGATTGAAGGACGGGCAATCGATCACCAGGCGCTGCCCGCGATCGTCCGCATCGCGCACCAGCCGCATTAAGTGGTCAGGGCTGAGTGCACTGGTTACCGAAACCTTAAGGGTTAAGGCCGCCAGCCGCGCCGTTTGTCCCGACGCATCGAAGTCGGCGGCCACCGGCTCGATCGGATGCTTCTTGTCGGACAGGAAGCGCGCAATCTTCGCCGACGCCGTCGTCTTCCCCGACCCATGCGGCCCCACCAGCATCAGCGACTTCGCCGGCTGCGGATTCAGCGGATTGAACGTCAGCACGCCCTCGATGCCCGCGGCCAGCGCCGCGTGCGATTCC
>Ga0315903_10009320_pt1 | contig 11882 bp, 11 predicted proteins | sample LakEriMetagenome_7_FD_203524 | JGI IMG/M metagenome (GOLD analysis project Ga0315903, IMG submission 203524) | Freshwater fungal communities from buoy surface, Lake Erie, Ohio, United States - Buoy 2 MA119 | ecosystem: Environmental > Aquatic > Freshwater > Lake | place: USA: Lake Erie, Ohio...
CAACCCGATCCCGGTCAAAGGGGCGATGAAGCTGCTCGGACGGGACACGGGAGAGTTACGGTTGCCGATGACGGAACTTGAGCCCAAGGAATTCGACGCCCTGCGTCGCACGCTGCAAAAGTACGGCATCCTGGCTTAATCTCATCGTACACCGGGCTACTTTAGCGGTTCGATGCAATCGCCACGAATTTGGCGTGGACGTGGGTTGCATGGCAATCGGCACAAACTTTGGGGCGATGGCCGCTGCGTTGCCGTCGCCAGTGCTCCGGAAGCGATTCAATCGACTCGGCCGTGGTCAATTGATCGATCGGAACCCCGAGTGCATCGGAGGTGAAGTTGCAGGGGCTGGCGCGTCCGAACTCGTCGACGAAAAGGAATCGCGTGGCTGGCTGGCAATCGTCGATCGCGATCGTTTGATTGCGTGCTGTGCACGCAATGCGATGCAGATACCCTTCGGAACCGCACAATTCGAGACCTCGCTGCTGGAGGTCCGACTGCCAGCGAGGGAGGTCTTCGCGGAATCGTTTCACTTGACCTTCGAGGAGTCGGTTTTCGGGGTAGAAGCTTGGTCGGTCGTTTCCGCCGAGTTGATTGAAGGTGAGTTGATCCACACCCCAGTCGGCCATCAGGTGCGCGAACGCTTCGAAGTTGACGATGTTCGTCCGGGTGAGGACGGAGTTGACTCTCAGGAGGGGTTGGCGATCGATGCGGCGAGCGGCGATGGATCGAACGATCCGCTCCAGGCGATCGAACAACCCCGGCATCGATCGCAAGGTGTCATGATGATCGCGTTCACCGTCGATGCTGATGGTGATTTCCTGCATCAGACGGATCGCGCGTTCCGCGATGCGAGGGTCTTCCAGCGCAAGACCGTTGGTGGTCGCGCTCACGCGCAGGCCGAGATTTCCCAGGCGTTCCGATACCGGTTCCCATGCGGACCATTGGAACGGTTCTCCCCCCAGGAGCGAAACCAGGACCGTGCGGCCGGAACGCTGTCGTAATTCGCTCAGGGCTTCTGCAAAGCGATGGAGGGAAGCAACGTCGATCGATGGGCGGGCACGGTGCACCTCCCGACTGAAACCGCAATACCGGCAACCCAGGGCGCACTGGGTGTTGACTCGAACCACAACCACGAAGGAAGCTTCGTGGTCCGGCGAACTACTTACCAACGGTAGCGTCCGGCCATCTTGCGAACCGTCCCGAGGATAAATCCTGGGTTTTGCAGGATTGCCATTTGTGCAGCCTCATCCGAGTTGCGGGCGGTCACCACGACGGATATTGGATAAGCCATCACGCCTGGCGGGGGATAGAGATAGACCTCCCACATGCTGGTGACGCCAGCGGCGATCGCGTTCATCTGCAACTGCAATCGCGACAGCTCCAGCATTTGTTGTTGGTACTGCTGGGTGGCATTGGCGTCGGATTGCATGTAGAGCGAATGCTGGCGCATTTCCTCGGCAGCTTTTTCTTTGTCCTTGGCTCGCTCGGATTCTACCCATTGGTTCCAGTAGGGTTCGAGATCCTTTAATTCCTCGGGCTTGAAGAAAAAGAAGGGGATTCCGTACTCTTCGCCATTGGGGAATTCAAACAACACACCTTCGCAAGTGAACGTACGGGCTTGGGCACCTTGAGCGAGGACCCATACCTGGAACTGGCCTTCGTTGTCGATGGGGCGTTTCTCGAATTGGGCGACGATCTTGGGGATCATCTTGCGATAGATCTCCGGCAGAGACTCGAAGGGGCGATCGTTGACGTAAAGTTTTCCGCGGCGGCGTTGTAGGGTGACGTCACGGCGGGCAAAATCGACCACTCGGCCAAAGATTTCCATGCCATTTCGGAGTTTCCACGATTCCTTTTCGTTCGCGTTCGACAACTCCCGTTGACGTTCCTCGGAAGCAACCCACTTTTGATCTTCTTCGGAAAGGTCCTCGATCTTGATCGCCAGCAGTTCGCGTCCCTTGATCGCCCCGTCCAGTTTCAGGACGATTTCCTTGGCATCGACTGCGATGAGGGTTCCTTCGAATTTCAGCTGGCCCGTTTTGTCGGTGAATTCGCGTCCTTTCGCGGTCAACCCACTAACACAAAGGACTGCGGCCAGGGCCATGGGAACGATCGAGCGAATATTCATTTGCAATACCCTTATGGTAGAGACGTCAAATCCACACTAAAGGATGCTCGTGGACGGGCGAGTTTGTCAAGTGATTTTCGGGATTCCTCGGTTAAGATAGAGGCCGGTTCTGTTGGCGGTTGCTGGTCTCGATGGATTTCCCTTGAATGATCGACGAAAAGAACGCATCTCAGGCGACCCTCCGAAGAATTCGGATGGGCCTCGTAGCCACCGGATTTGCACTCGCGTTGCTGGGGGTGACCTGCGTCGCGGTCCCCGTTTGGTTCCGAACCCCCGTGGAATGGCTGGTGGGGGGAACCATGTTGATGACCGGCTTGACCGGCGCGGGACATTTGGTGATCGGCTTCTTGGCTTCCTTGGGGATTTGGCACCGGAAGCGGTTGGTTGAAGTTCCGGAGGCCAACGGAAGTTTGTCGCAATCGTCGGCGAGCGTTGCCGAGCGGGGTCCGGTTTGGACGCTGGTCCTGGCGCAGATCGCGTTGGGCTGTGCGATGCTCGGTTGGCCCGATCAGATGAGTCCGTTTCTGTTTCTCATCCTTTTGTCCGCTGTGGCTGCCGAGGGTGGCATCATCCTTTGGGCCAGTTTCCATTTCGAATCGAAAGTTACCAAGTTCTGGATGTGGCTCACCGGTGGATTATCGATCGCTGTTGCTGTCGTCACACTGGTTTACTGGCGAAGTCCCGAATGGGATCATCTGATCGGTTTGCTGATCGGTGCCAAGCTGCTGTTGATCGGCATGATCTTCGCCAGGATTGGCTGGGGAGCCAGCGAAACCGATTTGAGGACCGCTTATGTAGGATTGGCGAGTTTTCAAGACGAGCCCACGGTCGGGTCGATCTATGCGGTTTACTATGGCCCCGCGTTTCATTGCGGCATCAGCGTGGGCGATCGACAAATCGTCGATTACCTCACGGATGGCATCGTACGCTTGATATCGTGGGAGGAGTTTCTGCTGGGGAGACGGGCCATGGAATGGAATTACCCCGACGTGTCAGCAGGCGAGCCCAGCGATATCTGTGCCTTTGCCCGATCTCTTGTCGGCAAACACAATCCTTACGATGCGCTCCGATTCAATTGTGAAAACTTGGCGATCTACTGCCGCAGCGTGGGAGCGACCACCCACTCCGGGTTTTCCCAAGCGTCGGTGGGTGTGGAGTTCGTCAAGCAGAAGCCGCTTCTCGGATCGATGGTGCAGCTGCTCAATCGGGCCGCTTCCTGGTTCCTGTATGGAGCAGGAGGTCCGTTTGGCAAGAAGATCGGATTCACCATGATCCGGATGGCGCGTGCCCTGGGTGATTGGGTGGTTGCCCGACCGCTCCGCAACTCGACGATGCCAACAACCCCCGAAGATGTCTACATGCCCTGTTTCCAAGAGCGAGGAAAGACGCCTTGAGTACTACTCAGACGCGACGCGCGATTCAGCTTCATCCAGGTTTCCGAAAGAAGCGTTTAGGACGCCATCCGTGGATTCTCGCCACGTCGATCGTCGAGCCTTCGGATCCTCCTGCGTTAGGCGAACTGGTCGACCTCACGCACAGCGATGGGCGTTGGATCGGACGCGGGCTTTACAATCCGCACAGCCGCATTCGGATTCGGATGCTGTCGTGGGATCCCAGAGCGACGATCGACAACGCGTGGTTCGATGCGCGATTGGATCAGGCTTTGGAATTGCGTGCTGCGATGCCTGGCGCTACGAACCTGGATGCGATGCGTCTGGTTTTCAGCGAAGCGGACTTTCTCAGCGGCGTGATCGTCGATCGGTTCCAATCCCATGTGGTCATTCAAATCACCGCCGCTGCCATGGTGCCGTGGCTGGATCGCATCGCGGATCGGTTGCAAGACCGCTACTCGCCCGAGAGCATTTCGGTCCAAATCGACCAGCACACGGCGAGGAGCGAAGGGATCGAGCCTCGTTCGGAAATTCTCCGCGGCGTTCTTCCCGAGGCCCCGATCGAAATCCGCGAGAATGACCTCCTCTGGCAGATCGACCTTCGACATGGGCAAAAAACGGGATACTATCTCGATCAGCGCGAGAACCGATTGGCGGCTGCCAAGTGGACGCCACCCGGTGCGCGCGTACTCGACGTATGCACCTACGCTGGCGGCTTCGCCTTGACCATCGCTCGCCATGCCGAGCCGTCGCAAGTGATCGCGGTCGACAGCAGTGCCCGCGCCTTGGAGTGGGCGCAACGGAATGCGGAGCGAAACGAGCTGGAGGAGAAAGTCTCCTGGGAGCAAACCGATTTTTACGAGGCCCTCTCCCGCCGCTTGGAGCAGCAGGACAAGTTCGACATGATCGTTTTGGATCCTCCTCGACTCGCCGGATCCCGCGACCAGGTTGCCCGCGCCTTGGCGGCCTATCACCGCCTCAATTACTTGGCCTTGCGAATACTTCGCCCCGGCGGCATCCTCGTCACCTGCAGTTGTTCGGGTCGGGTTTCCCGGTCCGACTTCGTGGAAATGCTCTACGGAGTCGCCACACGCGTGGGACGCGACCTGCAGATCCTGGAGAATCGCGGTGCTTCCCCGGACCACCCCGTCTCGATCCATTGTCCGGAAACCGATTACTTGAAATGCCTGATCGCCAGGGTTCTTTGACGCTTGATGGGGCAAGCTCGGGGACTTGGGGACGCCATGAGACGAGAACCTGCCCGGTTTTTCGGGGAATTCGCCTGCGATGGACTTGCTGGCGCTTGGGGGTGCCCGGTAAGATTCTAACCCTCATTTTTATTCGCAGATGGCGTCGAAATGAAGCCAAAGTGGCGGAATGGCAGACGCGCTGGACTCAAAATCCAGTGTCCGCAAGGACGTGTGGGTTCGACTCCCACCTTTGGTATTTCCACTCCTTACGAAAGTTTTTCATCGCAAAAGTATGCCAACCATCAATCAACTGGTCCGACGCAACCGCGTCGTGCAACGCAAAAGCACCAAGAGTCCCGTTCTCGAACGCTGCCCCCAGAAGCAAGGGGTCTGCTTGATCGTTCGAACGATGACCCCCAAGAAACCCAACTCGGCTCTGCGGAAAATCACCCGCGTGCGATTGAGCAACAGCAAGGAAGTCACCGTCTACATTCCTGGCGAAGGTCACAACCTCCAAGAACACTCGATCGTCCTCATCCGCGGCGGTCGTGTTCGCGATCTCCCTGGAGTTCGTTATCAGGTCGTCCGTGGATGCCGCGACACCCTCGGCGTCAATGGCCGCAAACAGTCGCGCAGCCGATACGGGGCGAAGAAAGCCTAGCCCAGTTCCCCATCCCCATTTCATTTCCTCCGCATTCATCGCTGACAGCAATCAATTCCTATGGGCAAGATCACCGCTTCACGAACGACCCTCCGTCCTGACCCTCGCCACAACTCGTTGCTGGTCTCGAAGTTTGTCAACTGCCTCATGCACGATGGCAAGAAGACTGTCGCCTACAATGTCTTCTATGACGCACTCGATGAAATCGCAGAGAAGATCAAGGATCGGCCTGCGGTCGAAGTCTTTGAGCAAGCGGTCGAAAACGTGAAGCCCTACATCGAAGTCCGCTCCAAGCGAGTTGGTGGTGCTTCGTACCAGGTCCCGATGCAAGTCAACAAGAATCGTCAACAGTCGTTGGCATTCCGCTGGATCCTCACCGCCGTTCGCGAGAAGAAGGGGCGATCCACCGCCGTCAAATTGGCCGACGAACTGATGGCCGCATATCGCAAGGAAGGTGCCGCAATCACCAAACGCGAAAACACCCACCGAATGGCCGATGCGAACAAGGCCTTCGCTCACTTCGCCTGGTAGGTTCTGCTGCCAAGACGCTAGGCCGATTCATCCTCGACGTTCTCGCGAAAGACTTCATCGCGGGAATGGAGCTGGAAGAACAAGGCTCGCTTCTGCTCAGGAAGCGAGTAATCGAATCCGAGTTTGCGCAGGAACGCATCCGAAGCACTGATCGCCATCACTTCGAGGATCCCCTTGTCCTTGGCGCGATCCAAGCATGCCCGGACCAAGTCGCTACCGATCCCGCGCCCTTGGTACCCCTCCGCGACCGCCAGACACTGGATCTCGCCCAGCTTTCGCGAGTAGATCTCCACAGCGGCGAACCCAACGATGTGCTGCTTGCCTGCCGCATCGGTTACCTCCGCAACATAGCCGTTAGCCATCAGCAGAATCAACTCGGCTCGCATCCGCCGGAGCAGTTTCCGCTGGTCGACAAAGGGTTGCAAGAGAGACTGAATCGCCTCCAAGTCGTCGAAATGGGCACGGCGAACGATGTGCTGCGAGGGAACAACGGCTTCAGTGGATTCCGTCACGGCGACTGTCCTTGGGTTGAAGTTGGCGATCGAGTCAGACTTTAAGGACACTGCCGACAAAAGTCGATTTTTGTTTCCATGAGCCTGAGGCGCTAGCCGATCTTTGCCCGTCAAACAAACTCGGCTAGCGCCTCGGGCTCATTTTTGTCGGCTGTGTCTGTAAGGCGCAGGGTACGATCTGGTCGCAGTCATGGCAAGCGAGGGTTGAGCTAGCGTTTCGAAGCCGAGTCCCGCGGGTCGCCGCGCGAGTCGCCGGATTCGTCTTGCCTTGCTTTCCCATTTTCGCATATACCATTTGCATGGGAATGCGACTTTTCTTCTCTGCAGGTGATCCAAGCGGCGATTTGCACGCATCGAATTTGATTCGATGCTTGAAGGGGGTTGCACCGCACTGCGAGGTGCGAGGATTCGGGGGCCCCCGCATGCTCGAGGCGGGATTGGATCAGGACTTCGATTTGACCCTCCTGGCGGTCATGGGAATCACCGAGGTTCTCCCCAAATTGCGAGATTTCTTTCGTTTGGCGGACCAAGCCGAGGAGTGTTTCAAGCGAGGCGAGGTGGATGCGGTCGTCCTGGTCGATTTCCCTGGATTCAATTGGCACATCGCCAAGCGGGCCAAGAAGTATGGATTGCCGGTCTACTACTACCTGCCCCCACAGATCTGGGCGTGGGGGAGTTGGCGTGTGGAAAAGATGAAACGCTGGGTGGATCATGTGCTGTGCAACCTCCCTTTCGAGGAGCAATGGTTTGCGGAGCACGGCGTCCCCGCAACCTTTGTGGGGCATCCCTTTTTTGACGTCGTGGCCGACACTCCCTTGGACGAGCGATTTTTAAACCGATGGCGGACCGACGAGCGGCTTCAAGTGGCTGTCCTTCCGGGATCGCGCAACCACGAAGTGCACCGAATGTGGCCGCTGCAACTGCAGATCGTCCGGCAACTTGCCGCTCGATTCCCGGATGTCGAGTTCCTGGTCGCTGCGTTGAAGGATTCGCACGCTCAGTGGTGTCGAGACCAGCTTGCCCCGGACGATCGACGATTGCCGATCCATATTTTTTCCGGCAAGACGAGCGAGGTCATTGAGTTGGCTGACTGCGCGCTGATGAAAAGCGGATCGGTATCGCTTGAGATCATGGCGCGCAATACACCCGCCGTGGTGATGTATCACGTGAACAACGTAACATACCTTCTGGCGAAGATGCTGGTGCGATGCAAGAGCGCATCGTTACCGAACCTGATCGCTGACGAAACGATCATGCCCGAGTTCCTTTCGCACGGTTCGTTGCGGTCCAAGTCGGCGCGAAGAAGTGTTCAACAAGCGACCGAGGAGATGTCGCGTTTGCTCGCTGACCCAAACTATCGGCAGCAGTACGAAATGCGCTTGCAGTGGTTGGCCAGCGAGGTCGCCAAGCCTGGGGCCAGCCGACGAGCCGCCCAGTGGATCGCTTCTCAGTTCGCTCTTCCGGCGCGGCAACAGGCAGCCTAAAACCGAATTGCCGGAATATCTCTAGAGCGATGGGATTTCGTACAGGTCGGGATCGATGTCGGGGGCTTCGAACATCCGACGCAAACGATGGAGTGGTTTGTCGCTGGATTTCACGAAAGGATCCCCCTCGGCGTCGAGTACCTCTCCCATCTCTTCATCGATTTGGTCTGGATCTTCGCCCGCTTCCATGCGCCGCATCGCTTCCATCATCGCTGCGTTCGGCTCAGCGCCGCTCATCTCGAACATTTTTTTCATCAAGCGGGCCATCTGCCTCGGATCCTCGGAACCGTTGTCCTCCAGATGCGGAGCCATTTCCTCCATCAATCTCTCCATCTTCGACTCATCGATATTCGCGAACGGATCCGCGGATTCTCCGCCTGGGTCAGCCAATCCCTTGGAAATTGCAAACCGTGAAATTTTCTTTTCCAGTTTGCTCCGTCCACACTTCGGGCACGCCGGGGACGCGGGGATCTGCATGCTTCGGGCGAGAAAGCTGAAAACGGTATGGCACGGGGGACAGTAGTACTCATAGATTGGCATCGCAACATCTCTATGGATCGAGGTCTCTCGGAATCACGGATTATTGACCCATCCGGATGCGGGGCTATCATTTCACCATGTTTTTCGTGATTTTCCAGGCATGCATCGAGTCGGCGCGGGGCTTTCCATGAACACCGACTCTTCCTCGCATGGACCGACACCCTCGCCCGATGCGGAGTTGATTGGATCGCAAGCCGCGGATCCACCCCTTTTGCCGACACCGGAATTCCTGGAAGAATTGGCCTCGATCAGCGAGCGATTGGAATCCGCCGAACCGGAATCGATTTTGGAATGGGCATGGTCGACCTTTGGCGAAGGCTTTACCATGGCTACGGCGTTTGGACCCGAAGGCATGGTCATCCTGGAAATGCTTTCCCGCGTAGCACCCAAGACCCCTGTTTTCAATCTCGATACCGGATATCAGTTCCCGGAAACCCTTGCCCTGCGGGATCAGGTCGCTGCCAAATACGGGATGGTCGTCGAGCTGATGCGACCCGAATTGACGGTCCTGCAATACGAAACGCTGCATGGAGGCCCGTTGTACAAAACCGATCCCAATCGATGTTGCGGCGACCGAAAACTGGCGGTGCTCAGGCGGGCCGCACGCGGCAAATACGCGTGGGCCAGCGCCATTCGCCGCGACCAAAGCCCGGATCGCGCCGTGGCACCCATCGTTGGGTGGGATCGCAAGTTCCATCTCGTCAAAGTCAGCCCCCTCGCCAACTGGACCAAAAAACTGGTTTGGGATCGCATCGTCAAGAAAAATATCCCCTACAACCCACTGCATGACCAAGGCTACACCAGCATCGGATGCTGGCCTTGCACGCGCGCCGTCCTGGTTGGAGAGGATGAACGGGCGGGACGTTGGAGCGGTACCGGAAAAACCGAATGCGGTCTGCATACCCAAGATTGATCCGACCGATCAGACCGGAATGCTTTTTTTGCTCGACAACTTCGGCGCATCGATTTGTTCAAGGTTTTCGGGTCGGATCGGCGATGGTGAATTCGAGATCGAGCTTGCCGGATGCGGTCAGGAGATCGGACAGTTCCGCTACGGTTGTCCATCCGCGAATGGTCCGCTCGGTGTCTCGCTGCTGAGCACGGAGCCAACGGCTGTAGGAACCTGCATCTGGCATGCCCGGCATGCGCCGGGGCGGTGCTCCAGCCTGCAGGGCGTCGAGCGATTCACCCAGCCATCGCGAATGCGTTCGAAGCCGATCGAGAATCGCCGTTGGCTCTCCCGGAGCGATCCCTACCGGCTCGAGGGTCGAGTTGATTCGGGCTCCGATCTGCACCATCCAAAGCCATCGCGAAGCAGGCTTGCTGAATACCCGAACGACCAACTCGGCATCCTCATCCTCCACTGCAATTCGCCATTCGCACATCCCCTGGCCTGAAATGGTTTGGGGTTCGGCAGGTTGAATCACATACTTTTTCGGGGCTTCCGGTTCCAGCTTCAGTTCGACCGAGCACAATCCGTTCTTGGCACTTACGCCGCGACCGAAGCGAACTTCGCGTCGGGTCCCCCACGCGTCCAACGAAACGTGCTCTTCAACGAGGCGAACCGGAGTCTCGCCCCCTTCTTCTGGAGATCCTGCAGGTTCCATCTCCTCCCCACCGTCGACTCCCTCGCCGGTTCCCTCCGGCAACTCGACCTGCAAGGTGGGCGCGTCCATGGGTTTGATCGCCGCCAACGCGTCTGCCAACGAGTGGCCGTCGATCGCATCCAACGTCGGCAATGCCAATTCGGTTGCGTCCTCCATCGCGATCTCGCTCGCTTCCAACGGCACGAGATCCGAGGAATCCGCGGGATCGATCGGATCTGCCAGATCTGCCAGATCCGTCCGATCTGTCCGATCTGTGCGATCTGTGCGATCTGTGCGATCCGTTCGATCCGTCCGATCGATGGTTCCGTAAGCTGCGATGCCGACGATGGAGGCCGCGATCCCGACGCCGATCCAAGTGCGCATGCGACTCCACGTGCGCATGCGACGCGGCTTGCGCACGGGTGGCCGTTTGGCGGGTTTGATCGGTACGGTCAATACCGATGACAACGGAACGCTCTCCGAATGATCCTGGCGCGCGGCCCGCACCTCTCCTTGCGATGGCCAAACCACGGTAGCGGTTGGAAAGCTCCGGTTCGCTAGCCATTTTTCGATCTCTGCCCAGCAGGTGATCCCCTGGCTCGCTCGCAGGGACGCAATGATCTCGATCAAATCCACGACCCAACCCGAGGGGGATACCATCGTATAAGCGGTTCGATCGGGTTTCCCTCGATTTTGGTATTCCCAATCGCGAACGATCTCGATGGGAGGCTGACCATACTCATGAACCAGTTGGCCTACCCATCGAAAGGGCCCCGTTGGAACCAGCCACCAGACCCAACCATCCAGCATTGCGATACGGCTTGTCGCGAGCAGCTCTCCGAATTGGTTGATTTCTTGATGAATTCTCGCGGCGTCCTGAGTTCGCTCAGGCAATGCACGCCAAGCCTCCGCTCCCTTTGCCAGCAGGCCGGGTGCGGGGGCTTCGGGGACGGATGGGGGCTGCTGGCCGCAGAGCCCTAGCGGGATTGCTAGCCATGCGTCTGAGGAACCAACTTCCGAAAAATAGACGGAGAAAACGCCATCGTCGTCGTGGGTGGGGCTGAGAAATAACCCTTGCATCTTCCACGACGGGGCAGAAGCGTCCGGCGTCTCACCGGCTAGGCAACGCAACATCTGCGAAGGCCAGGGACTGCGAGCAGGCGTGATGGTGTTCAAGGCAACCCTCCTATCGACGGGGTATCCACCGAACGATCCAATTGACGGTCCAACGGGGCGCACGTAAACTTTGCCCGGTTTTCACAGTGATTTTTGCACAACTTCGGGAGCTTTGCATTCAGCTATGGCAAATAAATTGGTCTATTTCTTCGGCAAATCCAAGACCGATGGCAGCGGAGACATGAAGGCGCTACTGGGTGGCAAGGGTGCCAACCTCGCGCAGATGACTCGGATCGGGCTGCCCGTCCCGCCAGGTTTCACCATCACCACCGAAGTGTGCGTGAACTACTACAAGAACGGCCGCAAGTACCCAGCGGAATTGGCAAGCGATTTGGAAAAAGCGGTTAAGTGGCTCGAAAAGGAAACCGGCAAGAAGTTTGGCGACATCAAGAATCCGCTCTTGGTCTCGGTCCGCTCGGGGGCTCGCGATTCGATGCCCGGCATGATGGATACGATTCTGAATCTCGGTCTCAACGATGCGACCTGCGAAGGATTGGCGGCAGCCACACACAACGAACGCTTTGCCTGGGACTCCTACCGACGTTTCATCCAGATGTATGGAGACGTGGTGATGGGTGTTCAAAAGCGGAGCGAGAACGAGCATGAACCGTTCGATGACGTGATGGACGGACTCAAGAAAGAGGTCGGCGTCAAGGAAGACACGGATCTGACAGCCCAGCAAC
>Ga0315903_10009322_pt1 | contig 11879 bp, 10 predicted proteins | sample LakEriMetagenome_7_FD_203524 | JGI IMG/M metagenome (GOLD analysis project Ga0315903, IMG submission 203524) | Freshwater fungal communities from buoy surface, Lake Erie, Ohio, United States - Buoy 2 MA119 | ecosystem: Environmental > Aquatic > Freshwater > Lake | place: USA: Lake Erie, Ohio...
CTCGATCTGGAAGGACTCGAACCCGGCCAGTGGCGCATCGTGCCGCGCGAAGAAGCGGAAGCGAAGTTGTTCACGCACTAAACCGGTAGCGATTGATTGCTGCCGACAGGCGCTGGAATGGAGGGCCGCCCTGTTTTTCATGGGCGATGTTCACGTTTTGCGCACATTTTCAACACAACACGCTCACGCGAATCTGACGCGCTCTGCACGCATGCATCGGCATAGTGGCGTTGTGCCAAAGCACACCTCCCATGAACCGCAGAAGGAAATCCCATGAACGTATTCAAGCATGCCCTGTTCGCCCTCGCCTTGGCCGGCGTCAGCTCCGCCGCTCTGGCGCACAACCATGAAAAGAAGGAAACCGGCACCATCGTGGCCGTTGCCGCCGGTAATCCCGACTTCTCCACCCTAGTCGCCGCCGTGAAAGCCGCCGGTCTTGTCGACACGCTCAATTCAGCCGGTCCGTTCACCGTGTTCGCACCGACCAATGCCGCTTTCGCCAAACTGCCGGCCGGCACCGTGGAAAGCCTGCTGAAGCCAGAAAACAAAGCCAAGCTGACCGCCATCCTGACCTACCACGTGGTTGCCGGCAAAGTCACCGCAGCCGATGTGGTCAAACTGAAAAGCGCCGAAACCGTGAATGGCAAAGCGGTCAAAATCACGACCGGTGATCGCGGCGTCATGGTCAACGACGCCACCGTCACCGCCACCGACATCAAAGCCAGCAATGGCGTGATTCACGTGATTGACAGCGTGCTGATTCCGTAATTTCTTGCTATGCGGAAAAGCGGCCTTCGGGCCGCTTTTTTTTGGGCTCAAATCGAGGGTGGCTCGCTTCTGCTGCGGTAGCGGGCCGTGAGATAAACGGTAATCATTACGAACAGCAGCCCGGCGGCGGAAGCGAACACCAGCGGCAGTCCTTTGCCGGTATATCGGTAAAGCGCCACAGCGTAGAACAGCGAAATCGAGGAAGACACGATCCAGATCGACCAGGACCGCAGTGAAAGGTCGCGGCTGGATTTGGTGTCGATCAGTTTCTTCCACTGCGGCAGATAGGCGATCAGGGAAATCACCGGAACCGCCGACTGCAGCGTACCTGCAACCACCAGCATGTAATAGACGTCACTCACGGCGCGCCAGCTGTCAGTCGCGGAAGTTCTCGAACTGCAAGGGCAGTTCGAAATCCTTGGATTTCAGCAGGGCGATTGCTTCCTGCAGATCATCGCGTTTCTTTCCCATCACCTTCAGCTTGTCGCCGTTGATCTGGGAATCGACCTTCAGTTTGGCTTCCTTGAGCGCGGCTGCGATTTTCTTGGCGGTCTTCTGCTCGATGCCGGATTTCAGCGTGACTTTTTGCTTGGCCGTGGCCAAGTTCACCTCCGGCTCGCCGATGTCCATGCAACGGGCGTCGATGCCGCGCGCGATCAGGCGCGCTTTCAGGATATCAAGCATCTGCTGGACTTGGAAGTCGCTGGGGGCTTGCAGGGTCACCACGAATTTTTCGAGCGTGAACGAAGCCTCCACGTTCTTGAAGTCGAAGCGGTTCTTCAGCTCGCGGTTGGCGATGTCGATGGCATTGGTCAGTTCGTGGCTGTCCACTTCGGAAACGATGTCGAACGAGGGCATAGATTCTCCGGAAATAATGACGCTAGTGTGACTCGGCGGGGGAGGATGTGCAATCATGGGGCATGTCCCATGATGCCAAAAACGACAACAAACGCCGTGGCATCCTGATGATGCTGCTGGCCTGCCTGTTCTTCAGCCTGATGGATGCGGTGATGAAGGGACTAACCGCCGATTTTCCGCCCATGCAGGTCACGGCCCTGCGGGCCATGAGCTCGCTGCCGCTGATTCTGCTTTATGTACACTGGCGCGGCGCCTGGGCCTCGCTTTGGCGGGTGCGCTGGCCCCTGCATCTGCTGCGGGTCGGTCTGGGGGTGTTGATGCTGACCCTATTCATCTATGCCATCAAGCGTCTGCCGCTGACCGAGGCCTATGCAATTTTCTACATCTCGCCATTCGCCATTGCGGCCCTGTCCATCCCCCTGCTCGGCGAGAAGGTCGCCCGCGCCAGCTGGATTGCCATCGGCGTCGGTCTGCTCGGCGTGCTGGTGGTGCTCAAGCCGACCGGTACTGGGCTGGTCAGTCTTGCCGGACTGGCCATTCTTGCTGCGGCCCTATGCTATGCGGTTTCGGCCATCAGCGTCCGCCTTCTGAGCCGGACTGACAGTACCGAAAGCATGGTCTGGTGGGCGATGGCCGGCATCGCCGTGCTGGCCGGACTGTTAGCCGTTCCGGAATGGGTGCCGGTGGAACGCCGGCATCTGTTGTCCTTGGCGGGATTGGCGGTGACCGGCTTCTTCGGCCAGCTCACCATCACCGAGGCGTTCCGCATTGCGCCAGCCGCGACCGTCACGCCCTTCGAATATTCGGCCCTGGCCTGGGCGCTGGGCTTGGATGCGCTGATCTGGCAGGTCCTGCCGGAGGCGCGGGTGTTCATCGGCGCCGCCATCATTGTTGCCAGCGGGATTTATCTGGCCCGCCATGAAGCCGGTCTGCCGGAATCGGAACGGCCCTGATAGTCGTATTCCAGTCCCGCGGGCTTGGCAATTTCACACGCTATCCGATAAAGTAAGGACGCCGGATGAGCCCCGTCCAACCGCATGCATGCGGAAGCTTCCCTGAATCGATCGAGGTGTTTATGAAGTCCCTTTTGCTCAAAGCCGTCCTGTTCGGATCCGTCCTGAGCCTGGCCGGTTGCGCCAGCCAGCCCAGCATCAGCAGTCAGTCGCGGCCGAATGTGGATTTCACCTCCTACAAAACCTACGGTTGGGTCAACCCGCTGGCGACCGACAAGGTCGGTTATTCCACCATGATCACCGGGCATTTCAAGAATGCGGTCCAGAATGAAATGGCGGCCCGCGGTTACGTCTACGATGCCAATAACCCAGATCTGCAGGTCAATTTCTACTCCAACATCGAAAACCGCAGTGAAACCTACAGCAGCCCGTCCATGTCCGTGGGCTATTACGGATACCGCGGCGGTTTCGGCTATGGCTTGGGCATTCCGGTCTATGGTTCCGATGTCGAGACCCGCAATTACAAAGTCGGTAGCGTCAGCCTCGACATCGTCGACACCAAACGCAAGGAGCTGATCTGGGAAGGCGTGCTGGAAGGCACCCTGAGCAAGAAAGCCATGGAAAATCCGGGAGCCGCCATTCAGTATGCGGTATCGCAGATCTACACCCGCTATCCGGTAGCTGCGCGCACAGCCGCACCGGCCCAGTAAGGCGTTCCTCTATGCCCATGAAAATCGGCCCGTTCGGGCCGATTTTTATTGTGCTTGCGGAAAGTCCCCGGGCAATACATAGAGCATGCGGTCGCGCGGGCCGGGCTTCTTGCCCTCAATCCATTCACCGCGCTTTTCAGGTGTGATTCCGGCCTGGACCGCTTCGCCCAGAAAGCGTTCTTCGATTTCGCGCTTGAGGATGAACACGCGGCGGTCCGGGGGATGCGCCAACTCTTCGGCCAGACTGGAATCGTAGGAAGAATCGGAAATCGGTTTCACGCGCGCGGTAAACGACACCTTTTTGATATCGGCACCGAAATACAGGTTCAGGCCGTTGCGCGACATGTCTTCAACGAAGATGATCTGTTCCGGTTTGCCCGGAAGCATCGGCCGGATGTCTTGGGCAAAGGCACGGGAGTCTTTATCGTGATCGTCCAGGGCAACCGGTAACAAACCCTTGATAGCCAGAATCGCAGCAAGCCAAACCGCCATGGCGATGGCAGCACCACGACCGAAGGACGTGTTTTCCAGCCTGCGGCTCAGTAGCAACAAGGCCGGCACGGTCAGGCCCAGCACATACAAGGGCAGCCGCGACTGCGCCAGGCTGAACACCAACAAGGGCAGCAGGAACCAGAGCCAGAGAAACCGGCTTTGTTCACGATCGGCGACCGGTTCGGTGCTGTGTTTCCGGAAAATCGCGATGGCGAGCAGGGCGGGCAGGGTGCCGAGAAACAGGGTTGGCAGGAACTGCGTGAACGGGCCGTACCATTGGCTGTTGCGGTTGTGGGTATCCGTGGCGATGCGGGCGACCACCTCATGGCCGAGGAAATAATCGAGCAGCCCCGGATGGCGTTGAATGACCATGGCGTACCAAGTCAATCCAATGAGTGCGAAGCCGACTATGCCAAGCGGACGCAGCAGCGCGCGACCGTCGCGGTGCCAGAGCGCGAAGGCCACGATGGCCAGCAGCGGCAGCAGACCTGGCGGTCCCTTGGTCATGAACGCCAGGCCGAAGGCCCACCACATCGCATCCAGCCAGCGGCGGTTGCCGCCGCCGAACCGATACTGGGCATAGCAGGTCATGGCCAGCGTGGTCATGGCCGCCAGCACGGTATCGGTATTCACCCAATTGGCGGCCAGCAGCAGCAGCGGCGAAGCCGGAATGAACAAGGCCGGCAGCCAGGGCCGTGACGGCACAAACACACGCCCGAGGCGAAAACCAAGATAAACCAGCAGCACGAAGGCCAATGCCATCGGCAGGCGGACCGCCCATTCGTTGTGGCCGAAGGCCGCCACTGAGGCGGCAATCGACCAGTAGGTGAGCGGTGGCTTGGTGAAGTGCAGGCTGTCCTGGTTGCGGTACAGCGACAGCCAGTCATCATGCTGCAGAATCTGCAGGGCGACATTGGTGTAGCGGCCCTCGTCCGGCTCCATCAGGCCGCGGCTGCCCTGGAAGGCCAAGGCCCAGATGCCGGCCAGCAGCATCAGGCAGAGCAGGGTGTGGTTCCGGATGAATTCGCGCATGAGTTCCGCCTTTCGGTAATCGCCTCATTCTAATGCAAAGCCCGCGCCGCTTTCATGACGAAAGTCATACCAACCATCGGCACATGGCAGATGGCCTGCGACCTCTTAGACTGGAATCATATTCCTGAAGGAAAGGACCGATGCGCAAAGCAAGACGCTGGAGCCCTTGGCCGAGGGTATGTGCAAACGTATTCAGTGCATGGATGTCCTCGACAACGCCCTGGAAGTCCGATTGCCCAACGACAAGCCAATCGACTTTCTCAGTGTCAAATAGACCTTGGCAAACACCGGATTTCCCGTATTTCCTCTCCATCCCGCTTCGGCGGGATTTTTTTGGCCGCCACAGCCATTGGCAAGGGCTCCGGTTCGGGCGACAATAGCCTGGGTATTCCATTTGGGTGAGTTATGTCTGAAGTGATCGAAGCGTGTGTCCCCGACCTCGGCAGCGATTCCGGCGTGCCGGTCATCGAGCTGTTGGTGAAAGTCGGCGAGACCGTGAAAAAGGACCAAGGCCTGCTGACCCTCGAGTCGGATAAAGCCACCATGGAAGTGCCGTCGCCGGTTGCCGGTGAAATCGTCGAAATCATCGCCAAGCTCGGCGATGAGCTTTCGGCCGGCGATCTGGTTGCCCGCATCCGGGTTTCGGTGGCGGCATCTACTTCCGCTCCCGTACCAGCGGTGGCGCCCGCCGCGGCTCCCGTGCCAGCCAAGGCACCGGAAGCGCCGATGCCTGCACCGGCAGCGGTAGCCGCCGCCGCTCCGGCGCCTGCTGCCAAATCGGCGGTGCATTCGCCCGACAACGGCGAACTGGTTCCCGGCAAAGTGCCCTATGCCAGTCCGGCCGTGCGCGTGTTCGCGCGCGAGCTCGGCGTCGATCTGTCACAGGTCAAAGGCAGTGAGCGCGGCGGTCGCATCAGCAAAGAGGATGTGCAACAGTTCGTGAAAGCGACCTTGGCCGGCGGCATGCCCTCAGCCAGTAGCGGCAACGGTCTTAATCTGGTTCCCTGGCCGCAGGTCGATTTCAGCAAGTTCGGCCCCATCCACAGTGAGCCGCTGTCACGCATCAAGAAACTATCCGGCGCCAATCTGGCACGGAACTGGGCGATGATTCCGCATGTCACGCAATTCGATGAGGCCGATATCACCGAGATGGAGTTGTTCCGTAAAAAGCTCGGCGAAGAACATAAAGACGTGAAAGTGACTCCGCTGGTGTTCCTGATCAAAGCCGCGGTGGCGGCCTTGAAGAAATTCCCGGCCTTCAATGCCTCGCTCGATGGCGACAATCTGGTGCTCAAGCAGTATTTCCATATCGGCATCGCGGTCGATACACCGGACGGCCTGGTGGTTCCGGTCATCCGCGACTGCGACCAGAAGGGACTGATTGAACTCTCGCACGAACTGGCCGCGATCAGCGTCAAGGCCCGCGAGAAGAAACTGACCGGCGCCGACATGCAGGGGGGCTGCTTCACCATTTCCTCGCTCGGCGGCATCGGCGGCATGGCTTTCACGCCGATCATCAATGCGCCGGAAGTGGCCATCCTCGGGATTTCCAAGGCGCAGACCAAACCGGTCTGGATCGGCGCGGAATTCGCACCGAAACTGATGCTGCCGCTGTCGCTGTCTTACGACCATCGCGTCATCGACGGTGCCGCCGCCGCCCGTTTCACCGTCTACATGGCCCAGGTCCTCGCCGATCTGCGCCGCCTGCTGGTCTGACACCATGGCCGCCATTGAACTGAAAGTCCCCGACATCGGCGGCAGTGCTGCCGTCATCGAACTCCTGGTGAAAGAAGGCGACACCGTCGCCAGCAATCAGGGCCTGCTCACGCTGGAATCCGACAAAGCCACCATGGAAGTGCCGGCCAGCGCCGGCGGTGTGCTCAAGCAGTGGAAAGTCAAACTCGGTGACACCCTCAGCGAGGGGGATGTCATTGCCCTGCTCGAAGCGGCGGGTGAGCCAGTGGCAGCACCCGTCGCACCTGCAGCAGCACCGGCTATCTCTACGCCCGAACCCAAAGCCGCACCGGCGCCGAAAGGCGATGCCAATCACCACTGCCAGCTGGTGGTCATCGGTTCCGGCCCGGGCGGATACACGGCCGCCTTCCGTGCCGCCGATCTGGGCATGGACGTGATTCTGGTCGAGCGCTACGCACAGCTCGGCGGCGTCTGCCTTAATGTCGGTTGCATCCCATCGAAAGCGCTGCTGCATGCCGCCAATGTCATCGAAGAAGTCAAACACGTAGCCGACATCGGTTTGGACTTCGGCGCCGCCAAAATCGATCTGGACAAGCTGCGCGCGCACAAGGAAAAAACCGTCGGTACGCTCAGCAAGGGCATCGCCGGCATGGCCAAGCAGCGCAAAGTGCGCACAGTGACTGGAGTTGCCGAGTTCGCTTCCGCCAACCGCCTGTCGGTAACGACAGCCAATGGTGTGGAAACCATCGACTTCGCCCAAGGCATCATCGCTGCCGGTTCTCAGCCGGTGAAACTGCCGGCCTTTCCGTGGGACGATCCGCGGGTGATGGACTCCACCGATGCGCTGATGCTGGCTGATGTGCCCAAGCGTCTGCTGGTGGTCGGCGGCGGCATTATCGGATTGGAAATGGCCTGCGTGTATTCCGCGCTGGGCAGCGCGGTGACCGTGGTTGAATTCATGGAGCAGCTGATGCCGGGCGCCGATCCGGATCTGGTCAAGCCGTTGCAGAACCTGCTGAAAAAACGCGGCGTGGCGATCCATACCTCCTGCAAAGTGCTGAAAGTGACCGCCGGCAAGAAAGCGCTGACGGCCGAATTCGAAGGAGCCTCGGTTCCGGAAGGCAAGGATTACGAGCGCGTGCTGGTGTCGGTCGGGCGTAGCCCGAACGGCGGCAAGTTGAAAGCGGAAAATGCCGGCGTGCAGGTTTCAGAGCGCGGTTTCATCGCGGTTGATAAGCAAATGCGTACCAATGTGCCGCATATTTTCGCCATCGGCGATCTGGTCGGTCAGCCGATGCTGGCGCACAAAGCCACGCACGAAGCCAAAGTGGCGGCGGAAGTCGCGGCCGGACACAAGCGTCAATGGGTGGCGCGGGTCATCCCATCGGTGGCCTACACCGATCCGGAAATCGCCTGGGTGGGATTGACCGAAACCGAGGCCAAAGCCAAGAGCATCGCCTATGAAGTCGGCAAGTTTCCCTGGGCGGCCTCGGGCCGCGCCATCGGCATTGGCCGTACCGAAGGCTTCACCAAGCTGTTGTTTGATCCGGCCACACACCGCGTCATCGGTGCCGGTATCGTCGGTTCGCATGCCGGTGATCTGATTGCCGAAGTCGCGCTGGCCATCGAAATGGGCTGCGAAGCAGCTGACATCGGCCACACCATCCATCCGCATCCGACCTTGAGCGAAACCGTGGCGATGGCGGCGGAAGTGTTCGATGGCAGCATCACCGATCTGTATATCCCGAAGAAAAAATAACCCGAATTTCTTTCGCATGAAAAAGGCGCTTCGGCGCCTTTTTTCTATTCTTATATCAGCACTGCCCAGCACACGGCGCATACCACCAGCACGCTGACGATATCCAGCCACAGTCCTTCGCGCAGCATGTCCCGGCTACGTACAAAGCCGGAACCGTAGGCGATGGCGTTCGGCGCCGTGGCTACCGGCAGCATGAAGCCGATGCTGGCGGCCATGGCGGCCGGTAGCATCAGCAACGCCGGTTCAATGTTCAGGCCTTTGGCGGCGGCGGCCAGAATCGGCATCAACAGCACCGCGGTTGCGGTGTTGCTGGCAATTTCGGAAAGCAGCACCACGCAGGCGATGATGATCACCATCATCAGCAGCACCGGCAGGTGGCCATAAGAAGTCAGCGATCGGCTGATGGCATCGCTGATGCCGCTTTCCTGGAACGCCGTAGCCAGCGCGATGCCGCCGGCAAACAGCAGCAAGGCGCCCCAAGGAATGCGCATGGCCGCATCCCAGGTCAGCAAGGGTTCCTTTTGGGCATTGCCCGAGGGCACCACCGCCATCAGCGCCACCGCCAGCAAGGCGACACTGGCATCGTTGGCGCCGGGCAGATTCAACCAGTCACTCCAGCCACCGAAGGGCGCGGCGCGGGTAATCCAGGCCAGTGCGGTCAGCCCGAAAATCACCAGAACCCGTTTTTCAGCGGAATTCCATCTGCCCATTTCCGGCAACACTGCCGCTGGGCTGCCTTTCAGATTGCGCGACAGGCCGAAGGCCAGCACTGGCAGCAGAATCAAGAGGATCGGCACGCCGACCTGCATCCAATCGGCGAAATCATAGGCGGTGCCGGTGGCCTGCTGGTACTGCTGCATGAATACCAGATTGGGCGGCGAACCGATTGGCGTGCCCAGGCCGCCGATACTGGCGGCATAGGCGATGGCCAACACCAGGGGCGTGGCCAGACGCGGATCTTTATAGTGCTCGATCACGGCATAAGCCACTGGCAACATGATCAGCGTGGTCGCGGTATTCGAGATCCACATGCTGATCAGACCGGTCGCCAGTACGAAACCGAAGATCAAACCACGTCCGGAATGCCCGCCGACCGAGCGTACCAATGCGAAGGCCAAGCGCCGATGGGCGCCGGAGCGTTCCAGAGCCCGCGACAGCATGAAGCCGCCCATCAACAGCAGAATAAGTTCGTTGCCCACGCTCTGGGCCACTTGTTTGGCATCCAGAATGCCAAGCACCGGCAGCAGACCCAGCGGAAGCAGCGCGGTGAATGCCGGATCGACGGCTTCGCTCATCCACCACACGGCGCAAAGTACCGTCAATGCCAGTGTGGCGGCGAATGCAAACGGCATTCCTGAAACGTGCGCCAGCGCATACGCGCAAAGCGCCGCCAGCGGACCGAGCCATCGGAAAAATCGGGTAATGGGTGTCATCGCGGCATCCGTGATTTTTAGCGATTATAATCGTCCTGACCTTTGAGGACGTTCCCATGCACGCACCACCCCCCGGCTCGCGGCCTGAATCCACCGAATCGCTCGCCATGCACCGGCGCGCGCTGGCCGGACTGAACGCCTTCATGAAAATGGAAGCCGCCGGCGGCATCGTACTGGTGTTGGCCACGGTGGTGGCGATGGTGGTGGCCAATTCGGCCTTGGCTGGCGACTACCAGGCCTGGCTGAACACCCATTTCCGTATCGGCTTCGGCCATCTGGCCCTGGATAAGTCGGTCTCGCATTGGATCAATGATGGCCTGATGGTGGTTTTTTTCCTGGTGGTCGGCATGGAGCTCAAGCGCGAGCTGGTCGAAGGCCAGTTTGCCGACAAGGCCAATATCACTCTGCCGGTCATCGGAGCCATTGGCGGCATGGCCGTGCCAATGCTGATCTATGCCGGCATGAATGTCGGTGATCCGGCGGCGCTGCATGGGGTGGCCATTCCGGCCGCGACCGATATCGCGTTCGCGCTCGGCATCCTGTCCTTGCTGGGCTCCCGGGTGCCCATGGCCCTGAAAATGCTGCTGTTGGCCATCGCCGTGGCCGATGATCTGGGCGCCATCATTATCATTGCGCTGTTCTATACCGATCATCTGTCGGTGGTCGGGCTGGTGACCGCCTTGGCCCTGACCGGCGTTCTGGCAACCATGAACCGCTTCAAGGTCGCCAATCTGGGCCTTTACCTATTCATCGGCTTCCTGCTTTGGCTGGCCGTGCTCAATTCCGGGGTGCACGCCACCATCGCCGGGGTCATTCTCGGGCTCATGATTCCCCTGGGTAAGGGCAGCAAGGACGGCTCCTCCGAGGACCTCATGCATGCCCTGCACCCCTGGGTGGCCTTTGCTATCCTGCCGATTTTTGCCTTTGCCAATGCCGGGGTGCCCTTGGCCGGTCTGGACCCGAAGGACCTGCTGGCCCCGGTACCCCTGGGGATAGCCGCCGGCCTGTTCCTAGGCAAGCAAATCGGGGTTTTCGGCTTCATCTGGGCCTGTACCCGCTTGAAAATCGCCAAGCTGGACCGCGCCATCAGCTGGAAGACCCTGTTCGGCATGGCCACCCTCTGCGGCATCGGCTTTACCATGAGCCTGTTTGTCGGCTCCCTGTCCTTCGGTCCGGAGCATGTGGATTACCAGCTCAGCCATCGTCTAGGCATCCTGGGGGGCTCCTTATTATCAGCGGTGGTCGGCTATCTGATCCTGCGCCGGGTCCTGCCCGGACATCCCCGGGCCTGACCTCCACCCTGGCCGGACCTCCATACGAGGGGGTATTGCGCTTTTCTAACGAATATTTAATACTGCATTAGACAAAACACTCTAATTGCCCGAAATGGCCTGCCGAGTGCTTGCCGTCGTGATGATTTTTGCAGTGTCCGTTTGTTTCCGAAGTGTCAGGAAATACGGTTGCTGCGGAAGATACGGACTCCACATTCAACAATAACTGGAAATAGACCCATGAAGAAAATGCAACGTTTCGTGCAACGCTCGCCGCTCGCCGCGGCCGTCGCCCTTGGCCTGTTCGCGGCGCCGATGGCACAGGCTTTTGAGTTCGAGAATGGCGAACTGAAGGGTAGCCTGGACACCACCGTTTCTTACGGTATTTCCATCCGCACCGAAGATCCGGCCGAAGGCCTGATCGGTAAAGGCACCATCAATCCGTTGATTGCCCTGCAAGGACAGACCTTGCCGGGCCCGTTGGCTGGTCTGGGTGCTTTCCCGGGCTCTGCAGCGCAGATCGCCGCCCCGGGCCGTTTCTCCGGCAACCGTGACGACGGCAACATCAAATACGAAAAAGGCGATGCCTTCTCAAACGCCTTCAAGGTTACCTCCGAGCTGGAACTGACTTACCGCGACTGGGGCTTCTTCACCCGCGCCAGCTACTTCTACGATTTCGAAAACAGCGATCGTGACGACTTCACCAAGGCCGCCAAGGAAAAGGTCGCCAGCGACTTCCGCCTCTATGACGCCTTCATCTGGAAGAACTATACGCTCGGCGCCAATGACGAAGTCTCCGGTACCATCCGCTTCGGTAAGCAGGTGGTCAGCTGGGGCGAAAGCACCTTCATCCAGAACGGCATCAACGTGGTCAACCCGGTCGACGTCTCGCGCCTGCGTGTGGCCGG
>Ga0315903_10009323_pt1 | contig 11877 bp, 12 predicted proteins | sample LakEriMetagenome_7_FD_203524 | JGI IMG/M metagenome (GOLD analysis project Ga0315903, IMG submission 203524) | Freshwater fungal communities from buoy surface, Lake Erie, Ohio, United States - Buoy 2 MA119 | ecosystem: Environmental > Aquatic > Freshwater > Lake | place: USA: Lake Erie, Ohio...
ATACCGGTTTGTACAATCAATTGACGCTTAGGATCTGGACCTTGGAACTCAACTTTACCAGCATAGAAGTTGTAAAGCTCAGAGCGGAACAAGTCAAGGTTAAAGTTAGACTTGTTGTAGATACGCTTGAATGAGTTATCCAATTGCTTCCAAAGACCCACTGATAAGCGGATATCATCTGGACCATCTTGACGTACGCGTCCACCTTGTCCCCACATTAAGTAAGTTTCGATGTCATTAGCTACTTTAGTCAAGTGAGCAGCTTCCATTGTAGTCATGAAAGTACGGCTCAATGATCCGTTGCCCATAGCACGCTTAACATAATCTTTACCCATGCGAGATACCATAGTATCTAGGTTAGCAATAGATGGATCAATGTTCTTGTCAAAGTTACGCCAGATTTCTACTACAGGTACAGTACCATCTGCATTCATACCACCTTTGATCATAAGATCTGCGCGAGATGAAATAGAATAGTGTACGTGTGCTTCAGCTCCTCCTACAAAGTTGTAGAATTCACGGAAACCAGTAGCTGTTACGATGTCTGAGAAACGCTCACCATACTCACCACGTGCAGAACCCTTACGGAAGATCTTAGTACCTGGAGAAAGGATTGTTGTATCTAGACCATAAGATGAATCATTGTTTACAAGTTGTACAGTGTACACAAAGCCATCACCTACTGGAACAATATCATCAGCAGTAATGTACATCTCAGCACCGTTGTACTTGTCATAAGTGATGATATCACCATGTCCAAATTCACGACGTGAAACTTTGATTTGGAAGGTAGTACCATCCGCACCAAGTGTTTGCTCATCGGTTAATACTTCATCAACAATGTAAGGAAGGTCCATTACAATTGGCGTTTGCCATTTGTACTCACCTCTTGCATTGTCAACATTAATTACATTCTTTCCACCAAAGCTAGACATTTGGTACAAAGGCATTTCTACCTTTTGTGCCATTGCCCAAAGATCTACTGGTCCTAAATCCATAGGTTCAGCATTCTTGAGCATGTTAACCAAGTGGTAAGAATCTACGTGTGAACTAGCTGCGTAGTTGGTATCCCGTAGAAATATACCATTGTTCAAAACTGGAGTTGCCATGTTTTCTTTTATTTATTAAGGGTTAAATTATCGTTTAAAAAAGCTATCATTTCTAGGAATACGGCGTTGTACTTTCTCCTCGCTTTCTACAACTGGAGAACTTACAGTGCGTCGTGCTTCCTCGGTTTTCAATTGGCGCACAGTTTTTTCAACTTGTGCTTGCTTACCTACCTCTTTGATTTTAGCTTTATAACCATCTGGGTCAGAAAGCAACCATAGAGCTTCGGCAATTAAGTCATGTCTTGGCTCAACATATTGGTATTTCTCCAACAAGTGTCCTAACATATTTGTAGGCTTACCTGAAATAGATGGGTAATTAGGTTGTACAAGACCGGCATATAACATACCTTGTGTCTTCTTATCTAATCTCAATCCACCAAGTTCACCATTCTTAAGAGTCTCATATACATTATGCATATAAGCTTGAGCTGCTTGTTGCTGTTGTTTTTTCATATGCTCTTGTTGAGCAAGCTTTTGAGCAACAACATGTTCTTGCATCTTATCTAACTTTGGTTTAAACTTAAGAGCTTTTGACTCTAAGTCTCCGCGATCACGCCATTGATCAATTTCTTCTTCAATCTCGTCTTCATTACCAAAGTTGGTAGCTCTTAAGTATTCGCGTACTATATATTCTTGATCATTCTTATCTCTAGGATCAAGTTGACGATGTTCTTCAACTTCCGCCAAGATTCTAAATAGTCCGCGAAGATCTTCTCCACCATCTGCTACATATTTAGCAGCGGCTTGCAATTCTTCAGGTAGGGCTTCAAAAAATTCACGAGGTGTATCCTGGCGAACTTTATTCTCACGCTCATTGAAGTTTGCTTCAAGAAGTTCTTCAAAATCTTTTAGTGTATACTCTTCAATAGGCTTATCATCATCAAAAGGTACAATTTGTCCTTTATCAATAAGTTTTTTTACAAGTTCTGCTGTACCACTTTTATCAAGCTTAGGACGACCTGTTGCTTTTGGAGCATCATCCGCATCCTCATCTTTAAGTGGTTCATCTAAAAGATTATCTACTTCTGTTTTAGAAATAGTTTTTTCTTTTTCTTCATCCTCCTCATCAGGAGTGTCAAGGAACGAGGTGTCAACTTTGGGATCCGTGAACACCGACGGCTTTTTTTCCTCAGGGAGCATTACGTTATCTGCTCCTGGAATTCCCAATAATTCATCGAGGTTAACTTCAACTTGTGAAACCTCGGTAGTTTCTTTTTCTGTAGACATAGTAGTTGGTTTTTAGTATTAATGTCCTATTAACAATATACGCAAATGTATCTAAATAAATTTAATAAGTTTTATCGAATTGAAAAAAAGCGCGCATTAGATGGCTATACCCCTATTTTTTCTTCTTTTCATTATTCTTTTTTTGCACGTCAAACTTATTTTTATTCTCCATTGCAATAGCTAATTGGTTATCAGATATCTGTTTTTGCACTGATAACTTCTCACGCTCTAGGTCCATTTTAGCCGCTTCATTTCTCATGCGATTACCTTCCTTCTCGCGCTGTAACCCCATTGCTTGCTGGTATTCTTCACCTTTTTGAATTTTTTCCAACATATCAGCGTAATCACTTTGCATATTTTGGTTAAGGTCTTGCATTGCCCCATAGCCCGCAGATCTAATTTCAGCTTCAACAATTCTAGCTTCACGATCTTTTTGGTTCTCGCTAGCTTCAAACTCCATCTTCTGACGTACCTCATCTTGTCTAGCTTTAAGCGCTTGCTCTTGCATTTGTTGTTCTTGCTGCATTTGCTCTTGACGTTGTCTTTCCATGCGCTCATCAGACTTCTTAAGAATCTGATCAACCTCAGCAATAGACTCAGCTTTCATGATATTACCTAGATCATAGATGCTAGCACCAGATGTATTATTCTGGATAGCAAGTTGTTTTAACTGCTCAAGTACAGCTCTATGATTAGCCTTAGTAGTACAAAAGATATTAAGATCACGCATGAGAAGATCTGTACCATTCATCTCAAAGTTCTTAGTTTCTTCTGTATTAGTGATATATCTAAGGCGTAGTGACGGCTTAGTTGAGTGGTAATGTTGAGCTAAGTCCGTGCGCATTTGATGTACACGTGGCATCAAGTAGTCACTATGCTGAACAAATAACATTTCAGTTTGTGCATAGGATCCTGACACAGCTTGCTCAATACCGGTTGCTGTATTAGTTTGCCCAATTTGCTGACCCATACGTTGTGGTGTAATACCAATTACCTCAAATGCTTGTTGCTTGAAGTAGTTAGCCAATTGAATACGAGTCATCAAGCGATTGGTTTGCTCAAGATCAAGCTTTTGATAATGCTGGAATGCAAGTGGGTTTTCAGTATTAGTAATAGAAGTATCCAATGGTAACATCTGGAAATTCTTCATTGCCACATAAGCCTTGGCCAAATTGTTCTTTCCCCAGTCTTCTCCTAATGAGTGACGAGGTAAAGAGTTTTGGTCAAGTAAGATTACAGTACCAAGTTCATCTACTAAAATATCCGCAATCTGATTATTTACAATGTTATAACCAATTTGGAAAGGCTTCATTAAATCTACTAGAGCTACAGAACGCGTATTACGATCTGAGAATACTGAGCCCTCCACAGGAAGTTTGCAACCATAAAGTGAATTATCACCTTTAAATTGGAACTTCATTGGTGCAATATTATTTTGGTTCATTCCTAAATATATAGGATTGATACCCCCAGGGGATTTAGTTCCCCAGAATGATGGGTGATGCGGACCAATCTTAACTCCACCCCACACCTCATTAATCCAAATCCAATCTATGTGCTCACCAAATACTAAGTTATCCTTAGACTTGTTTTTGATAAGACGTGTATTATAAATAGGTTTATCTACAACTTTATAATCTTCTGTTACAATATCTTGAAGTACTGTACCATCATCATAAATTTTAGTCAAGTGACCTACTTTACGTTGTGACTTCCAATAAGCTGTAGTCACACGTAGTAAGTTAACTGTACCATAGTCAAAGAAGTCTTCTGTATCACGCATGATCCAGTTTACAATATCACCTCCTACAAGAGTATTATCCCACATAGAAGTATATTGACGATATCCTAAAGATGGCATTTGTGTATTCCAGTCATGTGACTTTGTACCATCATAGTAGCTACCATCATTTTGATAACCTTGAATAGGATAACCTGCAGAACGTACTGGATAAATTGCCTCAAGACTTTCTAGTTGTTCTTGAGTCATAAGCCAGCCATATGCATCAATGACATCAGCTACCGTCATCATATCAAATTTACCTACCCAGCTAGCATCTGACATGTAGCGTACCTCAGGTGACTTATGGTAAAAAGTTAATATTGGATTCCATAATTCAATTTGATAATCATCATCCATCATCTTAAAGTGCCAGAACTCGCGGTCTGTAATTAACATATCGCGAAATCCACGCTCTTCAAGCTCATCCATTTTAAAGCGTTCTGTATCAACTTGAAGCTGGTGCTCAGCCCATTGCTCTACCATTGATTTATAAGTCTTACTAAAATAGCTTTCAATTTGTGGTAATGACTTAATACTTTCAGGAGCCATTGCTTGTTGATATTGCTCATTATCTTCAGCAATACCCATCTCTGATAGCGTCATACGCATTTGCTCTTCAGCATCAGCAATAATAGCTTTTTCTAACTCAGCTCTTTTAAGCTCTAGCATTTCATTATAAGATGTCTCATCAACACCTCTAAATGTAACACGTGTATTACGTTTTGCAAATTCTGCAACAAGCGTATTAACTACATTAGGAATAATAGGATAGAACTTAAGCTCTAATGCACTTACATCTTCTTGAGTCAATGTTTCAATAAGATCTGCATACTCATTATCCTCTTCTACAATGTAGTCTGTTTTATCTATAATACCTTTAGCAAGCTTATAGTTCTTTAAGAAACGACGTGCATTTCTACGCACTACGCGCAAGCCTTGCCATTCTAGCCAGTCTAGGTTCCAGTTAGCCCAGTCTTTATCTTTTTTATCTTTAGGTAAAAACTGAATAGGCTGATTAAGAGTACCCATTTTGTTGTACTCAACTTTGGCCCCGGCCTTTACCTGCATGGCATTGTATATTTCCATAACTTATCTTAAGTTTTTAAATGCTTGTCTTGGTAATTTCATACCACTAAAAGTATGGCCCCCATTGCCAATGTGACGAAAAGGGCTCTTATTTAATTTACTGAATTTATTAGAGTTATCCAAGTTTTTTGCCGCTCCAGTTTCCTCATAGCGTTTTTTATAACCCCTATTTGCTTGCTGTACTTTAGCAAAAGCTATAAGCGCAGCAAATGAAACTAACCTATCGACGTTTACACCATCTCTATAAGCCATCATCTCTTTCATCAGCATGATGTCTGGAATACGTTCTACACCATAGGTTGTTTTAACTACTTTACCATCATCTGCAGTTTCTTGGTGCAATTCTTCTCTTAGGAACTCAATTGCATAACTTATCATATGACTTTTAAATAAAGTACCAGTATTACGCCAACCATATTCTTGGAATACATTAGCATTTGCACCTATATCTTTTAAAAATAAAATCTGAGATCTAGGTACTAAATATCTTTGTTTTTTGCGATGAATCATATGTTGGATAAATAAACTAATGTTATTTTCCACAATAGTCCATGCATTATACCACTCAACAATCATCTCTAGACGCTCGTGAGTTTTAGCTATATCATCAAAGCGGCCACACCAGGCAGCTACTATTTTATCATGTTCAATAAAGGTTTCAACCTTTTCTCCATCGTTGCGAGTTACTTCAACTGAAGCTTTATATACATAGATGGAACATAGTGATTCTGAGGTAGTTGTCTTACCTTCACCCACGGGGTCAATGCTTGCATAGTACATCCCAAACTCAGGATCTTTAACAGGTTTCTCCCATACTACTAATGTACCCGTTTTATCCTCAGTATTTTTAGTTATTGGAAATTCTGATATAGGTAGCTTATTAGTTTCTCTAGTAGCTACCTGACCTTTGTCATCCCTATATATATCTAAAAACTCATAAGCATACATTTTCTCCTCAATACGTCTTGTTTGTGCTGTAATAAGGTGACTAGGAAATACTGATACAGTTCTAAAGTCAAATGCTTCTTTGATATTTCTAGGGTGCTGGGAGATACGTAGCTGGTATTCTTGTGGATCTAGTTCACGTTTCCACTCAGCAAATTGTTCATCTAATGCCTTAAGTGCATCTTCTACTTTAGAATTACCAAACTCATCTATATATGGTGGCATAGACCACTGCTCAGGAATAAATAATCCTGTTCTACCTATTTGCCCGGTCTCATCTATTAAGTTAGACTCAACACTATAAATATCATTTGCATCCGGGCGTGTAATCATTTTTTTAAGTGGCTCACATTGAGATAAATCTCCCACAGATCCTGCTGCTACAAACATACCTGTAGTCATAAACCCAGACTTCATTGCAGGACGGATATATTCAAAGGTTGTGTCCATTTTAGGAGCAATACCAGCTTCTTCATGGAAGAAGTACTTACATGGTCCCCCTACTCCATTAGTAGGATCTTTCTCAAATGACATCCCTTGCATTACACCTTTGAGACCTACTTCTGATTTACGCTTATTAAGCGGATCTACAATTTCAATCTTCTGCTGCCACATCATAACCTTATTAGGGTTCATTGGGCGGTACCATGCAGTGTGTTTATTTAAGAAAGCCTCATATTCATTTAAGAATTTCCAAGTACCTTTCTCATTAATATAATCTTTAAGACTAGCCCCCATTTTAAGAGTAATCCCTTCTTCAAACCATATCTGGTTAATTAGTTTACCAGCATGAAAGTAACTAGATGCAATCTGACGTTTCTTTAATATAGCTGCATGTTTATAGTTTAGTTCTGCTAATGCTTCATATAAAGCCATGTGATACTGAGCATCACGTACATCAGCAAATCCAAACTTTTGTGTTTCTTTATTAAATATCGGTAGGAAGTTTAGCCACATGTAGTAATCACGTGGTATATACCAGCTATTACCATTGTTTTTATATATTACTCCGGTTCTACATTTATTCTTTTGGTCATTCCAATAAACAATAAAATCTTTAGTTCCTTGAGGAGCTTTACAATAAAATCCTATATCATTAAATATTCTAGCCTGCTCATTAAACATTCTAGAAGTTTCATCAAACTGATATTGCCCAGGTTCTTTAAAAATACTAAACACAAAGTCTTTAAACTCATCACGTGAATTAAAAGACGTAGTTGTCCACTCTCCGTTTTCCCAAGTAGGTATTTCTATATTAGTATTCATTAAGAAGCTTTAATATTTCACTAAGTGCCTCATGGCGATGGTTATCATAAAGAATTACTTTATTAACCCAGTGAGATTTCTCTAACTTAGGTACCTCATGTATAGCTGACTCATTCTTAAACTTTAAATCTATTTGGTGAGGATCACCAGTAAAGATCATAATAGAATCCTTACCTAAACGTCCTACACACATCTGCAGTTGGGCTTTAGTAAGATTCTGAAATTCATCCACTATGCACACACAGTTATCAAAGGTTCTACCTCTAAAGTGGGTAAGAGATACAAGTTCTATAGCTTCCTGTTCTTCAAGCTTATTTAAGATATCCGGTTTATCATAAACCTTTCTCATATTAGACTTAATAGGTACAAGCCAAGGCTCCATCTTTTCTTTCTCAGAACCTGGTAAGAAACCGTTGTCTTCAGTAGATATAGTAGGTCTTGTTATAACAATCTTGTTTACTCTTCTCTTAAAGTACATATCAAGGGCCACCTGTACAGCAAGTAAAGTTTTACCAGAACCAGCATTACCTAATAAGAAATTATAAGGAGCATTGAGAATTAACTCTTTTGCTTTCTTTTGCTCTTCAGATAAGGTAATAGAAAACTTAATATCTCCTTTTGGAGCAGTCTTTTCAACGTTTTGCTTTGCCATTTTCTATAAGTTTTATTAGTAAGTCAATGTCTTTAGCCTTACTAGGTAAAGAATAACTGTTCATAAAGGTACTTAAATTATCCCTAGGTATAGCCATCCACTCTTCTGTTTCACAAGAATAGTAGATAAAAAAGTTTGATAGATTACATTTGGTCATATGCAAGCCCGGCTCCTCCTCTAGCCCTACCTTGTTGTTCTTCTTGAAGATCTTTGTATGCGCCTTTGTAGGCTTCACGGATTTGCTGAAATTTTGCTGCTGTGTTAGTAAGCGCTGTAATATTACCATCTCTCCCATCTGTTATACTTGTTGTGGCCATATAGTTTGCTAAACGGTCAAGCATTTGCTTAATACCATTATACGCCCTCATAGTTGGAGTTTCATATAGTTTTTTGCAGAGATCTAATGCACCTGGAATACCATCATCCTCAGGACTAAACTCTGCACTTATTTCTGCTAATATAATCTCTTCTTTGTCATCTTCAGCAAGATTAAAAAAAGGATTTAGATCTGGATTAGGACATGTCATATAAAACAAGTATTGATATATCTTAAGGTAATCCTCAGGATAATCATCCATAATTTTTTTTAAGGTTGTAATGGTATAGCAATGCTCACTAGGAACAATAACCTTATTTTGTATATCAAATAACTTGACTATCATCTTTATTTAAATTATAGTAAAAACTATCCGTATCTTCTGTAATCCACCTATTAGATACACTTTCTACGGATGGCAAAGATGTATCTACTTTAATTTGCTTAGGCTCTATTGGAAATTCTTTTGTTACCCAATTTGAATCTCTCCAAAATATTCTGTTATTAGGTTGACATAATAAATAACCATCATCTGCTACAAGTATATGTCCGCATTTATAATCACTTGGTTCATCAGAATAGGGATTATCATACCAGTCTACTGTAAACATATATGTAGCCCATATAAAGCTTTTATCTTTAAGAATTACTTGGCATTTTTTTTCTTTAAGATGCAAATATGAAGTAACTGTTACATTTTCAGAAAAGCAATCCCATAGTTGCTTCATATGAAAAGGTATATCGTTTTCTGGTTCTTTAATGTATATTTCCGATAACGGTACTCGAGATCTAAGCATTCCGTAATCAGTCATTATATGAAACGTAAGAATTTTAGTTGTAATAGACTGAATACCAAAGGCATAAGCCTGATGATATGTATTATCATCTTCAGCATTTTTAGTAAAGTAAGATGCTTTAACTAAACACTTAAAAGATGGTATGTTTTCATTAAGCTTTGCCATTATCTCTTAGCTTATTTATAATATTTATAACCTCAGTTTTTAGATATGGTACTTCATATTGTATTATTTTATCTACTACAGGCTCACCAAACTGGTCATATAACACAACACGATTATCATAAGCATCTTTACCAGCTTCTTTAAAAAGTATATGCTCAATAATCATCTTACCCGGTTTTAATCTTGGGTTATGTTTTATGATCATATACATATAAAAGCTTAGTTGCAATGAATAGTGGTTAAGATTACAATCATCCAAATGATTGACTGGATCAAGCATTTTATCAGTAATTCCTTCCCAGTTAGTGTAACCGGTGCTCTTAATTTCTTTATTTGTTTTATAATCATAGATGTTAACTTTACCATTAACCACCTCAACTCTATCGGCTTGTCCGCATAACCCCGCACTCTTAAGATACACCATATGTTCGGGATATACACCATTACCAAGTTTTTGATCTGGTGCTTTTTTAATACCATCTGATTCAATTGGCTTAAATACGGGAACCACAACATCTTCCCTACTAATACTTTCACATGATAAAATATCACGCTCACGTTGCCCATGATACCAAGTACCAAGGCTCATTGCTCTATTGGATTCACTCTTCCAAGCTTCTTTAATAGCATCTGGGGTCATACCATACCATTTGCTTTTCTTATTCTTAGAAGACTTTAATGCAATAGTATCTGCATCAAAAGGCTTTTTAAACTTTGATATGACACTAGTTACACTGGTCCATGATATGTTCTCATTAGGATCAATACTTACATAACTATGTGTTTCGGGTTTAAATACTATCGCCATGCGTATCCAGTTTTTCATTTAATAAATCTTCATCTTCCTCACTCATTATAGCAAACCATCTTCCGTGAGGACATTCTGAAGACATACTATGTGTTTTATAAGCTAGTGAGCAACCGCAATCTCCACAACATGGTTGAGTACCAGGTACTTCACATTTAGATCCTTTGATATCTATAAGAGGGCATGACTCGCAAATCTCCATGCGCCACATGGCAACACGCTTAATTTTTTTACGAGTAAAATAGTAGTTAAACATCCCTTCAAAGATGAGCCACTTATTTTTCCAGATTTTCTTGATCTTGTTTACCATATCGTTTTTCTATTACGGTTTTCTTTATTTCACTATAACTATTGAGTTCTTCTTGTATTTCTAGGAGGCGTTTAAGTCTTCCTTCAATTACGCTATATGCTTGATACTTTGTAAAGGTTTTAGGAACCGGCATCTTTTGATACTCTTGATATGCTATAATACATCTTTCTAATGTTTTAGGCATTACCTCAAATGTTCCTAAATTTATAACATCTAATCTTGGTGATGTAAGATTTGCCATTTGCTTTCGCAAATCACTCCAGTAGAAATCTAATACATCTTTTACTAGATTCTCATCTAAGTTGAGATCAGTTGCTACTTCGCTGTAAAGGGTCTTCGCTTTCTTGGGATTCAAGTCTTACAATTTTATAATCTAACAAGATGTTACCATTAGTTTGTATCATTATCTCGGGGTTCAGCTTAATACGTTTCTTTGCTTTACCATTCTTAAATACATTAACTAGACCGCGACGTTGTCCTTTAGATATTGCATTTCTTACGGATTGGCTGTTGCCGAATATATTATTATCGGCAACAGCATTACAAAAATCCGCAAGTTCTTTTTCACCTGATATTGCTAAATAGGTTAAGCAATTAAGGTCACGATCTGATACTGAAATGTTTTTCAAATGGCAATGCACATTAAGCTGAAAACGTACTATGTCCCATAGGTTCATACGTACTTTTTTCTGAACTTGATTTACTACTGCCATGATTTCTTACTTTTCTTTTCTTAATACACGCTTTTTAATTTCCTCAGTTTCCTCAGGAGTCTCAGGTGCATCATCCCCTTCTTCAGGACGCGGTGCCATAATTTGAGCTTGACGCATTTGTGCAACTAAGCGTCTTGCACGCAGCTCTTCAATTTCAGTAGCTAATGTTTCATAATCTTTTTGCAATTGAAGAACTTCAATTTGCTCTTTGTAGAACTCCATTAGCTCTGCTTTTTTCTCCTCAATTTGCTCAGGAGTAAACATTTCTTGTTGGTTTTGCATAACTTTTAAATATTTAGGTTTAGACAAATATATGATAAAAAGTTTAAACTCCAAATGTTTAGATAAAAAAGCCCAGGTACGTTTACCCAGGCTCCTTAACCTAAACTGTATTAACCTTAAGGCTTCTTACCTTGCTGCTCTTTAGTAGCTTTGATATAGCCTGTAAGTTCTGCGATATTTGTACTTAACTGTGTCATGTGATTAGTTAAGTTATCCATCTTCAGATCCAGCTTCTCATGAGCAGCTTTCTGATCTTCTTTAAGTGCTTCCATCCGATTATAAATAGTATTTTCTTTGGCAGTAAGATCTTCTTCTAGAGCATCCATGTCTCCAGTAAGTTTGTCTACCTTACCTTTTAACTTACCAATTTCTTGCTTTAAAGCAAAGTATGCTGATAATCCTGATCCTACTCCTGTTA
>Ga0315903_10009324_pt1 | contig 11876 bp, 24 predicted proteins | sample LakEriMetagenome_7_FD_203524 | JGI IMG/M metagenome (GOLD analysis project Ga0315903, IMG submission 203524) | Freshwater fungal communities from buoy surface, Lake Erie, Ohio, United States - Buoy 2 MA119 | ecosystem: Environmental > Aquatic > Freshwater > Lake | place: USA: Lake Erie, Ohio...
TCTAGAGCGTTCGTTATTGCAGTAATGGGCCCAGAATAGGTTATGAGCAGCCTCTGCGTTAGGATTTCTGTGTTGAAGGACGGCGAATATTACATCACCGTCCTTCTGCTTATCAATTTCTAGTACCTGGTAATGGTCTTTTACATATCCAGCAATTCTAGAATTAACGGCTGTAATTGGTCTGCATACTCGCGACCAGCAGGGGTCGACGCTAAGCCCAATACAACAGCTAATAGCATAATTTGGATTACTCTTTTGTTCTTTAATAAGTTCTTCATTTAACGCTCCGATAATATTTTGATTGTGGAACTTCACTTTCAAAATTTTGAGCGCTTGCTTTTTATTACGTACTTCAACTTTACGGTATACATTCTCAACTTGCTCAATGTACTCAGCAAGCTTTCCATAATCATGCATTTTGTGTGCTAATTCGCGTGTAAGGAGATTGGTAGTGTTTATATAATAATATAAATTTATTAGTTTTCCGAGCATTTTTACCATCCCTTCAGCAGGAATAAATACCCATATGAAAAAACTATGTGTACTAATACCAGCCTATAATGAACAAATCGTCATAAGTTCTACCATACAATCGTTATTAGATTGTGGATTCAATTCCACAGATATATTTATCGTCGATGATTGTTCAGCTGATGAAACTTATTCAGAAGCTTTAAAATATACTTCTAATGTTTTACGACTGGCTAATAATAGCGGTAAAGCGGCTGCTCAAAGATTAGCCATAGAAAATTTTAGATTAATTTATAAATATGAGTACGTTATCATGCTCGACTGTGATAGTAGAGTGTGTAATAATTTTCGGGATGTGTTATTCGCTAATGCGCGTAATTATCCCGATGTTGACTTGTTTGTTGGCCAGGTAAAGAATGCTAAGAGCAGCAGTATCGTATCAGCTATAAGAGCTGTAGAGTATACTTTTTCTCATAGCATAGTAAAGAAAGGCCAAGATAATTTTGGCGTAATATATGTCGCACCCGGTTGTGCGTCTATGTATTCCACCAGAATGTTGAAGAGACTGCAATTTGATAGCTCTACGCTAGCCGAGGATATGGATCTGACCATTCAGGTTCATCTTCTTAACGGCAAGGTAAAGTATGTACATGAAGCAGAAGTAATCACACAGGATCCAAAAACTCTAGCCGATTATCATAAGCAGATTATGAGATGGTTTAGAGGCTTTTGGCAGATTGTTGAAAAATACAATGTACTGAAATTTGGTTTAAAGCATCGCGTCAATTTGTATATGATGTACATCATATTGGACGCTTTGATAGCGAATCGAATTTTTGTGATTCTACTGAGTATGCTTTTCTTGCCTCTATATTTAATAGTATTAGGGTTAGCAATTGACTTTACAGTGTTTGTTTTGATAGCTGCATTCAGCGCGATCGAGACAAAGAGATTCGATGTAATATATAAAACCCCTTTGATGTATCTTTCATTATTTCTTAATACCTATGCATTTATACGTAGTTTTATAGAAGTAATTTTACTGCGCAAGAAAACATTCGGTTGGAATAAAGTTACAAGATATAAAGGGGAATAAAATGAAGAAAATTTTACTAGCAATTGCACTGACTGCTTCTACTCCAGCTTTGGCTGAACCTGTTGCTTATCCTGGTTATGCTTGGGTAAACGTCACTGGACCAGCTGTAGGTGGTGAAGAGCAGGGTAACTGGGTTGCAACCAGCAAGGTGCAGCAAGGAGTAGACTGGGCTGATCTTGACGGGTGGAGACTTAACACCGCGGTTTCTGTTTCAGCTTCTGTCGATACTAAGGGTTATGAATGGAACAATAAGATTACGCCAGCTGTATCCGCATCAGTTAGAAAAAACACCAAAGCCGGTCTATTTGAAGTAGGTGTGCAGCTTGTACATGAAAGACATTTCGGTAGCCGCTACGTGGTTAGAGATAATCGCGAGGCTACAGGTGTTCAGGTCTTTGCTAACTACTGGGTAGGTTGGGGGCAATAATGTATAACCCGTTTAACAACGTAAGCGTCAATGCTTTTATGCGTTGGCCTACGATCGCTCTTCCTTTTGCCTCGATCGTAGGACTTCTTTCAAACTCTATTCTTGGTGCTATCCTGGCATGGTTAGCATCTGTCGCTCTCGGAACATGGGCTGCGACTAAGTACTTCAAAGAACAGCTATGTGATTGCGAAGAAGAAGCAAAGCGTAAAGGGTGGCTAGACGGCCTACCTAAGATGAGATGGGTGGTAGAATATAGCCCTGAGACGGGTGAAAAGCGCCCATGGGATCTCTATTCTATGTTTGGTGATGATGAGTCGACCAAGCAGCACTATGCTTCTTACTCTACAGAAGAAGCTGCTCTACAGAAGAAAACACTTCTGGAACAGCTTACTACAAAAGACGAAGACAAATAAAAAAGGTGGCCGGTCAGACCACCCTGCAATACCTAGCAATTTACGAAAGCTGACCGGCCATCAAGTTAAGGAGAAGAACAATGGCTTTCATTGTTCATATCTCTGTATATACTAGACAGCAATTAATTGCAACTGTTTTTGGATATAATCTTCGCGAAACTCTTCGTAGAGATAGCCCTCTTCCTGAGCGACAATCAGCGAATCACCGTTGCAGATAACGCGTTCACCATGACAGTTCTCCATGATATACTCCATATGGAGATCCTGCAGAGCGTAATCGCTATCGTATTTGGCATCGAATTCATCAAAGAGAGATTCAATATACGACATGGTTTGATAATCAAGAGACATTAGAGATCCTTTCCATTAAGCAGCTTGACGATACAAGGCGACACGATCGGCGATGAACTGCTCGTAACCAGCCTTCGAAACTTCGTAGCCGTCACGCTTCAGCCAAGTCTTGATATGCGGAAGAAGGTAGCCCTTCTCTTCGACGATCGTCAGCGGAGCAACACCAGCGTCAAGCTGAGCGAAATACTCTTCAACGGTGAAGTTCTTGATCAGGAAGGTGATGAACGAACCTACACCACTACGAGCATACTTGAAACGAGCAACGAACTTACGATCAGTACCATAGGTAACATAACCACCGTTGTTGACGAAATCGGTTTTAGCAAACTTGGTCATCTCTTTCTTCCTTTTCTTCATCCTATATCTTCTTATAGGCACTTTTCGAAAAAGATGCAACCCTTATTTTCAAAAAAAGGTCAGGGTTCGACGATTTTTATCGTCGAAAACCCTTCGCTTTCTGTGGGCATTTGAAAAGATTGCAGCATAGACTGAATAACTGTCTTAGGAATGGTCTTCCCTGGGCGAGAATTCAGTCTACGCTCGTACTCTTCGTCGTCTGGCTTAGGGAAGACAACAGCATGTACGTTATATCCATGATCCTTGAATGCCTTGAGTCGTTCAAAGAAACGATTGCGCGACTTGACAGACATATTGGTACGATCAACGACGATAGGATTGTAGTTATCACGAACAGCGATATCAAAGTCCTCCCACATCATTTTATCTGCAACCTTAACGAACTCAGGGAAGACTTCGTCGTAGGTCTTCCCCTCGTCCTGAGCTACAGCTTCAATGATCATATCAGACGATACTACCAGACACTCACCCTGAAACTCCTTCTCGACCCAAGTCGACTTACCTGCGCCAGGAGGCCCAACGAGAATGTAGATATCCTTAGTCATTGTACTTTACTCCATTGAACCAAGCAGCACGAATCTCTTCGTACTTCGCATTCTTCGAAAGGTTGTTACGAATAACATTCTTAACTGCATCGACAATCTTGTGATCGTCAGTCTCATCCCAGCACTTGAAGATCGTAGCACGAGTATACTGATCGAACTTCGGAGCGATCTCGAGAGCGAAGGTCTTACGATCAATGTTCTCATCACGGATATGCTCAAGCATATTGCTGATCAGCTGAGCCTGACCATACACTTCGATATTGAACAAGTGCTCAAAACGACCAAGCTCAAAACGATCCTCAGCCGGTAGATGGGCCTTGATGTCATCCAGATGCTCTTCCAGAATCAGTTCGACGATGTTGCGATCCTGTAGGATAGCTTCCTTCGCCTTGTGAATCTGCAGATACCAATGGCACTTCAGCTTCAGCATATGACCATCGTCGAAACGAACCACGAAGCCTTCAAGGTCTTCTAGATCACGAACGTACTCGAGGAAAGCCTTCATATCGGTCTGCGGTTCAAATGCGTGAACAACAGGAATGTCAAACACGCCTGCATACTCAAGCATTTCGGTATGAGACCAGTATTCGCCAGTTACCATTTCGCGAATACCAGTCAGTATTAGCTGATCTTCCTTATAGTCCAGAACAATACGCTGCTTACGTGAGCACCATTCGAAGATTGGAGTCAATCCGTCGGTCAGCAGCCCGTGTGCAAAGTCCCTATAGATAGGATTGTTCTTGACGAACTCCTCGACAGGCTTTGCCACATCCGTAGCCCCCATCTTTGTTCCCCAGATCATCTCGCCGTTCACAATGAACGGAGCGATCATCGAGCCATCGAGCTTTTCAAGAATAGCATGAGGGCGCGACAGATCAACAACGTGGTCCTGAGTCTCTTCACGCTCGTTCACATTGAAGAACTTGTGGAACGGACGACGAATAATATCACCGGTCGCAGTATCGAAGATGATACCACGGCACTCACGACGAAGGCGAGCGTGAAGGTTTTCTACTTCATAATGGTCGTGGTTTGCACGTAGATCATCAGACGCAAGCACATCAGGGAACGTATCAGCCATCATCACATTGTAGTTAATGACAGTATAACCTTCCTTTTCAGCCACAACGAATTCGTCGCGGCCAGCGATAGCCGGCAGCACATCAGAGATGTTATTGATGATAGGGAATACGTAGTTCATGGTATAATCCTAGAAAGGTAGGGGGGATTTCTCCCCCCTTTTTTTATTTACTTTTGGAGTTCAATTTCAGAAGTCCATTCTGGAATATCTTCTAAATCTTCATTTTCCGAAGGGAGATTTTCCAAAAGTTGGATATTCAACCAATCAATTTGTTTTTGAGTGAGGGGTTGAGAAGTAACAAAGTTGTAAGTATAATCTTTTTCCATTTCACTTTCTCCTTTATTGATATCTTCTTATATCCTCATTCTCATAAAAAGGCAACTGAAAAGTTTATCCAATCCCAGCAATTTTAATGAGCTTCTCTTCCCAGGTGCTGATCCATCCTCTTTCACGCTTGTATTCCAGATAATTTTCAACAGTTTCTGTTCCATCAAGATGCTCTATCGTAATGGTGCTTTCGTGCGAACGACGCAAATTTATAATTCGATCTCTTATCTTCCTGTAACGAGCTTCCAGCTTGTCAAAATTTTGCCCTAGGGCATCGATCCGCGCACGAGCCTCCGCTGCCTCTTCTGGCGTGCAGAACCAGCAGTCAGGGTCGTATTCATTGAACAGATGGTAAAGCTTTTCATCGGTGACACGCATGACATTCTCCTCTATTGAATATACCTTATAATATATTATGAGAAAAATAGCCACAAAAATCCCCGGATATTTCTACCCGGGGATTCTCTTCGTAGTGGAGTTGGAGGTGCCTACGAAATTAGAAGCGTACGCCTACGCCAACGAGACCGCCATGCTGACCGACGCCACGGTCGAAGTCAGTATAGCGGTATTCAACCTTACCGTAGACGTTACGGAAGAGATTAGCTTCAACGCCGCCGCCGAGACGGAGACCTTCAAGCTCGCGAGTGGTTGTCTGCTTCCAGTTAGCATAACCGACCTTGCCGTAAACGAGTACGGTGTCAGCAACGACATAACCGAGACGAGCACTTGCGCCGATATTACGGCGATCAAAAACGTTGTCAACGTTGGCTTCAACGCCGACAATAACATTCTTGTACAGTTCAGCGTCAAGACCAACGCCTGCACCATAAGTGATATCGGTCAGATCGATGTCCTGAGTGCGAACCTTAGCAGTTACATCATCAACGCCAGCAGTTACTTCTGCACGAACGCCGGTAAATGGGTTAGCCATGGCTGGCGTTGCGGCAAGAGAAGCAGCTGCAGCTGCAACGAAAAGAGTCTTCTTCATAATTTTACCTTTAAGTTGTTTACACAAACAAGCATTTATAGACTACTTGTACGTCTTAATATAGTGCTTTATTTAAAAAAGTCAACTTCAAACTTCAAAAAAGCACTAATAAAAATTAACCAAATATACCAGGCAGCACCAAATATCAGTAATAATACACCTACTGTTATCCAACCGCTATAAGGTATAGTAAACCATGTTTCAGCTAAACCAGGGCCACTATTATAGTTACTAGATCTATAATTTTTAATCTTTCTTGGCTTTGAAGGCTTCTTTGGCTTCTTATACTTTATAGTGGGATTAAGAGTTTTAACAGTACGCTTTGTACCGAGTACTGGGTGATGCTCTGTAGTATATATCTTAATCTTACCGTTCTTAGAACTTGTAGACTGTGTTGTACGTGTATTACCAACGCGCTTACTAGACGAATATGTAGAAGTACCGTTACTATTATTAGTACGTGTAATACGCTGGCCTTGATTACCAGCTTTGGTAGTTCTACGCTTCGACCAGTTAGCCATACTGCTCTACCATTTGAGTTTGGAGTGTATCTGCGACCTTATTCCAAAAGGCGCGAAACTGAGGGTTTTGAGCTCGAACCATTGCACGGCGAGCGTTTTGAATTCGGGTCATATACAGCTGTACACTCATTCACTATCTCCAATCACATATTTGTCATTCAAAGCACCAGGCGTCTTAATAACCATGGTAACTGTATCTTCGAGATAGTAGCATTCGCATACTTCTCCTGGATAATATATAATGCCATCTCCTACGGTAAGCAACTGATTACCGTACATTACTTTGCCAGAAATAACTAAATTAATCTCGGTAGCGATCTTATGAGTATGTTTAGGGGAACGGAAGCCTTTTTCAAATGTCTGTAGACCGGCTTCGAATAGATCAGTATTATATACAGCCTTATCGAACTGCCCTACAAACCAACCACGTTCACCAGCTTCAGATAACTTAAACGTCTTCATTCTTAATCCATTTAATCCCAAAGCAAAGCTCTTGCATCTTACGATGGAACCAATTAGGCTCTTTACCCTCTTCTACCATCCAAAACGTACCAGGTAACAGCTGACACTTCCATGCATATTTGGGTGTCTTAATCCCAGAGACACTCGTAGTACTTAGCGAATAGTCTGACCCCATTGCGCTTACGCTCCTGATGCTTTTTAATTCCCTCATCGTCGCGCCAATAGGGCGGCTTCGAAGGGTCCTTTTGATGATTAAAACTTAATGTACTAGCTGGTTTCCCATCGCCCACCGGAGTGAATACCATGTCTAGCTGTTCGGAGTTATGATGAAATTGTGATTCACCATCATAGCCATCAGCATGCTGTTCAAACGCCCAAATCATTTCATTCAGGATATAGTCCCAGCGAGCTACATGAAGACTATCAAGTTGATCTTGATTTAAATCTTCCTTCGGTGTACGTAGTTCCTCAGGTACGTCTTCGTTATCAACATGTGGATAGCCGTGCTGGCATTCTTTGAGCTTCTTAAGCGTAGGCGCAATAATCAAAGCTAGAGTGTGATCAGCAGACCATATGTCGTAATAGTCAACCTTCACCATAATTCTATGTTTACGGCTATTAGACCAGCGGTTGATAGGGAGAAATAATGCAGCTAGCTTATCAAACATGTTGAATACTAGCTTATCATACCATTTCCATTTGCTCTCATCCAGATAGAAAGAATCCTTGGATCGCCAGAACTCGTATGAACGCTCCCAGCGGCGAATAGGAATAAGATCACTCGGATAAGGTCTAATATTTACTTTCATAGCTTCAGATTATCCCAGTCAATTTCATCTAGGCCCTTCATAGCCCGATAGAAGTTGACACCAAGCACTACAGCAGCGCCTGTGACGCCAAATACAGCGAAGAACGCTGCGCGCTTAGCCCATTTCTTCTTATCAAAATCTTTCATATTAATCCTCAATTACTTCACATAGCTTACAAAAGAAGAAATGTTCTTTCTGCTTATCGAAAAAGGTCTTCGCTTCTTCATATGACTTAAATGTACGTTGATATATCGTAGATATACTATCTTCGCGCATTACCACAATGTAGTACATTTGTAATCTCCTATAATGGTACTCCCGGAGGGATTCGAACCCCCGACCTAGCCGTTATGAGCGGCCAGCTCTAACCACTGAGCTACAGGAGTATATTAGATCTTATATTCTAGCCGCGAGAAAATGGCAAGCACATCTGGATCGATAGTATCGCGATCTGCTTGTAGCCATACTTCTTCAGGGCGATTATATAGGTCCTTACGCTCAGCGATACTAGCAGCGATATTATCAATATTATTAAACTCAGGGCGATTAACTTCCTGATGTGAGAAGTTATCAATCTTATACTGAATCTGGTAAGGTGAGCCCCAGTAAGATAGATGCCAACCGCCACCGCCAATACGCGGATATGTATAGCGATTATCGCGGAAGAGTTGAGGTGTAAAAGCCCTTACCTGCTGTACAGAAGAGATAAGTGTACCAGGCCATTTAGCAGCATTAAGCTGATCAAAGTTAAAGTAGAAGAAATCCTGCTCAAATGCGATGATGCGCTCACCGTTGCGAATAGCTTCTGCAGCTGCATTAATTGTATTACGATTAGGAATCTCGTCAAGGTCGCCAAAGATAACAATATCATCAGGCTCAAAGCGATCGAGAGGATCAGCCATGGCGTTGCGCTGTTGGCGCTCCATAGCCCACTGATTGCGCTCTTCTAGCTTAGTGAAGTCATAACCAGCGGTTGAAACGCGTAGCGGGTAATAGATGAAGCGATCACCGTACTTCTCAAACCGCTCCATATTCAGCTGAATATGGTATGGCTTCTCGTTGCCGTTGAAAGTATAGTTACTCTCGACGACAACGAAATAGTCCACATGATTGTTGAGATACTCGAGACGAGCCTCGAGCATGTCTAGCTCGTTGAGAAATGTACAACAATCGATAATCATCTTAGGCGTTTTCCTTCAGCCAGTTTAGAACGTTCTCAGGAGCGGTTTCACCGTAAGGATCGTTTTCAGCGTCCCAGCACTTACCAGGCTCGATGAACCACTTTTCGATCTTACCGTTATTAACAACGCAAGCATAGCGCCACGAACGGATACCAAAGCCGAGATTGTCCTTACCGACAGCCATGTTCATCTGGTTAGTAAATGTGCAAGAGCCATCAGGGATAACCTTGACCTTCTTGATCTTCTGCTGCTTGGCCCAGGCATTCATTACGAATGCGTCATTGACCGAGATGCAGTAAATGTCCTTGATGCCCAGAGCCTTAAACTCAGCAAACTTCTCTTCAAAGCCAGGCAGCTGATATGTGGAACATGTCGGTGTAAATGCACCTGGGAGAGAGAAGAGAACGACCCGCTTATTAGCGAAGAGATCAAAGGACGTTACGTCTTCCCAGCGATAGGGATTAGGACCTTCGATCGAATCATCGCGTACACGAGTCTTAAAAACAACTGACGGAACTACCTTAGGGAGATAACGCTCATCGTCAAAATCAGTTGCAGCACAAACAGTGTTATTCATAATATATCCTTTATTTAAAATGGCGACCCCGGTAGGACTCGAACCTACGACCCCAAGATTAGAAGTCTCGTGCTCTATTCCAGCTGAGCTACGGGGCCAATAAATTATTTAGGCGATGCGGCCGAGCCTATGAAGTAGACTGGCAATCTTGTTTACGTCTGGATGAGGTTCACGTTCACTCTCAACAGCACGATTGCAGTCAATCAAATAGACATGCAGTGCACGCTTGATAAGAGGGATATCAGCTGGAGCGATTGCACCACCTTTAGCTTCCTTTGGACCTTCAGCCATTAATATTACTCCATTCTGCAATCAGCCAAGTATTGGCTGTATCCATCCAATTAATTTCGACTTCATCGAGCTCTACACCGTTGCGAGCACGCTCTTCGAGTTCACGAAGACGGCGCTCAATGGCATAAGGATCATCGTAACGAGTCGGAAGATCAAAAACGCGAATATCCATAACAGCCTCCATTGCAGTGTATATATCTGAATATACGCACTTTTTACAATAAAGGCAACTACTTTTTCTTACCGATCGCGTACTTTGTGACTAAAGTCCACTCGTCTTTTTCTTTGTGTGGGAGAATTTTAATCTGATTCATAGTAGCTTTAGGCTGTTCGAATTTCTTTGGCTCAACAATCTTGATTAAGCCCCAATCCTCAAGCAGTTTAGCAATAGTATTACGTCTACCCTTGTCTTCGTCGGAGAAGTTAGACTGCTTACCATCAAGAGCAAACATCTCTTTGAAGTGTACAATGTAGAACTTACCCTGCTTATGGAGGATATGGCAAGACTGGTAAAGCGTTTTATCTTTTCTAGAAGCCACGCCAATACGAGTGAGCGTTTCCCTAACCTTTAGGAAATCATCTTCTTCGCCCAGTTTAACCTCTAGTAACGTATCAACAATATCATTCATTTAATCCACCTGTATTCAATCTTTTCTTTATTATTTTTATTTGATCAGGGGATAGTAATTGTAGAGCTTGATCAGTCTTGCTATTGCTATACTTAAAGTATTGTTTAACTGCTTCAAAATCATCACTATCCTGTCTTTTCGCCCATTTAGAAAAACGCTTCTTCGGACGAATAGTATTTATGAGATAGTGAAATTGAAGTTTGTTATCGAGATGATGGTTCATATTCATCTCGTTCGCATACAAGAGTGTATCAGGAAAGTTAGACAGACTACGATTAGTTAAGAATGGAACGTAAGCAGACTCAGCTAGCTCGTCATTCTCCGTATCTGTCATCAAGTCATGTTTAGTAAAATTTATCGCGTTAACATAATCAAACGGACTCGTCATTTTTCTTACGTCCCTTCAAAAGTACATCAGCGGACTTGTCGAAGAAGTCAGCGCACTCATCACATACTAGAACCTCAGCAACACCCTCTTGCACTTTAAGGCGGATGATTGCAGGTTCTTCTGGCATCTGATTGACACCACAAACGTGACAGAGATTTTCTAGCTTAGACTTCTTACGACGATTCCACCAACTCATAGATATTCCAATTCCATCATCATTTCAGTAAGACAGGCCGTGAGGTTGATCTCATGATCAGCCACAAAGGCAGCCTGGTACTGATACTTAGCCAGGAGCATAACCAGCATTGGAATAGAGTTCTTAGAGATGTACTGATTGGATGCATCGTACAGAGTACGGAAGATAGTTGTCGCATCTGAATCGATGTTTTCAGCTACCCACTTACGCATATTGGTAAAGTCCTTCTCCTTGAGAAAGCCAACCAGGGACTTAAGAGACGTTTCAGTAATATTAGCTAGCAGGCCAGAGTCAATCTTGCCTGTAGCCGAGTAGCGCTGCAGCTCGTTAAGCACACGACGCCAGTCAGGATAATGCTTCTTGATCAGTTCGATCAAAACAGTCTTATCATACTCTACACCTTCTGTATCCAGAATGGTGCAGAGACGCTTCATCATCTGCGCTGCAAGAGCAGGCAGATCGTTCTTCTTGATCTTGAACTCAACAACAGAACAACGAGACTGAAGAGGCTCGATGATACGGTTCTTGAAGTTACAAGTCAGAATAAAGCCGCAGTTACGTGAGAACTCTTCCATGAAGTTACGAAGAGCAGGCTGCGTAGAGTTAGGATTGAGGTAATCAGCCTCATCGAGGATAACATACTTACGGCCGCCCATCAGAGAGACTGACGAAGCGAACTGCATAATCTCATTACGCAGCGTATCGATGTTACCGTTCAACGACCCGTTGATAACGATATAGTCACATTCCAGCTCTTCAAGCATAG
>Ga0315903_10009328_pt1 | contig 11873 bp, 15 predicted proteins | sample LakEriMetagenome_7_FD_203524 | JGI IMG/M metagenome (GOLD analysis project Ga0315903, IMG submission 203524) | Freshwater fungal communities from buoy surface, Lake Erie, Ohio, United States - Buoy 2 MA119 | ecosystem: Environmental > Aquatic > Freshwater > Lake | place: USA: Lake Erie, Ohio...
CAGGCTCTCGTAGCCCATCGGCATGCGTTCGATGTCTTTATTGATCTGAGCGTGTACGGCGCACTCGCGCACCCGCGCCATGTCGATCTGCTCATCGAAGCCCGAGATGTTCTCGGCGATGGTGCCTTGGAGGAGACTGTCGTCTTGGGCGACGAGGGCGATCTGGCGGTCAGTATTGCGCAGCAATCTGAAAACATCGTCCACAGCAGCCCAGACTTACGGAATGGACTGCTGCAGACGACGCGATAGAGGGATGTCATTCGCTATTCGTTCGACGCCGTCGTGGCCTCTTATCGGCACCATCACGACCAATTGTCATCATGCACTCAGGGGGAGGACTCAATCTTTCGCATTTCACCCGGCTTCATATCGGCGGGACAATCACCGATGCGAGTGGCCTCCATCTGATTGTGCGCTGCCGCCGGTCGGCCATTCATACCTGATGCGCCGAATTCCAGACCAAATCCGAACGTATCGTAACGGCTATCGACAATATACCGGCGACTGAAGTCTCCGCTATACACTTGGAGCGACAAGGTCGATGTCCCCTTACCCGAGTCAGAAATACCCGCACCCAACCTTATCAGCACGTTATCGGCATACCGGAACCACTTACCCCCGCTTCTTACTCCACGCTCGCAAACCAGTCTCCTCACAATATCTTGGCTAACCTTAATAGCACTCGGATACTCCTCCCAATCGAATGCGATGGCGCGTGTGGATTCCTCCCAGAGCCCGGCTGCAATCAGCGGGCCTTCCACGATTTCATCGGCGTGCGCCATATGACTGATGAGAAAAATTCCCGCCGCAATTAGTGCTTTCAAGTCAATTGCCTTCAACATAACTATCTCCCGGAAGTTGGGACTGCCGCCATTACTAGCAACCTTACCGTACGGATATGTTTTATTTTTTCTCTTCCCCGTGCAGCTGCTGCGCGTGGTCGTGCCGGCGGACCTTGGCATCGACCCCGAGATCAGCGGCAGCCACTACCGATCGAGCGTGCGCTTCGTCCTATGGCAGAGCCCCGAGGAGCGCCCCCGCCAGGCGCAGCAAGATACCCCCTTCGAGATGATCTGCTGCGGATGAGGGGGAGTCCCTTTACCGACCGGTCAGGCTCGTGCCCTACCGCTACTCAGAAACGGGGGGAAGTCGCCGATACCTCGTACCGGTCAAGGCACTCTTGTGCCGACCATCAAAACATTCTCATCTAGAGACAGAGAATATGAGCCGGTTTTTTTTCATTAGCACCGCCTATAGATCCCGACAACCATTCGAATGGCTTGCCCTTAACATCAGCAGGAAAGTTTGGGTCCACCTGAATATTCACCTGACCGCACATCAGACTTACAGTTCTCCCGGTGGCATCTGGTTCACCCCACTGATACATGACCGATACGGAAAAAGTCTCCGGAGCGTCTCTGTTAATAGTTGAGCATCTACCCTTTGTCGCGAGCAAAGAAATATTCCTGTCCAGAGATTTCCGCAATAGATCAATCACCTCTCCTGTCAGCGACTTTCCTTCAAGCTTCAGCGAAACATCTCGACGGACCACGCCGTCTTCGCCGCCGCGCGAGGAACGCTCGAACAACAAGATTTTTCCGTTACAGGTCATGGTCGTGGTCTCGATCAAGACTGACGGATCGATACTTGGGTAACCAAGGACAACCCGCTCAGGTTGGGCGGAAACGCCTGCTGCAGAAACCACGATAAACCCGATGAAGCATAGCTTGTTAATCAACATGGATATCTCTCCTCTGCGCTCAACCAGAGTGATCAGCCATCAACCACCACGACGCTCGTTGACATGGCATTCCAACTTGTCCTTGCCCATGTCACTCTTGTCATAAACATGTATCGTCCCTGTGCTCTTGTCGTGCACATATGACAAGCCGTTCGGATCAGCGGTGATTCCCCTCCCGATATTCGACAACAACACGTTCCCATCTCCGATCATGCGCGGAGAATCTGGATTTCCGAAGAGCAGGCGGTGGGCGTTCCAGTCCTTATCGCTCATCTTGCCGTTATCCGGTTGCGAGTGAAAAAGCCCCAAAATGATCGCGCCATCAGGGACTTGATCGATTGCGTCCCACATCGCCCCCGCTTCTATCGCTACTCTATTGAATGAAGAGAAGGCATCGGTAGTACGCACGTCTCCTCCCGGCATCTTCCAGACGATTCCCACATGCTCCCAGTCCGCTGTGCCGTATTTCTCATACGCTTTGACCTTTAGGTCGATCGCTCCCTTATGGATATCGAGGATATTGTCGTGCTTGGTCGGCTTGTCCGTCACGCACGGCGTATCGCGGGGTGTCTCCGGTTCTTCCCCACCCCCACCTCCACTTCCCCCGTCGACAAAATCCCATGGAATGGGCAACTCAAAGAAGAAGTTGAAATAAGTTGGTCCGAAATACTCCCATGCGGAAAAGCCGTATCGGCTTCCGGGCACCACCACTTCCCCGCCCGCAACGTCGAGTTCTTCAACTGCACTTAATTTCCTCATGACCTCTCTCCTGTTGATGATTTAACACAGCACTCGCCTCCCTCGCCACGCCGCCTTCGAGGGTGACGACCCTCCCCGCCGCCCGGAGGGTCTCCGGGCGGTGGGCGACGACGAGACGCGTGATGGCGAGCTGCGAGAGCGCGGCGTTGACCGCCCTCTCGTTCTACAGGTCGAGGTGCGAAGTGCCCTCGTCCAGGATCAGGATCCGGGGGCGGCGGTAGAGCGCGCGGGCGATCAGCACCCGCTGCTTCTGGCCCCCGGACAAAGTGGAACCCATGTCCCCGACCAGGCTCTCGTAGCCCATCGGCATGCGTTCTATGTCTTTATTGATCTGAGCGTGTTCGGCGCACTCGCGCACCCGGCCCATGTCAATCTGCTCATCGAACCCCGAGATGTTCTCGGCGATGGTGCCCTGCAACAGGCTGTCGTCTTGGGCGACGAGGGCGACAAGGGCGACGACTACATAGCGTCCGCTCTGGATGCGTCAATGGCGCAGTTGCCGTCTATCCAGCAGACATGCTCATTCAGCGAAGTAGCTGAGTCATGCCCGCCGTCAACGACCACCATTCGCGCCTGACCCGGGTTTGGAATGTCACCGGGGCGGGACAATTCGTCCTTGCTCCCCTGCACCACCGTGAAGCGTTGATCAAGGGTGAACCCGCGGTACTGGTCCGCGAGCCAACGGTCGAAAGGCTTCTTGCCGTCGCTTCGGAGATTGCCGAAGTGCAGCTCGTGGAAGAGCACCGAAAAACCTTCGGAGAAACGGTTTTTTTTTGCGTGGGCCCGCTCAACTTGGTTGGAGAGCGGGTGGTGGTGATACGCGAGCGGCGCTTCCAGATACGCGCGAACAAACCCCTCTCCAAGGCCGGATGCCACCGCAGGCACGAGCGCGCCTCCATAGCTGACTGCGTACAAGACAACCTCGTCGTAAGCGGGTGCCAAGCGTTTGATGTCGGCCACGATCAGCCGCGCGTCACGCTCCAACGCCTCGGCGCCATATCGCGCGAGCCGCTCAGCGACGGCGGCATCCACACCGATCGTCCCACTCGGGTCATAGGACACCCGATCGTTGCGCTCCAACGACGCAGCGATGGCGGACACGCCGCCAAAGAGCACGGTCCGATCAGGTCCGCCGTGAAGCACGACCACCAGCCGCCTGTTCCCCTCACGCCGCTCGATCCGCGCCATGACAGGCCAACCGGGCTCACCGGCATCATAAGTCTGCGCAGTGGTCTTCGATCGGACTGAGGGCTTCTCGCGACGGCACACGACGCCACCAGCACGCCAGTCGCCAGCCACTGGGTCACGCTTCAAAGCCAGGTGGCCGACAGCATCGCGGTGCAAATGCAGGACGACGGCCGCGCCTGCCCCACTCGACACCGAAACCTGGTGAAGAGTGGACTCTGGATGCAGTTCCGACAGCACCTTGTCCCGCAATGCATCCAGGCTTGCCTTGGGGTGCGCCCACACGATATCGCGCTCGGTGTGCACACCAAGGAACCGCCCGGTGGCACTGTCGATGATTGGCCGTTTGCCGTACAGGCCCGGCTTCGGCCCAGGCTCCCACTCGAACCGTGCGCCGTCCGCGGACTGACGCCGGCGCAGCGCCTCACCCACGCCCACGAGCCACTCCACACCGGTTTCGTCCTTGATCAACATCGGCCGAGGCTCGCCTTGGAACACGGAAACCAGGTACCCGGTGTTTTCGACCCTTCGCCCGTCCTCCGGCCGCACCGCACCGAGATCTATCGAGCCTGCAATCGTCCCGCTGGCCGACATCCCCTCCGGCCCGAGCGTGACGCGCATGGCCGAGAGTCCGCTTGCCCGATCACTGGACGTCTTTACCTTGACAAACCAATCCTCGGCCTCGCGGATTCGTCGCCATTCCTGCTCCCGCGTCCTACTGGCTGTCGGGCCGACGATAGCCAGCGTCCAAGGCTTGATAAAACGGTGCTCACGCGGCTCATCCACTAGTGCAATCCGCTTTGCCCCCTGATCGATGACAAAAGCGCCGATCCGCCCACCCGCGTTCACGAACAGGTGGCGGCTGTCGTCGGACCACCATGCACGCGCGCCCGTCGCGAGCGGCCCTGCTTGAACGGTGCCCACTTGACACCCCTTCAATGACCCCTCACGCACGAAGCACGCTGTATCGATGACGGCGGAACGGCTCGGGCTGATATCGTCGACCCCGATGGACCACGCCTCACCCGGAAGATAATCTCCCGATTCGAGTAGCGTGAACATCGAGCCATCGGGTGACAGTTCCGCACGGGAATAGCCGCACGCGAGTTCCGGTCCAGGCGAATGCCCCGCGAAGACGACCTCCGGACCGACCGGCTCGTCGTCCCGCGGGGCACATGAGACAGACAGCAATACGAATGCCAGCACAAGCATGACCACGAATCGCTTGCTGATAACACCGGACAGGCGAACAACTGGGGTCATCATTTCTCGCTCACGCTAGGCACCCGATAAATCAGGTCGAACCCGGCGGGGCCCAACCCGAACGCCAGTCGGCCCGATTTGGCATCTCATGCCATTGACCGTTTGCGGTTACATCCATGTAACGCTTCCCGTCCTCGTCTTTGTATTGCGTGTCCAGTCTTCCGTCACCGTCGCAATCCAGCCAATACCGGTTGGTGGGATTGCCGTCGTCATCCATCACTCGATACTGGACATGACCGTCAACGACTTCTCTCTTCAACTTTGTCGGGTCATACTGGGCCTTATCTTCTCGCTCATTTATTTGTCGCTCTTTCTCGAATAGCAAGTCGTCCAGCCCGATAAAGTCGGCCACCTCGATCGCCACCCATACCGGAGCCGCTCGCTTAATCAAATCCTTCAAGTCCATCCGTTCCTTAAGTTCCTCGAATGCCAAATAGCCGAGCCGTTGCCATCCCTGTCCAATCCGCGATGCAACGACGTCGACGGTCTCCATGCCACCTGAGATGGCAACCAGTTCAGTGCGCGACAAGAGTCTCATGACATCATCTCCTGTTGTTGATGTAACACACTGCCCGCTTCCCTCGCCACGCCGCCTTCGAGGGTGATGACCCTCTGCGCCGCCCGGAGGGTCTCCGGGCGGTGGGCGACGACGAGACGCGTGATGGCGAGCTCTGAGAGCGCGGCGTTGACCGCCCTCTCGTTCTCCAGGTCGAGGTGCGAAGTGCCCTCGTCCAGGATCAGGATCCGGGGGCGGCGGTAGAGCGCGCGGGCGATCAACACCCGCTGCTTCTGGCCCCCGGAGAGCGTCGAACCCATGTCCCCGACCAGGCTCTCGTAGCCCATCGGCATGCGTTCGATGTCGGTGGATATCTGCGCGAAGGTGGCGCACTCGCGCACCCGGCCCATGTCGATCTGCTCGTCGAACCCCGAGATGTTCTCGGCGATGGTGCCTTGGAGGAGGCTGTCGTCTTGGGCGACGAGGGCGATCTGGCTGCGCAAGGACTGCGCGTTCCAGCGGCTGAGCGGCTCGCCGTCGATGCAGACGTTGCCATAGCTGGGTTTGTAGAGCCCGGCGACGAACTCGAGGTGCTATGCGTCTGAGAGGCGGCCATTAAGAGAGTCGTTCGGTGCCCCACCGGGCGCGTTACCGGTGTCGACAACACCGTCACGAGGCGAGACCGACTACGCGCTAAGAATCTCCGATGTCATGTATCTGCGAAGCTTCCGAGCCGTGTACGGCAAGAGGGCCCGTGGCGGACTGCTGCTGCACACCGGTGCCGCCATCTAATGGCTCTCGCCCGAAGTCCCCGCGGCGCCGTGGTGGGCGATGGTCTGAGGGCGGTCCTTCTAAAACGGACGGCTATGGCGAGGCGTCGATCACCGTCGGCATGGCCTCGAATCCGCCGACGCGACTCACGCGCGTCGCGGTCGCGACGCCCGACATCGGTGGACTCCCCCGACGGCGCTGGTGTCGACGCGGCAGCCATGATGCACCGCGAACGCTTCCAAGCTTGAGTAAGCGTCAGACGCCCGTCGGGCGTAGTGCCCCGCTTCGTCGCCGCAGCCGGCTCGCGACCTGGAGCGGCGCGGGCGGCTCACGGACCGCGAGCAGCGGCTCGGCGATGCATTTCGCGCGCCAAGGCGACCGTGAATTTTTTTGATGGTGAGCGTGACGGTCATGGAACCACTATGGTTCCACACCGGATAGAGGTCAACGCAGTTCTAGAGTCGGAAGCCGTGCGGGCAGACCTGACGGACCGACGCATGATCGGAATCTGGTCACCTCTCCGTGGTACTGAAATCGGTGGTTGGGTCACGATCAAGTCGTAGCTAGCGCATTGTACAGCGCGTGGGCAAGCGCGCAGCTCATCCATACACGACCTACAGAAACCCCCCGCACAATCAAAATATACGCGAAAACTGACAGCAAAAAATGGAACGCGGTTGGCACCATCCGCGCGCTAGCCAGCCCTGCGATCGAGCTGACATCCCTGGCTACGCCGAGATATACCACGCGCTCGACGAATTCCATCAGGGCGATAAACATCGCGAATAACAAGCCTGCGCGCAGCTTTCGCTGCGCATGCCATGTCCAAAACACCCGTGCTTGCTCCTCGATGATCGAAGGCACCAAAACTGCAGAGGTTCCAATAGCAATCACGCCCGCGTTTCCAGCGACGGAAAAACCGATCGCGAACAGAACCAGCGTAATCAGCCCATACTTCAAGCTAAACAAAATAAAGTCCGCCAACCCGGGTTTATCCGGGTTGACGGTCCAGTTAAACAGGAAGTCCTTATCGAAGATCCGTTCCACTGGCTAGCAAGCGCTCCTCATCAGCCACCCGGCGGCGTCGGCGGCGTGTTGTGTGTCTGCCCTCCATGGGGTGGGTTGCTCTCTGCGTCCTCGAACCAGCCGGCGATGATCGACGTAGCTTCAAGCCCTAGGATCGGGATCGCAACGAGCTTTGATTGCTTTGGATTCTTCACGGCGTATGCCTGCAGGGAGAGCGACATCGCGTCTGCCCAATCTCCGATGTCCTTAGCCGACGGCGCAGGATCCGGAGGATTGCAGTCGCTGTTACCTTTCAAAGCGTAGCATGGAGACTCGCCGCCACTGACGGCGGTCATCTCATTGACAGTCAACATTCTCATAACTTCTCTCCTGTTGATGGTTTAACACAGCACTCGCCTCCCGCGCCACGCCGCCTTCGAGGGTGAGGACCCTCCCCGCCGCCCGGAGGGTCTCCGGGCGGTGGGCGACGACGAGACGCGTGATGGCGAGCTGCGAGAGCGCGGCGTTGACCGCCCTCTCGTTTTCCAGGTCGAGGTGCGAGGTGCCCTCGTCCAGGATCAGGATCCGGGGCCGGCGATAAAGCGCCCGCGCGAGCAGCACCCGCTGCTTCTGGCCACCGGAGAGTGTCGAACCCATGTCCCCGACCAGGCTCTCGTAGCCCATCGGCATGCGTTCGATATCGTTGGAGATCTGCGCGAGCGCGGCGCACTCGCGCACCCGCCCCATGTCGATCTGATCATCGAAGCCCGAGATGTTCTCGGCGATGGTGCCTTGGAGGAGGCTGTCGTTTTGGGGATGAGGTCAGACCAAAGAGAACGTACCCAAGGAGATACTTTTGGACGCACGGGCGCTCTGACCGCCCGTGCTCATCACAGATCGCCCGGCTCAGCGCTTGAGCTTGTCGATCGGCCCATCCGGAAACTCCGGCGGCGGCATTGCACGGAGCTTACGCTGCGACACCAGACGACTATCCCCGATAGCCCAGTCTTGCGGACACTTGCCCTGAACACTGGTCCGCGTCAGGCTCCAACTCAAAACGTCGGGGATTGGGCCATCCGCAGTCCGCCACGGTGCGATGCTGCCGATTTCCTGTGAGTCGCTGCGGATGATGGAATAGGACACATTGCCGTACTGCTCCTCGACTCCAAACGACCACTCAGACCGTACACCCACTTCCGGAAATGTCTGGACTGAACCCAATGCGTCACGTCCAGCACGGGGGCCATCCATGTCCTTCGACAATCTCTTCGTACCTCCCGATGGCGAGGCGCATTCCTGCGCGACCGTCTCCCAAATCTCGCGGCGTACGACCATAGGATCCTTGGTCGCTCTAAGGGAGATGTCGACTCTTTGCGTACGCAAAAGAACGCCGGAATTCGATGCCGAAAACGGCTCGTCAGCGCTGGCCGGCCCTACTGCACCCAACACAATCACGAAGCCACTCAGCAACGTCGTCAACAGCTCAGGCCCGAGAGTGTTCCTGTCTCCCATAGCTATCTCCCGATGAATGCCCGCGTCAGCGGTTCGAAGCTGACACCCAGGCCGCGGACGTGAAACAGCGCGCTTCCGAACTGATACCCAAGATTGCCGTTGTCGCTTCTGCCATTCATAGCACTGACAATCAGACCGACCATATCACACAGCCTTCCCACTGCGAACGCGTTATTCACTGCATTTGCGTTCGCGATCACTTCTGCAAGCGCTTGGCGTAGCGCCTCCGGATTTTCTGTAGACATATTCGAAAACAGATCTCTCCAAGCCTCAGTCATATCACTAAGACCTGTCCACCCGGGACTTCCGTTAGCAGAAGTTGTTGGCTGAGGCCACAACATCGCATAATCGTTGACCTGTTCCGCGCTGATCTTTTTTGCTTCAACAACCACCTCTTGGAGCTTCTCATTTGCGACGAACATCTCCGCAGAGGCGTTCGGACATGCGCCCGTAGCCGGGTTAAAGACCTCTCCCCAACGATCAAAAAGTTCGCCGAGAAGCCCTCTCCTTTCTTTTTTGGGTCGACGACCTCTGACCGTCACCCCATCCAATCCGAAGTCATCGTCTCCGAAATCGGCGAACTCGTCGTCAAAGCCACCCGCCACGACACCCAATTCACCGGCTTTTAACAGTCTCATGACATCATCTCCTGTTGTCGATGTAACACACTGCCCGCCTCCCTTGCCACGCCGCCTTCGAGCGTGATGACCCTCTGCGCCGCCCGGAGGGTCTGTGGGTTACGACGACGAGACGCGTGATGGCGAGCTGCGAGAGCGCGGCGTTGACCGCCCTCTCGTTCAGGACCCGGCGGTGCGATTGCCCTCGTCCAGGATCAGGATGCGGGGGAGCGAACCCATGTCCCCGACCAGGCTCTCGTAGCCCATCGGCATGCGTTCTATGTCTTTATTGATCTGAGCGTGTTCGGCGCACTCGCGCACCCGGCCCATGTCGATCTGCTCATCGAAGCCCGAGATGTTCTCGGCGATGGTGCCCTGCAGCAGGCTGTCGTCTTGGGCGACGAGTCTTTCAACGTCGGCTCGCTGCGACTGGAGACGTCCAAAAGTTCCACGAACTTCCCCGTCGCGATCTGCAAGGTGACCCCGCGCAGCACCTCGGGCTCGGAGGGGGCGTAGCGGTAGTAGAGAATGGACATCAACTCGTGAGCTGGTGCCCCTAGTGGTCTGCTCAAGCCTCGGCATCTACCCCGAGATCAGCAGCAGCCACCACCGCTCAAGCGTGCGTTTCGTCATGTAGGGGACGCCAAAGAACGCCGCCGCCAGCCGCAGCTGGACATCCTTTTCGAGATGACCTGCTGCGGGTGACGGGGCGGAGCCAGCGAAGCGGCGCAGACGCAGCTGGGGTTCGCCATCACCTCAGACCTCCCGCGTGATCCTCGCTATAGACACACCGATCCCCATCGACCCTGCAGTGGTGCTGGGAACAGGGGCCGGTCAAGTGGGACCAGGCTCCGACCCGGATTTATTGCTCCCATAACCGAAGGAATACCAAACCGGACCAGATGCCGACCGCGCACATGAACGGAACCATCGCGAGAAACGGCCCGTACAAGGGTGCGTCAGGCACGACGAACAAGAAGAACCATCCATCAGCACAGATGCCTGTCAAAGCCATCGGCAAACCGAACTGCACCACGGCCTTATCCACCAATCCGCGCAGAGTGATGTCACTTCTATGGCGAACCAGTGATCGCACCGAGGAGATGAAGGCCCAAAAACTTAGCAACGCAATCACGAACGTTCCCACAAGAACCTCGCTCGCAAACATCGCATGTCTGGTGATAAGGGCCTTCCTTGGCCGCTACGGAATCCTTCCCAGATTCGTCAAGCTCCAGTTACCCGCCGGTACTGGTATACGTCACCGCGTAATAAACTCCACCAGCTATCAAGATACCTCCCACGACCACCGTACCTGCGGCCAAACCTACTGTAAGCCCGAGCATACCGCCCGCATATACTCCCTCCGCAAGAAGGAGAGGCGCCAGAAAGCCCGTTCCAGCCAAATGCCCGGCGGCGACCGTGCCGCCCCAAACCATCCCTCCCGTCCCACCGATGATGCCGAAGCCCAGCAAGGTGGTCCCTATCCAGTCACCGCCGCCCCCGCGTCCGGAACAGATTGTCACGGTCTCGATACCGTTGCTGTCGGTCGTCGCCTGTCCGCATCCACTAGAACTTAAAGAGATCCCGGCAGCCTTGAGCCAGTCATCAAAGTTCGCGGTTCCGCCGCTGACCATATCGAACTCATTTACTGTAAGTGATCGCATAACTTTCCTCCTTCTTTGTCTGACCACACACACCGCCCGCCTCCCTCGCCACGCCGCCTTCGAGGGTGATGACCCTCTGCGCCGCCCGGAGGGTCTCCGGGCGGTGGGCGACGACGAGACGCGTGATGGCGAGCGCTGAGAGCGCGGCGTTGACCGCCCTCTCGTTCTCCAGGTCGAGGTGCGAAGTGCCCTCGTCCAGGATCAGGATCCGGGGGCGGCGGTAGAGCGCACGGGCGATCAACACCCGCTGCTTCTGGCCCCCGGACAAGGTCGAACCCATGTCCCCGACCAGGCTCTCGTAGCCCATCGGCATGCGTTCGATGTCTGTGGAGATCTGCGCGAGCGCGGCGCACTCGCGCACGCGCGCCATGTCGATCTGCTCATCGAACCCCGAGATGTTCTCGGCGATGGTGCCCTGCAGCAGGCTGTCGTCTTGGGCGACGAGGGCGATCTGGCTGCGCAAGGACTGTGCGTTCCAGCGGGAGAGCGGCTGGCCGTCGATGTAGACGTTGCCGTAGCTGGGCTTGTGGAGGCCGGCAACGAGCTTTATGAGCGTGGACTTGCCGCAGCCGGAGGCGCCCGAGAGGGCTACGAACTCCCCGAGCGATGACGCGGGCGAAGGCTGATTCTTAGCGCTTCCTTACCTGTATAGATTTCAACTCATGCATCCGAAGGAATACCGCATCGCCCAATGCGACTCCAAGCATGGTCAGCATGCAGATCAAGGGTGCCATCAAAGGTCTTTCCGGATTCAACTTCATCATGATCACTGTCCAAATCGCAAACGAGCCGTTCGTCAACCATTCCGTCGGCACCATTAATCGGGGGCGCCAATGTTCGATTCTCTCCTCCGGATTTTT
>Ga0315903_10009332_pt1 | contig 11869 bp, 11 predicted proteins | sample LakEriMetagenome_7_FD_203524 | JGI IMG/M metagenome (GOLD analysis project Ga0315903, IMG submission 203524) | Freshwater fungal communities from buoy surface, Lake Erie, Ohio, United States - Buoy 2 MA119 | ecosystem: Environmental > Aquatic > Freshwater > Lake | place: USA: Lake Erie, Ohio...
TCGTCAATCTGCTTATTGTTTATGTTGCACTGAAGTCGACCTCAAAAATTGAACGTCTTTTGGGTAAGGCTGGCTTATCATTGCTTCGCAAGTTTTTTGGAATAGTGCTGCTGGCTATTGCAGTTAAATTATTCAAAACCAATTTTTAGGCGCATAAGTATTGAATACTTCCCATTAGGAGCGAAATAGCTATATTGCGCGTTTTAGCTTATTATTCATGAAAGGTATAATACTGGCCGGAGGAAGCGGCACCCGATTGCACCCACTTACGTTAGCTGTGAGTAAGCAGCTCATGCCGGTTTACGATAAACCCATGATTTATTATCCGCTATCTACATTGATGCTGGCCGGTATACGTGAAATTCTGATTATTTCCACACCGCATGATTTGCCCGGATTTAAAAAACTGCTGGGCGATGGTTCGCAGATAGGATGCACGTTTCAGTATGCCGAACAGCCCAGTCCTGACGGATTGGCTCAGGCATTTATAATTGGCGAACAGTTTATAGGCAACGATAAGGTGGCACTCATACTGGGCGATAATATTTTTTTCAGTGCAGGGCTAAGCAAGTTGCTGCATGAAAACAACGATCCGGATGGGGGTGTGGTATTTGCTTACCATGTAAGTGACCCCGAACGCTACGGAGTGGTCGAATTTGATGCTGAAATGAACGCCATCAGTATAGAAGAAAAGCCGGCTCAACCCAAATCCAATTATGCCGTTCCGGGTTTATACTTTTACGACAATGATGTAGTTACGATTGCTAAAAATATCAAACCTTCGCCACGTGGAGAACTTGAAATAACCGATGTAAACCGTGTGTACCTCGAACGCGGAAAGTTAAAAGTAGGAGTACTGCAGCGCGGCACAGCATGGCTCGATACAGGCACATTTGCCTCGTTAATGCAAGCCGGCCAGTTTGTTCAGGTTATTGAAGAACGTCAGGGACTAAAAATCGGTTGCATTGAAGAAATAGCTTTTAAAAACAGCTGGATAACCAAAGAGCACCTGAAAACCGAGGCACAAAAACTTCTCAAAAGCGGTTACGGAAATTATTTGTTGAATCTTATAAAATAAAAACACTTTCATGAGTCATCCTCAACACGAAGCTTTAAAACAACTTAGTCATCAGATAACATTTGCCTTGCAAAACTATACACCGCATGGCCTGAAGGCAGACGATATAAAGCAGATTATTATTGCAGGCCTGGGCGGTTCAGGCATAGGTGGCAAATTGGCTTCCTCATTTTTTATGCAATCGGGTACAGTTCCCATAGCATGCGTATCGGACTATGAGTTGCCGGGCTATGCCGGAAACGATACGTTGGTTATTTTGTCATCGTATTCGGGCAATACCGAAGAAACATTATCGGTGTATGAAGATGCCTTAAAACGCGGATGTAAGCTTCTGGCCCTTACTTCGGGCGGCAAGTTGAAGCAGCTGTGCGAACAAAGTGGGGTTAAAACATATACACTGCAAACCGGTTTTCAGCCACGCATGGCACTAGGTTTTTCGCTTACTTATTTGCTACAAATTCTGGGTGAGTTATTTGGCAGCGATGTACAAGCCGAACTGGCTGCAACAGCATCAGCAGTGGCCGATACAGCACACTTCGAAGAAGACGCCATGCAGGTATTTAACTCCGTTAAAGCCAAAGCCAGATCGAAATTTGTAGTGATTACTGATGCCAGCTACGAAGCAGTAGGCATTCGCTTTTGCCAGCAAATACAGGAAAATGCGAAGCACGAATGCTTTCACCATGTTATTCCTGAAATGAATCACAATGTGATTGAAAGTTACTACGGCCAGCTCGATTCGGTGTATTTCTTCATTCATGCGAATGCACACGACCGTGTTGCTTCGCGGTTTGAATTTTTACAAAACCTGTTGGAGGTTGAAAACAACAAAGTAGTCAATATCATTACAGATGGCTTCACCATAAAAGAAGTATATGAGGTACTGTATACACTCGACTGGTTGTCGTTATACGTAGCTGATCACCGCAGGGTTGATTCGCTGAATGTGCCCAATATAGCATCGCTTAAAAATTTTCTCGATCAGGTATGAGCTGGTTCTCACGCTTTACTAAACGAACAAATTCGCCATTTGCTTCCGCGGATTTTGTAAATCCGGTAAAGGTGGAGTTTCACTCGCACCTGCTGCCGGGTATTGATGACGGCTGTGAAAACATGGAGCAAAGTATGGAAGTGCTAAAACTGCTGCAGCGAAAAGGCTATGAAAAAGTAATTATCACACCACATATCATGGGCGATTTTTACAAGAACAGCAAACATACCATAATGCCCGTACTGGAGCAGGTGAAGGAAGCCGCAGCAGCATTGGGCATTACGCTAAAGCTTGAGGCAGCAGCAGAGTACATGATTGATGAAGTGTTTGAACAGAAAGTAGCCGAAGGCGATGTGCTCACATTTGGCAACAATTATGTGCTGGTAGAAATGCCGTTTCAGCAACCTTCGCCCAATATGAAAAAAGTGTTTTTTGACATGCAGGTAAATGGCTACCAGCCTGTGCTGGCACATCCCGAACGGTATTTGTATTACGCTGCACGTAAAGAGCGCTACAACGAACTGGCTGATGCGGGAATATTGTTTCAGCTGAATATGTTTTCGCTGGTTGGGTATTACAACCCGGCTGTAAAACGTGCAGCCGATTACCTCATTGATCAAAAACTCGTGCATTTTGTAGGCAGCGATATTCACGGGCCAAGGCATTTGCCGGTATTTCGCGATGTGTTGCAATGCCGCAGCTACGAGGTGGTGTGTACCACCAATGCATTACTTAATAATTCACTGTAACACGTTTAATTTCTTTTTACTGATTGCGCATAAGCCGGCAAAGGTTAAGGCACCATTCAGAATAAGCAACTCAATACCTATGCGGTAGTTGCCCAATAGGTGTACTGCGTATGTTTGAAAAAGATAGCACATCGCAGGAGCCAGCAAACATACGAACACTACCCATTTGTTGTTCAGATGGCGTGTAGTAAGTATGCCGAAAGCAAATAAACCCAACAACGGTCCGTAAGTGTAGCCGGCTATGTCGAGAAGAATAGTTATGATGGATTTATTGTCGAGCCACTTGAAGTACATCACACACAGTAAAAAAATACCGGCAAAACTCAGGTGCACCTTTTTACGAATAGATGAACGCTGCTCTTCCGTTAATGATTCATTACGCTGAATTCCTAGCATATCAATACAAAATGTAGCGGTCAACGCGGTTATGGCTCCATCGGCTGAAGGAAACAGTGCTGAAATAATACCAATAATAAAAATAATAGAAATGGCAGCAGGAAAATGATCTAACGCAATGGTTGGAAATAAATCATCACCGGTAGCGCTAATGCCCTTTTGTGCAGCGTATAGATAAAGCAAGCCACCCAACACTAAAAACAACAGGTTTACCAGCACCATGATGGTACTGAAGGTGAGCATGTTTTTTTGCGAATCGGACAGGCGTTTTACGCTGATATTTTTCTGCATCATTTCCTGATCAAGCCCGGTCATGCTGATGGTGATAAATGCACCTCCAACGATTTGTTTGAGGAAAAACGTTTTATCAAGCGGGTTAATGTTAAACACGTTCAGATAGTTCAGCTCATTCATTTTTGAGAGTGCAGTGCCGAGCGATACTCCCATATCGTTCAGTATATACACCACACACACAACAAGTGCCAGCAGCATAAAAAACGTTTGCAGCGTATCGGTCCACACAATGGTTTTTACGCCACCCTGATAAGTATACAGCAATATCATAAACAAGATGAGCAGTGTGGTAACGATAAACGGAACACCCATACGATCGAGAATAAACAGCTGCATGACGTTAATTACAAGATACAACCTAAGTGTAGCACCCATCGTACGCGACACGATAAAAAACAAGGCTCCGGTTTTGTATGCAGCAGTGCCCAGTCGATGATTCAGATACGCATAAATAGAAGTAAGGTTGAGTTTGTAATAAAGTGGCAGAAGTATAAAAGCTACAGCAAAGTATCCGATAAAATAACCCAACACTACCTGAAAATAACTGAAGCCGGCAGTAGCTACCGTACCCGGCACACTTACAAAGGTAACCCCCGAAAGCGAAGTGCCTATCATGCCAAAGGCTACCAGCATCCAGTTGCTGCTTTTGTTGCCAATAAAAAAAGTTTCATTGTTGCTGCCGCGCGAAGTGAAGTAGGCTACGGCCAGCAGTACAGTGAAGTAACACAGTACAAAAAACAGCAGCAGGGTTGAGCTCATCGGTACAAATGTAAACGGGTACTGATTTGCGTTTTAAATAATTAACCACATCACTTTAGTGTGCGTTAAAAAATAGGACAGACACCGGTTTTTACCTTATTTTCGTGCGGCATGAATTATCCATCACAGCTTATAGAAGACGCGGTAAATGAATTATCTAAATTTCCGGGAGTAGGTAAAAAATCGGCCATGCGCATGGTGTTGTTTTTGCTCAAACAAAAAGAGCAGGATGCCACCCGACTGGGCGAAGCCATTATAAAACTGCGCAGCCAGATACAGTACTGCAAGCGCTGTGGCAATGTAAGCGATTCGGAACAATGCAATATTTGCAGTAACCCTAAACGTAACCAACAACTGATTTGTGTAGTAGAAGATTTGCGCGATGTTATAGCGATAGAAAACACCCAACAATTTAATGGAACGTACCACGTACTGAACGGTTTAATTTCGCCCATGAATGGTGTTGGTCCCGATACGCTTAATATTGAAAGTTTACTGCAACGCGTACAAGCCGAACAAACACAGGAAGTGATTTTAGCCCTTAGTGCCACTATGGAAGGCGACACTACTGGTTTTTACCTTTCTAAAAAACTGGCACCAACAGGCGTGAAAGTAAGTACAATATCGCGTGGCATTGCCATTGGTGGCGAGCTGGAATATGCCGATGAAATTACCCTTGGCCGTAGTATTGCACTGCGCACGGTGTATTCGGTGTAGTGGTTGTACTAGTAGAAATCTAAAACAAACACCGACTATGTATTTACAAACTGCATAATCAATAGTGTGCATGTAATCACGGCCAAATCGTTGAAATTGAAACGACCACTAAGTCGGTCCAGCATACGGCAGGCTCATGGATAACTCCAATACCAAACACGTTTCACCACGCGCAGCAGCAGAAAAAATTTGGCAATAAATTTGGTCAAAGGGTGGAAACTACTCCATCAATTGCTTTTTTATCTTTATAACTGTACCCGGCTTTAAGTTGTCTTGTAACAAATTATTCCACTTGCGCAGCTCAACCACAGGCACGTTATACTTCTCGGCTATGGTTTGGATGGTTTCTCCCGGTTCTACTGCATGTTCAAACTCCAGCTTTTCATCGCTGAAGGGTTGCGCCAAGTATATGGTATCAGCAGCTGTGGTCACGACCTTTGCAACCTTATTCTTTGGCAATGCTATTACAAACTGCTGACCCGCAGCTACAGTTAGTGTTGGCTTTCTTAGCCATGGATTATAATATTTAAGGTCTTTATAATTACAGCCATAAGCTGCAGCAAAAGAAACTAGATTTTCTACCGTTCGGTTAACCACAACATAACTCATCGATTCTTGCTGATACGCATGAGCCGGGGCTATGTGAAAGCCGTATGACTTAGGGTTTTCAAAAAGGGTTTTAATTGCAATGATCCGAAACAAGTATCGGGCTGTTTCCTGATTCAGATAAAGATCTTCATAGCTGCCCACCTGTTGCTGATTAATTTGACGTTTTACACCTTCTATTCCCATATTGTATGAAGCAGCTACCAGTTTCCAGCTGCCGAAAGCCGTATACGCTTGTTTGAAATATTTACAGGCTGCTTCCGTTGCTTTATGTAAATGATAACGCTCATCAACCTCATCAGTAATGGTTAGTCCAAATACTTTTCCGGTTTTATCTAAAAACTGCCAGTAACCGGCTGCACCCGCAGGCGAAACCACCAATGGCTGTAAACCACTTTCGGCAACAGCCAAATACTTAAAATCATCAGGTATACCGTTGCGCTTCAGTATAGGCTCAATTGCCGGAAACAACTTTTGGCCGCGCTTCATCATCAGTAGTGTTTGTGATTGCCAATACACATTGGTAAGCAGTTCGCGGTCATAACGCTCACGTACGTCTTCATCATTCAGCAACACGTCTTCGCCCGCAAAACCAGTTTTCTCCGGAACAGGCAGGCTGTAAATGTGGTACTCATCGCGAAATCTGTTTGTCCATTCATCGGCAAATGAAAATAGTATCAATGCCAGCCCGCAGGCAGAAAGCATCAATGGATAGTTTGCTTTGAGAAATTTCATGTATACTTGTGTTACAAAATGGTATTATTCAATAATCCGTAAAAATATCCTCACCAAAACTAACATTTAAAGCGTAAGCTATGAAAATCATAAAACGTATTTCTATTGTGCTGCTGTCAATCCTGCTTGTATTGATTGCTGCAGGATTTTTGTTACCGGCCGCCATGAAGGTTGAGCGTTCGGTGACAATCAAGCAAAACAGTGAAGTGCCTTTTGCGCTGGTCAACAATTTGCAACAGTGGCAAAGTTGGTCGCCCTGGAATGAAATAGATACCACAACCGAATGGACTTACAGTGACCCAGCTCAGGGAACGGGATCGTGGTATACATGGAAAAGCAACAACAGAAAAGTAGGACACGGCACACTAAAAATTATAAACAGCCTGCCTTTTGATACCATACTTACCGAACTCATATTTGAAGATATGCCACCATCGTATGGGGGATTTACATTTAAGCAAACTAAAGAAAATGAGTGTTCGGTAACCTGGTTTATGGATATGGAATTCGGATACAATCCGTTTGCTCGGTTGATGGGACTAATCATGGATCAATGGCTGGGAGGCGATTTTGAAAAAGGGCTCGAAAAGCTGAAGCAGGTAAGTGAAGCTACACCCCCTCGTGAAACTATAGGCGGGTTTGATACCGAGTGGCGCAATTTGCCCGAACTAACCGTAATGGGAATACGCTACACACTGCCACCGTCAAAAGTAAAAAGCGATGTGTTCGCAAAAAGTTATGAAAAGCTGTCGGCAGCTATGGCTGCACAAAACCTGGAGCCTGATGGCATGCCCATGGCTTTGTATTACAAGTTGAGCAATGCCGAACTTGATTTTGAAGCGGCCATGCCGGTAAAAGGAAATGGGACACCATCGGGCGATATGGTGTTTCATACACTGCCTGCCACACGTGCGCTGGTGGTAAGTTACCGCGGTGCATACGATGGTATGACTCCCATGTATCAGGCCGTGTACGAGTATATAAAAGCGAAGGGCATACTACAAAATGGTCCCTCGCGTGAGGTGTATATTACCGACCCCTACGAAGTACCCGATACCGCACAGTGGTTAACCGAAATAGTGATACCCGTGCAGCCTAACAAATAGGTTTTTAAGGTTAGCGGAAAAGAAGGTACGCTTGCAAATCGTCTCACCCCGGTTAACTGCATTCAGCATTAACTACGCACAAACAACAAAGCCCAACATCAGATGCCGGGCTTGGGAGTTGTATTTTGTAAAGAAACTGATTACGCTTCCAGTTCTTCTTCTTCTTCCGCTTCGCGGGTGGTGCCCTCCATCAGGTGGCGTATATCTATCAATTCTTCGCGGTTGTACTTGTTCTGGTGATCGGCCAGCAAGTCAAGAAAGTAAGCCAGGTTAGCTGCACCATCTTCTTCTTCCAGGTACAAAAAGGTATAGTCACCGGTTTCCTGTATTTTTTCATAAGCCAAGCGCAGCATGCGTACATAGCCGGGCTCTTTCAGGTTGTTTTTAAACCATTCGCGCAATTCTTTCAGTTTTTCGACCGTAGTTTTGTTTATGCCTTCAGTTTCCAGGTGTTTTTTAATGGCATCTATTAATTGCTTCATGTTGATTCTATAAATTGTTTTACCGTGCGAAACTACACATTTTTGAATACGTAAAAAATTTATCGAAATGAAAGCAATCTATACTATTGCGTTGCTGGTTGTATCTAACCTGTTTATGACATTTGCCTGGTATGGTCACCTTCAGTTTCAAAAACTGGGTTGGCTAAAAACAACAGGCATGCTCGGCATAATTTTACTCAGCTGGTGTATTGCCTTATTCGAATATGTGTTTCAGGTGCCGGCCAATCGCATAGGCCATCACGCACACGGTGGGCCTTTTAGTTTGTTCGAATTAAAAACACTTCAGGAGGCTGTTTCCATTGTGGTATTTGTGCTGGTCAATATTTTTATATTTAAAGACGGTAACCTGCAATGGAATCATGTGGTGGGCTTTGCACTGATTGTGCTTGCCGTATATGTTATTTTCACTAAGTGGTAAGCGTTAGCTGAAGCGTTTAACTATCAGTTGCTCCAAGTCTTTTACTAATTCGTGTTGGGTATCCCACTGATAATGAATTTTCAGTTCGGAGTAATAGCGCAGCGCTTCGTCCAGGTTGTTGGCCTGATTGAGTTTTTCAATCGCTTTGGCGTATTCTACCGTATTTTCAGAAAACAACTGATTTACAAAAGCAATTTTTTTATTGAGGCTGATAGCCGATTTTAAACTCTCTACCCGTTGCTGCATTTTATCGGCAAGGCCCGGCCGTGACTCAGTGCTCAGCGATAATTTTTCGTGCAGCGAGAGTTCGCCCGTTTCTTCGGGAGTAAACGGGGCAGTTTTTTTCTGCTCCTCTTCGGCATGTTTGCGCTCGATGGTATTCTCTATTTCGTTTTGGGTAAACAGCGTGGTAACGGGTTGAAGTACGGGTGTAGGTTCAGGCTGTTCATCGGCCACCGGTGAAATTAAGGGCTCAGCGGTTTCTTCTTCTGTTTGGTGAGCATTCACTTGTTCTTCTACCAGCGGGCGCATGGATTCCGGTGTAGGTTCATCAATTATTAGTGGGGGATTACCGGTATGCTCGTATGGTTGAACTGTTTTTGGATGTGTAGCCACCTCAGGCGATACCTGCAGCAACTGCTCGTAAATATACACACACTTTTTGCGCAGCACGGCAAGTGTTATCGCATCTGCATTTCCCGATGCAGCGCCTTCTTCAAGCAGCCGAACCATCAGCTGTGCTTCGTGCAGCAAATCCGTAAGTGTTTGGTTAGTGTTCATGCCAGTACAAACCTAATTGTTTTTGTGTTTGTAAAAAAACAGATTTTATATCCGGTCATGAATAGTTGTAAGGCCGGCCAATGTTTATATTTTTACCGCATGTTTTTAGAGCCTAAGTTTTCACGTGCTTACCGCAAAGGGTGGATAGAGGTTATTTGCGGTTCCATGTTTTCGGGCAAAACCGAAGAGTTGATACGCAGGCTTAACCGTGCGCGTATTGCTCATCTCAGCGTTGAAATATTTAAGCCATCCGTTGATGTGCGCTACCACGAGTCGGAAATTGTTTCGCATAACTCGAATGCTATTTCATCTACTCCGGTTCAGTCATCGCTCAATATTTTGCTGATGCACAAAGGAGGCGAAGTGGTGGGAATTGACGAAGCACAGTTTTTTGATGACGAAATTGTGTATGTGTGCGAAACGCTGGCATCGCGTGGCGTACGTGTAGTAGTGGCCGGACTTGATATGGATTACCTGGGCAAACCTTTCGGGCCCATGCCGGCATTGATGGCTGTTGCCGAGTATGTAACCAAAGTAAATGCGGTGTGTGTCGTATGTGGCGATTTAGCCACCCACTCATTTCGAAAAGCAGCCAACAACGACCGTGTGATGCTAGGCGAAAAAGATACCTACGAAGCCCGCTGCCGAAGCTGCTTCAATGAAGGCATGCTTAAAAATCAAGACTAAGCGAGAAGTGGTAAACAGGCTTTTTGTTTACTTCCATGTCCTGAATTCCCCAGGCTATGTCAAAGCGCATAAAGTACCCTAATAGCTTAGAGCGCAAACCGGTACCATAACCCATCACTATGGGCTCGCGCACGTTTATGACTGTGGCCCGTAGGTAGGCTACTTCTACAATTTTCTGATTGAAGGTATTGTCTTCGCTGTATGGGTCAGACCCAATCCATGCTGTTCCTATATCGTAAAACGGTACCACTTGAAAATGCTGAATAAAATCGGAACGAATGGGACGGTTAAGCAAGTAAGCAAATACGGGCCAGCGAATTTCATTGTTTATCACCGCAAAGCTGCTTCCGTTTCGAATGTTCTGTGCAAAGCCACGCATGTTGGTAGCCAGAGCCTGAAAGGCATAATTTTCAGTAACGGGTGCCTGATTGGAATTGTCGGTTTGTGGAAACAACCAGTTATCTACTCCGCCCATCACATAGCGTACCTTGGCCGGTCCGAATGAAGTGTTGTATGTAGCACGTGTGGCAAAAATGAGTTGACGGTGAATTTTTTGATAGTGTCGGGCATCAAATCCGATAGCGTTCAACTGTACATTCGTATTTGATAGGTTCACGTAACGTTCGTAGAACAATTTAAATTTTGTACCGTTCCACAAATTCAGTCCGCAGGGGATAGAATTGTCAAGCACCAATTCGGCTTTTCCGCCTCCCCAGTAGGTAAATTGATCGGGCTTTTCAAGCGTTGCATTGTTTACCGAACGAAAAACATCGCGGTCCATTCGGCCAAATGTGCTTACACGTAAACTCCACACCGGATTGAGCGGAAACTTGATTTGATAGCGCAACTCGTGTAACGTATTGCGAACGGGTGTGGCACCATCTGACCCGTTGCGCACCTGCCTGTAAAATGTAATGCTTTGGTCGAGCCTGCGCTTCAGCGTTTCGTAAGTGATAAAATAATCAATACCACTGAGGTCGAACGAAAAACGGAAACCACCCGTGAGGCGGTAATCTTCAAATAGGTCAACCATGCCCAGCTTAAACATGCTGTTTAGTCCGGGGTTAAAAATATTGTCGCTGCCTGCCGTGATGGGCTGGTAGTAGGTATTGATGATGGAGTTGTCAATTTGTGCAACAAAGTAGTCGGAAAAGAAGGTTACATCGTAAAAACGTGATGCACTTATTTTTATTCCTTTCGTTTGTTTATCAGTTGATACGCCTGTGTTGCGTACTACTATCTCTTCAGCCTTAGTGCCCGGTTCGGTAAATTCGCTGATGAAGTAGTAGTCGTATTTTTCTTTTACTTCTTTGGGTTGTTCGGTTGGTGTAGTGGTTGATGGCAGAGCTGTCATAAACCTGCGGTCGCTGTATATAGCTTTGCCTTGAGTAAATGGCTTGGTGGCTTTACCTGATTTCAGCCGTGCCATAGTTGGGTAACTTTCTGTGCGTGATCCTTTGCCAGGCACATCCGGCTCAACGGGCGATTTGCGATACGAATACTTGCCGTTAAACAGAATAAGGTCAATCACTTCGCGTGTTTGTGTGCTTATGTCGTGTGCCAGTATTCCGCGTTTGTAATCGGTAAGCGGGTAGGTAAATACTATGTCTTTTTCGTGCACAATGGTATCTATGGAGATTACGTTGCTGTCGAGCTGAATGGATTTGCCGTTGTACACAAATACCTGCCCGAAATTATCCAGCTGATCAAAATACAGTGTGTCTGCCGGTTTTTCAGGATTGGTGTAGTTAATGCGCAATTCGGTAAAGTCGTATTCGCTTTGTATGCGAACAGCATACCGGTTCTTAATGCCGTTGTAGTCCGAAATATACGCGTAGTAATTGTTGTCGTACTCAATCGGGTGAGTTTCGTTGATATAAGGTGTGTACGTTAGGCGTTTCAGTCGCGGGCCCTGATTTTCCATATCGTACAGGTACACATCAAAGCTGTTTTCTTCAGGCAAAACCTGAGGCGGAGGCAAATTCAGCGAATCGGAATGGCGGTTTGAACTAAAGATGATTTTGGTGCCGCCATCGGCAAAGGTGGGATA
>Ga0315903_10009335_pt1 | contig 11868 bp, 7 predicted proteins | sample LakEriMetagenome_7_FD_203524 | JGI IMG/M metagenome (GOLD analysis project Ga0315903, IMG submission 203524) | Freshwater fungal communities from buoy surface, Lake Erie, Ohio, United States - Buoy 2 MA119 | ecosystem: Environmental > Aquatic > Freshwater > Lake | place: USA: Lake Erie, Ohio...
TTGATACGTTCGCCGAGCGTCATTTGGTTAAAAGGCTTTTCGCTTTTTTCAGTTCCCAAAACGACGCGGGTTGTAGTTTTCTCTTTTACTGAGGCGATAGCGGGTTGCTTTTTTACCGCGGCCAATTCAGCCTTAACAGCGCTCAGGTTTTCGCCAGCCTTTGCGGCCTCACCCTTAACGCGAGAAAGCTCAGTTTCCAACGCGGTTTTTTCACCCTCAAGGGTTGAAACGCGCTCGCTCAGTTTATTAATTGCGCTTAGCAAATCGTCGGAACTCATTTCCTCCTCGAGCTCAGGAATACCCATTTCGGCGATTTGTGAAGCCTCGTTAACGTCGATAAATTCGCCGCTCTCGAGTTCGTAACGGCCCGCGGCCGCTGGGACTTTGTTACCCTCTTCGTCCTTAGTATAAACGTCGGAACCAATCGCGAAACTTTCGGCGCTTGTATAGATGGGCGTCCCATCTTGTAACCTGCCCTCGAGCTCTAACTGAACCTCTTCTAATTTTATACCGTGAACGCTAGGATCAATCCCAAACTTTGAAAAAATACCTTTCAAAGATTCTTTTAAATTGGTTTTAGACATTGCGTTTTAAATTTGCCTATTTAACGGAAAGGCCCCTTTTTTTCCCTATTTTCGCCCCGTTATCGAGCTCGCTCGTTGTGTGATATAGTTTATTTGTTGAATGAAAAAGGGCCCCTCGTTTGGAGCCCTTTTTACACTTCACCCTTAAACACTAGTAAAAACACACTATTTACCAAACCCAGCAAACAGGCTCTCAATTTCCGCTATTGCCAAAGCCTCAGGGCTCAGGGCGCCCATTGTCAACCCGACGTGATCAAAGTAACCCTCAATAGAAAACCCTTTTACTTTTCCCTCTTTTACGCTCGCCCATATTTCGGGGTTATCTACTTTCGAACCAATTAACCACGTACCCACAGGGACGTCGATTCCCAAATGAACGCTTTTATCATTCTCGCCCTCTTTATACCAACTCTCTACAACCGTAACCCCCTCAATGGGTTTCACGTGCTCAAACGTGTGAGCGTGTTGAAAGCCGTTTTTCATGAATGAGTGAGCACAGTTATAAATTGTCTCTTTATCGAAAACGATATAATACTCCTCGCCCGTTTCCCTGTCTACTCTTAAAATTGGTTTATCGGGAATCAAAGCGGGGCCGTATAACATACGCCTCTCGTTATCCAACGCCTCGAGTTTAACGGCTTGTTTTAATGCAACCCAGTTGCTCTCAATGGCGGGAAATTCAACTAGCGAAATCGCCTCAACCCCGAGATTACCGTCGGGCCCCACTACGCACTTAACTATTTTTTTCTTATCCATTTTTTTTATATTTGTAACGAATTTCACAAATTCGATTCAGGTTTGGCATAACCCCCCGAAACGTTGGGGGGTTTTCCATTTATAAACGGCTCAAATCCTGAACCCTTTCGCGAGCCTCCAAAGCGGTCGCCACGTCCGAGGCTAAAACATATGTTTGCCGCGGGGTTGTATTAATTTGCTGAGCCGCGTTCGCCAGCGGGTTAAATTGAGGGACGGTTTGAGTATTGCCCGCCGAGGGCCCGCCTCCCGAACTACCTAAATTCGTATTATTACTCGAGGTGCTGGGCGGCGTTGAGCTTTCATATTTCTGAGCCTTAATTTTCGCCACGTTAGCAAGTCCCGCCGCAACCGCCGCACCCGCCGCAATAAAGGCGCGCGCAATACTACTCGGGTCGCCAGGTGTAACCTGAGAGGCATAAGCCGCCGTCGCGCTTGTATAAGTATTAACCGCGGTTTGAGCGATTTGTAATTTTTTGTTTCGTTCGAACGCCCGTTTTTTTCCCGCCTCGTCTTGACGCGAAAAGCCTTCATTTAAAGAAAGTAGCGTCGAAATTCCCGCTTGAGCCGTTTGGCTTATCGACTGGCTCGTTTTCATAAACGAATCGATTCGGTCTTGTTGCCTCTTTTCATCGTCGGCTTTTTCGGCGTCGCGGTATTCCTGATTAATTACCCTTAATTTCTCTTCTTGTTCACGAACTAACTCAGCCTCGAGCGTGGCGTTATCAGCGGCGAGTAAAAATTTAGCATCGTACTCCGCGACTAAATCGTCAATCGCTTTTTGTTTCTTTTGCTCATTGGCCGAAAGTTTGTTTAACTCGATTTGTTGCTCGAGGTTAAATAATTCGTTTTCTTTTTGAATTCGCGCCTCGTTTTCCTTTACGGCCTCGGCTTTTATCCTCTCAAGGTTGGCCGCGTCCGCGGTTTCCTGTGCGGCGATTTCCTGAGCGGTGTATTTATCGCGCACCGCTTGACGTGCTAAAAATTCGGCCTCCTCGAGTTGAGCCAAAAGCTCGGTATTTTTGCCCGCTTTTTCCTGTAAAGCGTTATATTTCAACTCGAGCTGGCGTAATTCGCGATCCTCTTCACTTAAACCCGCCTGAAAACGGGCTTCCTGTGCCTCTAAAATAGCGGCGGTGACCTCGGTTTCGTTTTGTTTTATTTGCTCGCGTCGACGCTCAGCCGCGGCCCTTGCTTTTTCGGCCGCCTTTTCAGCATCGGCCGCCGCTTTGTTGGCCGCCTCCTCACGGGTTTTCGATACTTCCGAACCTTCCCGCTCCGCCTCTTTTATTAAAATCTCGGTATTTGCCTCAGTTGCTTTTTGGCGGGCATCGAGTTGCTCTTTTGTGAGTTGAACGCCTTTCTTTTCGAGGGCGTTTACATCGTTTATTAACTTATCATTTTCGGCGATTGCCTTGTCGCGAAATTCTTTATTAACCGCCTCGACATCCTGACCCGTTTTTTGAGCATTTGCCACGGCCAAACGGCGAGCGTTTTCGAGTTTTTTCTGATTACCCTCGAGACTACCGATAGCCGAATCAACCGCGTCAGCCGCCGCCACCGCCGTTAATCCAATCGCGTCGGTAAAACCTGTTATCGTATCTTTTACCGCGCCAATTACGGAACCGATAACCTCGAAAGCCGTTCCAACGCCAGGGATAACGTTCGCCAGCTTATCGAAATTGGTTACTATTAAGGCGATAACCGAACCAATTAAAAAAATCGGGTTGGTTAAAAGAGCTTTACCAAGATTTAAAACCGATTTAGTAAAAGCCCCCGAGCCCTCAGTAGCGCCTGAAAAGTTGAGGCCTTTAACGTTTTTCGCTAGCCCGTTAATACTCTCAGCCGCGCCGCCAAAATCTAACGAACCGAGGCGGCTTTGCAAATTACGGAGGTTGTTTCCCGCACTCTCAAAGGCTGGGCCCGCGTTAGCCCCAATCTCCTCATTAAAATCTTTTTGCGCGTCTTTAAGTTGCTCGAGCCTCGTTTTTAAGGCCTGATATTCGGCCGAGGTTTTCGGAAGCTGAGTAGTTTGAAGCTCATTCGTGAGCTCTTTTATTTGCTGGCGAAAGTTCTTAACGGGTTCGGTTGGCACGTTAGAACCGAGCTCGTTCAATTTCGCTTTTAATTCGTCGACGGACTGACTAACTACTTTCGAGGAGCCCCCTAGCTCGCGGTATTGCAAAGCTAATTCAGTCCATTCCTTAGAACTTGGATCGAGTGAGCTCAGTTGCTTTTTTAAATTACCGACTTGTTGGGCCCAACTTTGCGAGGCTTGGCCCGCCGTATTAATCGCGCCAGCTAAATTATTGACGCTTTGAACGGCGCCCGAATCGTCGACCGTTAAAACTACTTGAGCTTTTAAACTTTCCTCAGCCATTGAACCAATTAATTAAAAGGTAAATAATGAAGCCCCACCAAAGGCCAAAGCTCCCCCACTTAAATAAACGGAAAGCCCAAAGCCTTTTACCTTTTAAAAGTTTGGAAGGCTGAGCGGTTTTAACGCCCAATCGTAACAGGCTCAAAACGGGTGAAATCGGGTTAACGTTTATCATTTTCGGAATTGTATGTAATTAAGTGAGCACGCCGCCTGAATAGAGGTATAAGGGAAACCGCCGCCGCCGCTTACTAAGTTGAAACGGTGTAACCCCAAAGCGGGATTAATATTTATGGCAAAAGTTAACGAGGCAAAAGTATTTATTGAGTTTAAAACAGTAATCGCGCTGGCGCTTGCAACCCCCGCGAGCTTATCAATAAAAACATTGAAAACGGCCGTGTAATGCTCGTCGGTATTAACGTTATAAACGTTCAAATTTCCTATAATATTCCAAGCCGTGTCGTCGGGAATATCAACCCACTTGTTAGGTATCCCGTCGACATACATAAAAAGCCTATCGCCGACAACCGTTAGTGCATCCTTTCCGCTTATCATTACCACGCCCCATTGATTTGCGCCTTTTACGTTGGTTCGATCGTCGAGAACAAAGCCGCCCCCGAAATGAAGCCCCGCGTCATTTGCGACAACTGATTTGCCGAGCATTACCGCGCCGCGTTGGTTTGCATCGGCGAGCGTTAAATCGTCGCCAACTGCGAGCGTGTTAGGGTTGCCCTCAGGAACGCTTATTTTATTTCCTGAAATGACTACATTCATATTGCTACCGTCGTTCGTTATATTGGTTCCCTGAACGGTTGAGCGCGTTTGATTAACAATACGGTCGGGCGCGGCGTTGAAACTTGTCGAGCTTGTAATTGGGCCGACTAAAACATCGGGCCAAACATTACCGCGGCAAACCTCGTTAACTGGATCCCACTCATAACCATAACGAACACAGCAAACCGCCGAGGCTGGCGCGGGGTCGCCGTTTTCATTTTCGAAACCGATAATACCGTCGGCGTCTACCGTGGTCGGCAATACATCGCAATCGAGCAAAGGTGTAACAACTTTCAATAATTTAACTTTCGTCGTTTCCCGCGTTCCGTATTTATAATCAGAAATTTCGAGAATTCGCCAGTACGCGTCCTTTATAAATATGAGCGCGCTAAAATCAACGGGCGTTATATCGCTTATTTCGAGCATAAAAAACGCCTCCATTATTCGAGCATCGGGCGAATAAATTTCGTTAAGGTAATCGCGCCAATAAAGATTAAACAGGGTAAAATAAGGGTTTGCGGTTATATTGTGCAAAGGAACCTCAGGCGCCCAGTTCAAATCAAAGTCCGCTATTGTTGGGCTCTCAACTGAATAATGGGAAAGTGTGAAAGCGTTAAAACTAATTGTATTGGCGCCGTCAACTAGTTCGGGAATGTTAATAGTATGAGATTGATATAAGCAACGCGGCCCAGGTGTAACAAATGAACCGTTCGCGTCGAGAAATTTCGGAATATGAGTAGAAGCCATGTTGAGCGCTGGCGTCGACTGAGTTACTAATTTAATATCCTGTTTTCCTGTTACGAATTCGCTCGCCTCAATACTCGGATTAACCGTGTAACCGTTAATCTTTAAATCCCCATAGGTTCGCCCCGCCTGTTGAAATAATTTAGAAGCCGCGTCCGCTCCCGTTGAATAAGAAAAATATAAATCGGCTTTTTGTTGCTCAATAGTGGAATAAATAGTTACGTCTTTATTTAAATCTAGTTTATCAGTCCAGTCGTAACTCGGGCCGCTTCCAATATATTCGGAAATCGTTCGAAAAATTAAACGCTTTTCAATAGTTGGATGTTCGATAACTGCGAGGTTGAGCATTTTAACGACGTCCGTTATAAAATCGATTTGTTTCATATCGGGCGCGTTGGCCGAGAAATTCAACTGAAAGCCGTCGAATGGGGTAACAACCTGATTTAACTTCCAACCCGTACCCCCGAAAACCGCGCTACCTTGTTCGATGCGAACGTTATTCGCAATTACACCCGCGGGTTGAACGTATCGAAAGCGGAGTTTTATTTGATTATTAAAACTACCGATAACGCCCGTAATGTTTCCCGAGATATATTGAACTAAATCAGCCCCCGCGTTTGGGTTAATCGGTATCTCTGAAACCAACGTATTAACGCCAGTCGTTATATTGTCTACGTAAATTTGAAGCGTGCCGATAGCCAAAGAGTTAACAGCCGCGTTTCCTATATTGGTATAAGTAACCCAAAAGCTAAAAGAAAATTCGCCGTTAAAAGGGAGAGAATAAAACGAACCCGCCGTATTATATCGGCTTCCTGGGTCGGAGCTTTCAGTAGTGGGGGCGAGATAACTAAAAGAGTTTGGCCCTAGCGTTAAATCCGAATTTAACCAAGCGGAAAAATAATAAAGAGCCGTTAAATTCTGAGTGTAAATAATATTTCGAGAATTCAAATAAGGCATCCACCAAGCCGAAATCGTATCCATTACATCATCGGCCTCATAAGTCCAACCCGCCTCAGTTATTATTTTATTAAAAAGATAATCCCAACGCATGCACGGCGTAAAATCGCCCGCGTGAACTGGGTCGTTTAATGAGCGGCCTCCCGTATTATCCCAATTTTGACCGCGATCACAAAAAGCAAATAAATAACTGCTAGTTATATTGTCCAAATTCGCCGCGGTGAGAAATGGATTTAATGAACTTAAATCTAAATCGGCGAGTTTCTTTTGGTTAACGTCCCGCGCAAAATCGGAGGTATTACCATAAAACGTTATTTCGTAATCCGTTATTAAATCGCGCTGGGTAATTACCTTATTGAGTTTAACATAACCGTTCACAATGGGTATCGAATCAACCCTAATCCTAGCGGGCAAACGATAATAAAAAAAGTTGTCTATTTTCGAAAAATTCGGGTTGCCTATCGCTTCAAATATCGCTTTATTATTGGCTGTATTCGGGACGCGAAATTGTCGAGTAAAGGGGCTTTGAATAGCGAACGAACCCAAATCAGAAAACGCCCAATTTTGCGAAATCGATTCGTTTTCATATAAATCTAAAAAGAACTCTTTTAAACCCGATTCGAGAAAATAACCGCCCGCCGCCGCTGAGTAATCGTTGGCCCAAGTTCCCGAAAAATTCAAGCGTGTAAATCCTGGCGTCGGCGAATCCGCGACGATACTATTTAACGTTTTCGTGACGCTATTACCCGCACCGTTATAAATAGTTATCGAGGTTCCCACAAGGGCCGAAAGCCCCGAACTCGTGGTTACTATCATTCGCGCCAGCGCGCCGATAGCCATAAACGTCGGGTCATTACTTTGGCTCGTAATAGGTACGGAGCCGAAATTTATTACTACTAATTGGGTTTCGTTCATAGTATTAACTCCAATATTCCTGAGAATATCCGATTTTTAAAGTTAGGTTATAAAGGCGCCCCGTCCGCTCTTTGCGGGAAACGTAGTTATTTTCTTGAATGTTAACGGGCGTTTGAGTTCCGTCGGCGTTTACGATTTGAACTTGGTTCGAAATAAGAAGGTTTTTCAAAAACTCGAACTCGCCCTCCTGTAACCAATCAGAGGTCACCGTTATAATCTTGTTAACTATATTCTGACGGTCAGTTTGCTGGCGCGAGCTCGTTAAATACTGATTCGGGAGAACTTGTTTCCATTGGCGGCGCTCCATATTATAACTATTCTCTGAGCGTTTTATAAAGTTGAAATAATCCCAACCGCCACGCGATCCAACCCAAGCCAATCGCACTACATCAAAGCGGCAATCTTCTAACCCGAATTTAACGGCGTTAAAAAATAAATAAGGGTATGAGCACGGCACGTCCGCCGCCGTTAAAATATCGAGCACGTAATAACTCCAATTCGGGTATAATAGAGGCTTGGGCAAACCGACGGTATTATCGTTTAAGTTTTCGGGGTAAATAGGTATTCCCTCAATTTCATTCCCTCCTAAATTTATAATCGTAGTAATTGGAACGGGGTTAAGAGCATCGTAAAACCTTACGCGATATTTAGCCGCCACGTTTGCGGGGAGGTCGTTAGTTCCCGAAAGGTAAATTAAACCCCAATCAGTATTCCACGCGGGGATTTTTAGAGCTATACCAAACGAGGGGGCTATACTTGCTCTCAAGGGCCAACTATAAGTAGTTGAAATTCGGTCGCTCCATAAATACGAAAACGCATTATTAAGGGCAAATTTAACAAGGGAGCTTCCCGTATTAGCGTTGGGCTTATAACCGTTTGAGGGCTGATAATAGGCGTTAAAAACTTTACAAGCATCAACAGCCGAAACACCCGCGTTTTGAGTTAGTACGCCCGTAACTAACCACCACTCAGTAAAAACAAACGAATACTCCTCCCAGCCTGAGCCTATGGGTTCCGTATACGTGCCCGAGGTTGTACCCGAATGAATGTTATTAACCGCCTCACTATTCCGTAAATTAACTAGGGAAGCCAAATCAAAATATAATTTCGAATCGCCGAGAGCTGGCGAATAATAAAAGAAATAATTTTTTCCCGTCGAGGTTTCCGAAATGCTCACCCCGTATTTAAAACCACTTTGCCCCGCGTTCGTACTGCTTACAATAAAAAGTAACTTTTGCCCGCGAGGGGTCAAAGCATACGGAGAATCCTCAATAGTTAGCGCCATTTTTATTTAATGTATTTATCAGCTTTTAACCTTAGTTGTTGAAATACCTCTTTTCGATACATAGTGCGAAAATCTTGGCCGCTTTTTCTAAATTCATCCTGAAAAGCGTCCCTCATATAAAAAATTCCAACTATGCCACGGCGCCCGATGCTTTTCGCCATTCGTGCCGCCTCCCAAAGTTTCGTTTTCTCATTATCAGAGTTAAATAAACTTTTGCGTTTCATCCATTCATAAATCGGCGAAACGGGCGGCCAAGTTTTCGGGTTGTTATCGGGGCGGCGTCCCTTCTCAATTACGTCGGCGTAATTGCGCGTCGCCACGTCATTAAACGGAACCCCGAACCATTGGAGAATATTTGGCCCGCGTTTAAAATATCCCCACGTTAATTTACTGCTGAGGTTTCCCGTATCGATACGATTAACCGAGCGCCCTCGAATATTTCGTTTTTTCCTTAAATTAGCCTGAGCCCGTTTAATTACTCGGGCCCCGAATTCATCGAGAATAGGTTTATAATTTTCTAGCTTTGCCATTATATCTCAGTTAGAAAAATAGTGTATGCGGTTGAGGCGTTAGCGATTAAAAGCTCGGCGAACCGCTCGGCCTTTACTGGGTCAATGAGCGCCTCACTCACTCGGTTTCGGTTAGCCTGAGCCGCATCGTCAACCGTGGGCCATGTCAATGAGCCATCAGGGTTTTCTGTTGGCTCGATATAATCCGAACCCATTTTAAAAACGATTACTTGACCGTTGTTATTCACTATAAAATTATTTGCGTCAATTGTGTAACTCATATCGTTAATAATACTTGGTTATTTAATATCGCCGCGCTCGTTCCGCTCGCGTTATTGACGAACTTCATTCCCATTTGATCGCCGACCGCAACACTAACCGAGTTCACTAAATTAGTAAATACGCCAGCCGCTGAGCCCGCCGCAATGGTTAGCGTTAACGCTTGGTCAATGCTATTTTTTCGCACCGTGCAAACGAGCGAACCCGTCGCGGGTTGGGCTGTGCTAATCATTACATACAAACGAGTTAACGTGCCGTTCGTTATCATTGGCGTCCTTCGCACCGCGTCCGAGGCGTTATGGTTAGCCGAACCGCCAAACAGAGAACCGAATCGAGTAGCGCCAGCGGCCAACGTATCGCCATTGGCAAACTGATATAAAACCGAGGTTGAACTCGAGGTAATGCCTAGGTCGCTCACCATTTCGGCGGCCGTTCTCGCGGTGACTGTGTTATCGGCGTTAACCCTCAAGAAAGTCACGGCGCTCGGGTTGGCTAACGTGGCGAGGTTAGTTCCAACCGTGGTTAATCCAATCGCGTTTTGTTTTCCGTTGAACGTACTCCAATCAGCCGAACTCAACGCGCCCCGATTTGAAGCCGAGGCCGTTGGTAGGTTGAACGTGTGAACGCTTCCCGCTGAGCTAATCCCGAAATCGGTTCCCGCCGTACCCGTGGCGAAAGTTTGCGTCGAATCGGTTAGCCCGTTCAAAGAACTGAGCCCAATAGCATAGGTTGAATGCACCTCGCCTATTCGCCCGTCCTCAGTGTAAAGAGTAACTGTTTTTCCGTTTGTGTTTTGAATATCGAACTCAATAGCGACACGATCACTCGCGGCGGTTACGGTATTCGGAACCGAGAGGGCGAACGTGTAAAGGTCGATTACACTCCCGTTCGTTATTTGCTCAAGTGGTGAGGTTGCGATAGTTGTAAACGTCGTTCCGTTATAAACTTTCAGCACGGCGATAATTTCGGCGTTATTAGAACCCCCGCCCGTTTCGCTCAAGTATACATCGCACGTCCAAACGCCTGAGGGGATAATTAAATGGTTAGGCGAACCAACGTCCGTTATAAAGCTCGCAATTACGCCCGTGGTTGCCCGTGTAAAGTTAGCCGCGGGGCCTGTATTCGCCGCCGTGCCCAGCTCATAAAATGGCGAGCCTCCAATCGTACCTTGAGAGATATTCCCGTTAAAATAGAATATTTGACCGCCACCGCCTCCCGTGCTCGGAAAGTTGGCGAGCGTGCCGTCGCCCCTTATATACTGCGAGGTTGTACCCGCACCCGTGACCGCCAAAGTTCCCGCCGTGGTAACAGGTGACCCCGAAACGTTGAAAGCCGTTGGCATCGTTAAACCTACCGAGGTGACCGAACCCCCCGAGCTGGGCGTAACGGCCTCCCAATCGCCCGAGGTTGAGTTAAACGCTAAAACTTGACCGTTGGTAGGGGCTGGCGTGTTAACGTCGTTTAAATCGTTTAAATCAGCGGGAATAAACGGAAGGTTAATCAGGTCGTTATAATCGCCTGAGGTTGCAACCGCCGCGAGAGTTGGTTTATTCAATATCTCAGCGACCCCGCTAACCGCGTTCCAATCCGAATTAACTTGAGCGGCGGGAATAGTTGGAAGGTTGTTTAAATCATTATAATCATTCGAATAAGCAACCGCCCCGAGTTGGCCGTTATCGAATTGGTTAGTCAGCGCGTTAAATATTAGCGTGTCATTTTGAACGGGCCCGATAATATTAACGTCGCTTAAATCCCTGAGCTCGCTTGGAATAGTTGGGAAAGGTTGAAGGGCGCCCGTGCCGTCGATGTAATCGCCCGAGGTTCCCGCGCCAGTTATTGCCAACGTGCCCGCGCTCGTTATCGGCGAACCTGAAACCGCAAAAGCGGAGGGAACCGTTAACGCCACGCTCGTAACCGTACCCCCACCACCACCGCCGCCGCCCGTGGAATTTATTGTTACGGTTCCGTTTCCATTATCGATAATGGTTACGTTGGTTCCCTGTTGGAGGTTGAGCAAACTTTGAAGGCCGTTGTTAACGCCGTTCGTTTGCAACGTGAGGCCGACGGGCGTACCCGTACCGCCTGAGCCTGAGCCTCCGATAGTAAAGTCGGCGGGAATATCGCACGCGCTCCAATCCCAAGGAACCGAGAGCGTCATTTGAAGATTAACCCCGACTAGCGTATGAGAAAACTCGTTTATAAAAACCTCGATATTGGCGCCCCCATCCAGCTCAACCGTTGGCCCGAAAACGGTTAGCCCGTTTTGAACCTCGGCTAATAAATCCTCAGCCAGTTTAATGCAATCGGAAATACATTCCCTTTGATATTCGGCGGGCGTTTCCTTATCGCGTGGCAAATCGGCGAAAATGATAACGAACGAATAAAGGCGGCTCCCCGCTCGAGGCTCAACCTCAACGGGTAGAACGTGCATCCACGGGAACTCAACGCCCTTATCAATATCGATGTTACTTAAATCGCCGTGCGAAAAGCCCTTTATGAGAAAGTGAGCCGCGGCAAATGCTTTGAACCTCTCGATTAATACGTTATAACTAATTTGGGTTATCATTTTCGATAGCTTTGTTTTATTACTCGGGCTTGTTCGGCCTGAAAATCTCGCATATAACTGAGATGGGTAAAAATCGCCGTGGCTTCCATATCTAAAACGTTTTCATGCTTGGTTATATCAGTACC
>Ga0315903_10009338_pt1 | contig 11864 bp, 15 predicted proteins | sample LakEriMetagenome_7_FD_203524 | JGI IMG/M metagenome (GOLD analysis project Ga0315903, IMG submission 203524) | Freshwater fungal communities from buoy surface, Lake Erie, Ohio, United States - Buoy 2 MA119 | ecosystem: Environmental > Aquatic > Freshwater > Lake | place: USA: Lake Erie, Ohio...
CCACAGACTTTGACTCTGTTATTCTAGGTTCGAGCCCTAGTACCCGTGCCAGTTTCGTTGCTCGGTTAGTTAAATGGTATAACGGACGCTTGATAAGCGTTTATTACAAGTTCAATTCTTGTACTGAGCACCAATTTTTGTAGGCGGTCACAGAGCCGTCTATAAGTAAAAAGTTCGTGGTGCGGTCCTATAATGGTATTAGAGCGGATTGCTAATCCGTCGCTCGGTGAAAGCCGGGTTCTGAGTTCGAGTCTCAGTCGCACCGCCAGAGTTTAGCCCTATTAGTATAATGGTATTACACCTGTTTTGTAATCAGGTTACGGCAGTTCGATTCTGTCATGGGGCACCAAACATATTCCCTAGTAGCGTAGCGGTAGCGCAGGAGACTGTTAATCTCTTGGTCGGTGGTTCGATCCCACCCTGGGGAGCCAAAAATGCGGGATTAGTTTAATGGTCAAACGAAACCTTGCCAAGGTTTAGTTAGGAGTTCGATTCTCCTATCCCGCTCCAATCGCTCTCATAGCTCTAGTGGTAGAGCGTACCCTTGGTAAGGGTAAGGTCACGTGTTCGAATCACGTTGAGAGCACCACTCGCAAGTCTATACTCTCCCTTGACGAGCTAGGTCACTGGACTTTTTATCTTCGTATAGCGCAGCCCGGTAGCGCACAAGTCTGGGGGACTTGGGGTCGCAGGTTCGAACCCTGCTACGGAGACCAATTTCAACGCCGCGGTAGCTCATCAGGTAGAGCAGCAGACTGAAAATCTGTGTGTGGCTGGTTCGAGTCCAGCTCGTGGCACCAATTCAATCCCGGTTGTAGTGTAATGGGAACACGGTCCGTATACAACCAATGGAGGTTCGATTCCTCCCACCGGGGCCACTCAATGCGTCTCTAGTTCAACTGGATAGAACACCGGCCTACGAAGCCGTGAGGTTGGGGATTCGAATTCCTCGGGACGCACCAAACAGTTGACAACAAACTGCGATTGTTGTATAATAACATTTTTAACACAAAGAGGTAATGACATGAAACGAGGCAAACGTTAGTGTCATCCTAGACCCCCGTATGGTCCTGGATGGCACGTAAAAGACAACTGTTACGATCCATCCCTTCGAGATGTTACGGTAGCATACCGGACTCTTAATCCGAGAAGTGTGAGTTCAAATCTCACCGGAGGGACCATATGGGGGTATAATTCAATGGCTAGAATAGCCGGCTTTTAACCGGTAAATCAGAGTTCGACTCTCTGTGCCCCTACCATATAAAAACACATTACGGACGGTATCGCTTTTTAGCAAAGCCCGTGCCCAAGTAGTCAGTCCAGGATAGTGTGTTTCTATATGGTGTCCATAGTTTAGTGGTAAAACCGCGGGTTGTGATTCCGCTATCACGAGTTCGATTCTCGTTGGATACCCCAAACAGTTCGGGTTGTATGGCGTAGACGGATGCGCACCGGCTTCATAAGCCGAGGAGGTTGGATCGATACCAACTACAACCACCATGGGTCTTTGGTGAAATGGATATCATCTCGGTCTTCGAAACCGAGGGTGGGAGTTCGATCCTCTCAGGACCCGCCAAGTTGCCAGCTGGGATCAAACGTGCGAGCAAAGTTGCCGCCGCGTATGCGATCCAGCATGTTGACATAGTCTTGAAATTCTTGATGCAGTTTGGCATCAAACTCATAGTTGCTGATCCACTGCTGTAGTGTGTGATCATGCGGACCAGGATTGTGTTCAACCCAGGTTTTGAACTTGTGCATATCCTCTGGCGATACAGAATTTTGTGTCAGCACACCTTGCCCAATAGTTTTTTCGTATACAGGTAATATCATAACTTCTTTGTTCAGAGGTTGTAGATATTTCCACAGCGCGGGCCAGGTATACACAGTGGTGTGTTGTAACAAGTAACTGAAGCTCACTGTTATGTTTTTAGTGCCACATACAGTATTGATGTTGCGATCAATGTCTGCCCAGCGGCTGTTCCATCGGATCCATTCTTGATGATCGTCAATGCCGTCTAGGCTAACTTGCAATATCACTTTCTTGAATTTTTTCAAGTCATTGACTACTCGATCAGACAGTCTAGTCAAGTTGGTGTTGAATGTGATCATGCAATCTGCATTTAATGCATCCAACACTCGGTAAAGTTGCGGCATTATCAGTGGTTCGCCGCCGGAAAAGTTTACATAGCGAGCACGATTCAATATAACGATTACTCTATTAAAGGTGTCAGGATCTTCCCACCAGTTTTTAGCAACATTGTCAAACTTTTGAATTGCCCCGGGGTATGAGATTCCCAGTTTGTTGTACGGTGCTGTATTGGTCTGATATTCCTGTTCAATTTGGCTACTGTTTGAAGGAGTGCACATTATACATTTGAGGTTGCAAAAATTTCCAAAGCGTATTTCTAGCCATTCTGGCGTTGCACTGGCCTGATACCTGGGCTGATGCTTGAAAAACCCATTGGCGACTTGTCGCAAAGGATGCGGTATTGAAGTAGAATTTATGCAATGATTACATCCTGTATCAACAGTGTTGTCGATCACATGACGTTGAATTTTAGTCAATGACTGACTACGCCATTGGTCATAGTCGGTTATGTGGTATTGTTTTATAGTAGGATCGAGAAATGGTTTGTACAAACAACAAGGCTTGATTCCGCCATCTCCGTCAATTTGCATGCCCTTAAAAGGTAGCGAACAATAGTTTGTTTGATCTGTCATGCAGTTAGATGTTTTCAATGAAATTCAATGCGTCAGCCATGTTGGTAAAATATCGCATGGTCAGGCGTTCGTTGTAAATATCATTGACAAAGATGTAGCACACAGATGCATTGTGGTTGACTGATAGGTGTATGTGAGCCCATCCGTTGGCAGCAAAGAAGTCACGTTGTTGCATCCAGTATTTATTGCGGGGTTCGTATAGTGGTAATACCTTAGCCTTCCAAGCTAAAGCGAGGGGTTCGATTCCCCTACCCCGCTCCAAAGGATTATAGCATGATAGTCGAAAGCACATCAGCAGTAAGAGACATAGTCAACAACATATATCGAACCACTTTGTATAGCACTGTGCTGGATCCTGTGACTAATAGAAAATACATTGAAGTTGTGCAATATCTGTATAATCGAGTGGGCGAGCTAGTGCCCACGCACTACAACCCCAAGGTTGATACAAAAGCATAATTGCCTGGATAGCTCAGGGGTAGAGCGTCTCCTTTACACGGAGAGGGTCCGCGGTTCGAAACCGTGTCCAGGTACCAAATTTTGAAAGACAGTATGAAATTATTCGAAGCAACTGTAAGAGTCAACGGTCGTGAGTTCACAGACCGTGTGGGCGCGAACGACGCTCAGGAAGCTCGCTTGCTGTTGCAACAGCGGCATGGGCCCAGAGCAGTGCCCTTTTTGCCTAGAATGATTCCCAGTTAATATTTCTCGGTATGGTGAAATGGTATCACTGAACGTTTGGGACGTTCGAGCGTAGGTTCGATTCCTGCTACCGAGACCAATCTATGCACAGGTGGCGGAGTGGCCCAACGCAAGGGATTGCAAATCCCTAAAACCGTGAGTTCAAATCTCACCCTGTGCTCCAATCAAACGGAAAGTAATGCAGCGGGGATGGTCCTGCGACTGGCCTTGAAAACCAGGTTCTCTTAACAGGGATGGGGTTCGACTCCTCTGCTTTCCGCCAATAAGTAAGTGCAAAGGAAACTGTGATGGAAAATAAAACACGACTATTTGAAAACAAGATCACACTTGAGCGCTATATCTGCGATAACGTTCGCATGGTTCGAACACTCCAAGGACATGAGTTCCTGAGTGTGCGTCGTGAGGGCGAAACTCGCAGATTCTTGATTCGCCGGGATAGTTTGCGTGAAATAAACAGCCAAAGCTGATCACGAGTCCCTGTAGTTCAATGGACAGAACCGGTTCCTCCTAAGAACAAAATATCAGTTCGATTCTGGTCGGGGACACCAGCATTCTCCTTTGCTGACGGAGTACAATAGGACAAGTAGTCAGCACACTTAGGTCATTAGCTCAAAGGTAGAGCGCTTGGTCGACATCCAAGATACAGCGGATCGATACCGTTATGACCTACCAAATATTGCCCCGGTGGTGGAATGGTAGACACGCTGTCTTGAGGTGGCAGTGCCGAAAGGTGTGTGGGTTCGAGTCCCATCTGGGGTACCAAATTTATGGGTTCACTCTGGCTGATCTCTCAAGGGTCCAATCCTTGGAGTTGAAGGTTCAATTCCTGAAGAACCCGCCAATTTTGCAAGCAAAAAAACGTGTAGGGGCAATCCCCCAGACAGCTCTGTGCAGTGATGTACATCTACTGGTCCAGGTGCATGGGTGAGAGGCCCATGGTTGTTGCCGGTGATAAGCCAATCTATTGTCGATTGGCGTTCAGCCACACGCCCTAGCGAAACCGGTTTGTTTGCAGTTTTTATCGTTGACTATGAATTAAAAAGATTATATAATAAGCTATGTACAAAATAAATGAATTAGAATTTGCTGATCTGGAGTCAGCAATGGCACATGCCCGACTGTTGAACCAGTTTGTTACCATTCAAGGCACCGACTTTGAAGTCTGCGGTCTATTTGGAGTAGACAGTATACGAGATGGCATGTGTCCCGATGGCGTGGCCTACGATTGGAACAAAGCCAGCCGAATTGGCTCAGCACGTCGAGATCGTGCATAAATTACAATAGCTCTGGTGATGGAATTGGTATACGTGCTGGATTCAAAATCCAGATTTTGTGGGTTCGAGTCCCACCCGGAGCACCAAGTTTTTTGAAAGAATTAGTATGAAAAAAATCGACCTAGAAGAAGTCAAGTCATTTATCGAAGCGCAAGGCCCGGAGACCAAGATTTATCTGGGTTGTGATTCAGAACGACTCAAGGTCAACGGCGAATGGCATGCTGACTATGTGCTGGCCATTGTGGTACACATCAACGGCAACAACGGTTGCAAACTGTTTGGCGAAGTACATCGCGAACGTGTGTGGGACACCAAGCCTGGCAAGCCTGCCATGCGACTCATGACCGAAGTGTACAAGGTTTCAGAACTGTATCTCAAGCTGGCCGAAGTTCTGGATGACCGACACGTTGAAGTTCACTTGGACATCAACCCTAACGAACTACATGGTTCTAGCTGTGTTATTAGTCAGGCTGTGGGCTATATCAAAGGTGTGTGCAATGTTGTGCCTTTTGTCAAGCCCGAAGCGTTTGCTGCCAGCTATGCTGCCGACCGATTCAAGGGTCTGAGAGCAGCATAGCCATAAATAAGAATATTAGGAGAATTTAAATGCGTTATACAACTGTAATTTGGGAACCGCCAATGACTGCAGAGCAAAGATCTGCATGCGATGCAAAAATTGCTGAGCTAAAGGCACAAGGCATTGAGTCAGTGATAAATTTTGTCGACGAAGGTTCGCGACAAGTTGCTATTCGTTCATGGCCTGATTTAGCATCTGCTGAAGAATGGTGTGCGTTTGCACTAGGTGTTGGGTGTTCAAGTGCAAGTGTTGACCCTGAGTCATGATCCGGCAAGTTAACTACTACAAAATAAAAACAACAAAAAATCTCATCGATCTTGTTAACAATTACAGGAACACGCTGTTGACCGAGTTAATCGATTATGCAACAGATCCTGTAATTGTCAAAAGAAGACTGCGTATGTTATCACAATTGTCGCAGATTGAATCTCAGATCATATTAAAAATTCAAGCGTTTGAAACCAACGATGTTGATGACATTGACATCGAAATGCTTTGCGTCGAAATACGCCATATCACTAACCGCAACTCATAATGTCCTTACCGTTGTTGTCTGCAATAAATCCTGAATACATTGGAAAAATTTTAGACTGGCGGGGCATATCTCATTCTCCCGTCGGCAGACTAAAAAAAATTCAAGGATTCCCTGAATACAATTATTTGCTAGATATCAACTCGATATTTTCTAAGATCCCATTTGGAGACATTGTTGATCGTACACAAACAACAACAAGTCCGTTTAAATTCGAAGTTCAGAGACCCTGGCATATGCCCGAAAATTGTGTGTCGTTTGAACAAATGATGAAAAATCGAGTTGATCAGTATCTAGGTCTTGATCAACTATTAAATTTGTGCTGGAGCGGTGGGCACGATAGTACAAGTCTTGTTGTAGCATTTTTGCGTCATACTCAGGATCTGAGTCGGTTGAGAATTTTATATTCTCCGCACAGTGTCTACGAAAATAGAGAATTTTTTGAACTGCTACAGAAGCAGTATCCTCAGATAGAGATGCTGGATATCAGCGGCGATGTATATCTACAAACTCACTTTGACGGACACTTTGTTACTGGACACGGCGGTGACGAATTTACTGCAAGTCTTGACAAGACCTTTGTTGACAATGTTGGCATCGATGCGCTATATCTGCCCTGGAAAGATTATTTTTATCAAGTTAGCCAGGACCAAAGTCTAGTTGAGTTTGCAGACAAATATTTTGCATTGTCGGGCAGATCAATCAATACACTGCTGGAGGCCAGATGGTGTTTTTACAGCCTAGCAAAGAGTCAAGTCTATTCAGTCACTGACAACTCTTTCTTGATGAATCAATCATCGTACAACCAACACTGTGTGAGTGGGTTTTTTGAATGCGACGACTTTGAGAACTACATGTACTATCACAGCGACTTGATTCTTGACCGTGGTCGCGGGTACCCTGGATATAAACAGTTCCTTAAAGACTATATCTACGAATTTGATCAAAACAGCAATTACCATGCCAATGCTGAAAAACAAAACAGCGGGCAATTCATGGTATACACCCACAAAAAAATTCGTCTATTAGACAATAGATGGATATTTAAACTAAGTGACAGTACTGTTATACGAACAAAAAATTTACCGTTATTGAGCCAATTAGAATTTGACAACGCCTATGGAAACAGTCTTGACTACTTGTTCAACTCACCCAGTTAAATTCAATGCACCTTGGCACGACTTAAAACATGTTTGGGTAGGAGCCAGCTATCTTCCTGAGTTTTACGAACCTGTAAAAAACAGCAAGGTTAGAGACAGTCTGCAACGAATTGCGCGAGAAACAGAAGAAGATTATGCTAACCTTTCTAGCACGTTGTCTGAGCTAGGAGTACGTGTTCAACGTCCCGTTATCGATCGCGAATTGACCATAATGAATTTTGTCGATCCCACATCAGGACAATTGACTTACCAATCGTCGGGCAGCTATACTCTGATCCCAAAGCCACCAATGCAACCCAGAGATTGCCAATTGGTTGTGGGCAAAGATGTCATGTTGACCAATAGCGATTCAAAATGGTTTGATTGTTTGATCAAACAGTTGAGTCACAATCGTACTATCATCTCTCCAACCGACTTTGATGCCCCAATGGCCACTGTGGTCGGTGACTGCATCATACTTGACTGCCGAGAAGATCCTTGGCTGTACGATTATTTTAAACAACAGTTTCCTGATCGTACTATTGTACCAGTGTTCATTGGTGGGCACAACGATGCTGTGTTTAGTCTTGTCAAGCCCGGTGTTGTGGTTAGTACATATCATCACACAAACTACACAGACACATTACCAGGCTGGAAAGTAAAGTATATCGAAAATCAAAGCTGGAACGCTATTCCCGCTTGGCGACAACTCAAGCACAGTAATCAAGGACGTTGGTGGATCCCAGACAATCAAAACAACGCTGAATTTAATAATTTTGTTGAGACCTGGCTTGGCCACTGGCTAGGGTTTGTAGCAGAGACAGTGTTTGATGTCAACATGTTACAAATCAACAAAAGCACAGTATTGGTCAACAACTACAACAAAGACATGTTTGAATTCTTTAAACAGTGCCGGATTGAACCTGTTATTGTGCCTTTTAGACATAGGTTCTTCTGGGACGGTGGCTTGCATTGTATTACAAACGATATCTATAGAGAAGGCGAGGCAGAAAATTATGTTTAGCATGCCAGGCAAAATTGAACATATCAACAAAGCCAAATTAAACATCCAGCTTGACACTGGGTACATGATTAACTTTGAAAAGTGGGTGCCGGCAGTTCAACACTGCGTGGTCAAAATCATGCTGAATGATCTAACACTGTACCATGGCAATGTCAATCAACCGGTATGCATAGAGCATGAATTTTTAGACACAGCAAATGGCAACTACAAGTTAACTGTCGAAGTTGAAGATCTAGCAGATGTGTTTGATCTGGACAACACACGAGCATTTCCTATGTTACACATACAAGGTATCTGGATTGAGAATCTCAATCTAAGAATGGCGTTTGAAGAATACGGCAAATGTCATTGCCCGGAGCGCCCTGATATTATAGTGCCATCAGAATACATGGGATCAGTTGGAGCTATCAGTTTGCAATTTACTACTCCTATATACAAATGGTTATTGCAGTGCGACAATCGCAAAGACTCCAATTACTACTCACCTTTTCTAATAGAATAATACTCTGTTCACTAAATATTTTGGCAACGCCAGCACAGGGCTGACGTCGGTATCGCAAGTGACGCCTAGGGTAGTGACCCTTTTACTGACACAACTATGCTCAGAACGCCGCACCGTGTGTAGACATCCTACTAGCAATGTGTTACAATAACTTTTAGGAACATGTCTATGATCAAAAAACTTTTAACCGCCATTGTCACGCTGTTTGTACTAGCAGGGTTAGCACACGCAGAAACATTTAAAATTTACATTGGTTCTCCAGCAGGTGGCCCCAGCGATGTCTATGTAAGAAAGATTGCCGACGAAGCTGAAAAAATTTCTGACTACAAGTTTATAGTCATCAACCGTCCAGGTGCTGACTTCTTGGTAGCATACCAGGCCATGCTTGAAGAAAGCCGGACCAACCCCAATGTTTTGTTTGTGAGCTCCACCGGAACACAGGTATCTTCTTACATACAGCATCCTGACCTCAAGCTGGATCCATTGAATGATACCAAGAGTTTGATCTTGTTGGTGCGTATCAACTTCTTGTTTGCCTCGCTAAAAGAATCATCAATCAACAGTCTAGCTGATCTTCGTGGCAATTTGAACATTGGGTATTCTGGTGCAACTGCCCCGTTGTTAATCTCCAAGATGAAGCTTGACCCATCAGTACAGATTGTGCCATTTAGAAACGATGCTGAGCTCATGCTGGGACTACTGCGCAAAGATGTTCCGGTTGCACAAATTGTCAGCACAAACAATCTAATCAACACACACAAAGACCGTATCAAAATCATTGGCAATCTTGACAAGATGGGCATTGTAGCCGGTCAAGGCATCAGTGTAGCAAAAAACTTCCCAGAAGAAAAACTGTTGCGGCTCAACAAAATTTTTAACACTGTGCTGAGTCAGCCGGCCACTGTTGAGTGGTTTGCCAACACAGTAAACACCCGTCCAGCGGGCGGTGCTCCAGCCGACTACGACAAACTGTTAAACGATTTTAAACGAAACATACTGGACCGACAATGAGCCATGTGCCCGGTACCGACAGCGTAGGCGAAGTTCTATACAGCCCGTCAGGGCACTATACTGTAGGCAATGATATATTTTACACCAATCGAGACGCATTGGTCGCTGCCAAACGAACTAGCCAACCAGTGAAATGGCACTACTATGACCAGATCTGGAAAGATGCTCACCGGCGAGGCGCATGGAAACATCACACTCTGGATCAACTGTATCGCGCACGGGCCCGGCAAATAAGAGAGCAGTATGACTATGTGGCAGTGCTGTTCAGCGGTGGCTGGGACAGTAGAAACATCATCGAGACCTTTGCCAAGGAAGGCCTACACATCGATGACATTGTAATTTTTGTGGTGCCTGAACTAGAAAACGTCACAGACTTTCAGAGCCAACGCCCTGCAAACTGGTATGGAGAAATCATGTATCATGCTGTGCCTTATGCTCAGCAGTTTCAGCAGATGCATCCAAACACCAATGTGACCTTGATTGAATGGCTGGACATTGTTGAAGAATCCTTTAGCGATCCTGCCAAGCTACTCAAAGATTCAAGACCCAAGCCAGGAGTGATTTTTGGTCGTTGGCTCAGTGTAGCTAAGGATCCTGGCCTGGAGAAACGCATTGGTGGGCGTCGAGCCTGTTTGCTCAACGGCACTGACAAGCCTTGCATTATTCAAGATCAAACACGAGCTCAGGCCTTTTTCCCCGAAGGCCTAATGCGTCTAAACAGCTATTGCACCAAATCCAATGGCTTTCCCGACAATGTGATCTGGGAACCGTTCTACTGGACACCAGACTTGCCAGACTTGGCCATTCGAGGATGGTACGAACTGCTGGATCTCTGCCGTCGAGATCCTTTGGTTGATCGTGCTCATAGTTACAATCAAACTCTGGAAACTCGTACAACAACAAAAATGAGCCGGCACGTTCAAGACGCTATGCGACAGCATTTGTATCAAGGATTTGATCGTACTGCCTGGCAAGCTGACAAACAAAGCGACTTTGGGTTTTTTATGGAAATTGAATTGCCCGTTCTAAAAATCCTAGAGCAACGAAATAAAAACCTACGAGCAGTGCTGGGCGAAGTTCTCGGCGAAACTGCTGCCATGTTAGGCGAGTCTTTTGTCAAAATTGGCGACAGAACCACCAATGGCCTTGTACCCTGGGTTGACAAACCCATCTATCAAGACTATACTGTACTAGACTATACCAGTTTCTTGAGCAGTATGTTTGACCTAGATGTCAGCGTAGTAAATCAAGGACTGCACAGTCAATAAAACTTTAAATACATTATGAGCAATGATCTAGCAAAATTCCTTAATTCACGACGTCGTCACAAAACTGACGTGGCTATTTCCCGGCAGGTAAAAATTGCCCGAGCACATGGCCTGACTCGCAAAGACAAAGCAGTGAAGGAGCCGCATAGACTAGCCAAACACCATGCCATGGATTGCGGTAATCCTCACTGCTATTTGTGTGGTAACCCACGCAAGACCCATAAGGATCGACTCACAGCACAAGAAAAGCGTCTGTTTCAAGATGCTGATCGTATTTCAGATAAACACTCCAATGGATTACCACCAAATGAAGAAACTTAACGAACTAACCGGACTCAATAGCCAACAAGCTGTGGAAGCTGTGGGCAACAGATATGACCTTGTGTTGATTGCAGCCACTCGCACTCGCGAACTCAATTCAGGGCATCAACCCAAGGTCCTCAGCAAGCACAGTGCTGGTGTCACTGCCCTGGGCGAAATCGAACACGGCTTGATTGGTCGCAATTACCTACTCAAAGAACCACCACAACAGCGCGACAGGTATCGTGGAAAAAAGTAATACTTTAGTATAGCTTGACCCGAATTTACTGTTGTGCTACAATAGCACATTAGGAGATTATGATGCCTTGGATTGAAAACGTAGCCGCAGCCGATGTGCCCATAAGGTTTCATCACGAAGCTGGCCCTAACAGTATGCTGATCCAAATTATGGATCCTGCTACTAGCTGGTGGCCTAGCCCTGCACATGAGTTTCGAGAAACACATCGTTTTGAATTCTTAGACGCAGAGGACAAAGATGGCTTTCCTGAAGAAGCCAAAATCAGTGATGTTCAGGCTGCGGAGATTGTGCGCCTGCTGAAACATGCATTAGACAATCACATGAACGTGGTTGTGCATTGCTATGCTGGTCTGTGCCGTTCAGGTGCTGTAGCTGAAGTTGGCGTGATGATGGGGTTTCAGGATGCAGAACGCACACGAATCCCTAACTTGCGAGTCAAGCAGAAGCTGATGCGACAACTGGGCTGGACGTACGACAGCGATGAACAACCCTTCGATCACGCCAATGATTGGAGAAACACTAACATAGGATGGGAGAGATAATCTCCTATCCAGG
>Ga0315903_10009339_pt1 | contig 11863 bp, 6 predicted proteins | sample LakEriMetagenome_7_FD_203524 | JGI IMG/M metagenome (GOLD analysis project Ga0315903, IMG submission 203524) | Freshwater fungal communities from buoy surface, Lake Erie, Ohio, United States - Buoy 2 MA119 | ecosystem: Environmental > Aquatic > Freshwater > Lake | place: USA: Lake Erie, Ohio...
CTCATCATGCTGAAAAGGATGGGAGATACGCAGTGCGGAATCAAGGCTTTTCGCGCGCGGTGTGTAGAAACTGTTTTTTCGAAGTCGAAAATGAATGGTTTTGCCGCTGACATTGAATGGCTGCATAAAGCCCAACAGAATAGACTTGTAGTGCGCACCGTCTCGGCTGAGTTTCGCAATGCGGGCAATAGCTCGGTTGTTTTCTGGAAGCATGCCCTCTTAATGCTGCGCGATGTGTTGAAAATTCGCTTTTCCTAATCTTTCTAAATCAAATCGCCCGGTCCTTTTTTACGCTAGGTAGGTTGTACTTTTGTCGATATGCCGATAAACATTGATCGCAGAAAACTACAGTCGCTGGGTAGACTCGAACTATTAGCTAAGCAAGCAGTCGAGGGCTTCATCACTGGGTTGCATAAAAGTCCCTTTCACGGCTTTTCGGTAGAATTTGCTGAACACCGACAGTATAACACCGGTGAAAGCACCCGCCACCTGGATTGGAAGCTACTGGCACGAACGGACAAGTACTTTGTGAAGCGGTATGAAGAGGAAACCAATTTGCGTTGCCACATCTTGATCGATGCCTCCGCATCCATGTATTTCCCTCAGGGTGTAGATCCCAATGGTCCTGATTTCAACAAGATCAAATTCTCTGTTTATGCTGCTGCGGCCTTGATAGAATTATTGAAGCGTCAGCGAGACGCGGTTGGAGTAGCTGTTTTTGCGGATGGTGTTCGCTTGAATACCCGCGCTAGTGCAAGCGAGGCGCATCATAATTATTTGTATTCTGAGCTTGAAAAACTGCTGGATACTGTCAATGTTGACCAAAAACAAACAACATTGGTTACCGATACACTGCATGAAATAGCTGAGAGTATTCACCAGCGTTCTATGGTGATTATCTTCAGCGACATGCTCGATAATTCAGCTAAAGCCGACGAATTGTTTGCCGCACTCCAGCATCTCAGGCACAGAAAACACGATGTAATATTGTTTAACGTCGTTGATCACAAAATGGAGGTCGACTTCGAATTTGAAAATAGGCCGTATACGTTTACCGATATGGAAAGTGGTGAACAGATAAAAGTAAATCCGGCCGATATTCGAGAGACATACATTCAGCGCATGGCTGATTTCAGAAGAGATTTAAAATTGAAATGTGGCCAATATCGTGTCGATTATGTAGAGGCTGATATTCAAGCCGGTTTCAATCCTGTGTTGATGGAGTATTTGATTAAGCGACAGAAGTTGTATTGAGCAAGTGTGTTCTTTTCACGTACACATTGATTTTTTTTGTAATTTTCAGACTTTCTGAGCCTAAACAATGTTTCGCTATTTGAAGTCTCTAATTCTTCTGATTGTTTGTCTTTCCGCTTGTTTGTCGGGAATCGCTCAGCGCTATGAATATATGGGCCGTGTTACCGTTGAAGCATTGCGAGTTGAGGCTGCTCGGATGACTCCTTCTATTATACTCCCGTCATCCATTGAGTTTGCTGAGTGTGCCTTTGATGCAGACAATCGACTCTATATTCTGGATGCCGATAATGCCTGTATCTATATCGTGAATGAAGCAGGAAAGCTGCAAAAGGTCTTGAAGAATATTGAGACACTTTCGGGAACGATGGAACTCCGCTCTCCAAAGCATCTATGTTTTGATCGATTCAACAACCTGTTTGTGTATGACAGCAAATTGGGACATATTCTAAAGATCCCACCCAAGGGGGATGCAGTTTTGATAGGAAACGCTGGCTGGAGCGCCGGTGAGTTGGGTGACGTAACTGACATAGCTGCAGACTCCAAAGGACAGTGCTATGCGTTGAATCGCTCGCGAAACGTAATTGATGTATATTCTCCCGATGGCACTTATTTAACGTGGATCACTCCTCTGAATCCTTTGCGCGCTCCGCTCGCTATCGGCATGAATGGAGCGGATGAGTTATACGTGATGGAGGCAGACGGCCCGACCGTTCGCGTGTTCAATGACGAGGGTAATTTGGTCAATACCAATGCAGCATTAGGTACGCGGAAAAATGTTCTACTCAAGGATGCCATAGCAATGGCTGTTCTGGATAATGGTGATTTTTTTGTTCTAGATGGTAAAACTTGCGTGACTTATCATTTCAGTCGGGTTGGTGAAATAATTGGCTCACTTGGCTCTAAGGGGGATTCTCGCGAAGGGGTTTTTGAGGAATCGGTCACTTTAGCCGGTAGTTCGGGAGTAACCAATCGCATTTCAGTAGTGGATGAGGAAGGCGGTGTAGTGCAAACATTCTTGCTTGATCAGTTAAAGACTTCTAAGCAGGAGCCAACGAGAAGGATTAAGATGGTGGAGTCATCGACTAGGCGCAAGCCTGTATTTGATTTGGCTGTTTCTCCGGCCGGCTTGCGTTATACTATTCCCGTCGATGTGCGTGATAAAGTGGTCGCATATAAGGATACTTCCCAAGAAGACGCCTTTACTATATCGGGTGTGATTGATGAAGCTGCCGCAATTGCATGCGATACGATCGGCAATCTGTTTGTCGCTGATCGTGGTACTGATGAAATACTGATGTTTGATGCCGGAGGAAAATTGGTACGACGCATGGGAAAGGAAATTGCTGACAAGCTCAAGAATCCCGTGAGTATTGTTGTCCAGAATAGCGGTAATATGGTTGTGGCTGATGAGGGCAGGGGTAGTTTGATGCAATGGAATTCCAAAGGACAGTTTCTGAAGGAGATTACTTCAGAGTCTAATTCGATTATTCGCTCGCCTGTGCGAATTGATTGTGACTCCAAGGATCAATTATATGTTTGGGATGATGACCTGAATGCTATTTTACGCATTGGAAGCGGAGGCTGGCCCACGGCCGAAAAGCAGATAAAAGTGCGCCCCGAAAAACCCGGTGGGGATCCCGGTGTCATTGGAGATCTTTTTGTAGATCCCCTCGACCAGATTCACGTCTATAATAAAACAACGCATCAGATAGAAGTATACTCATGGGTGTTTGAACCCATACTAATTTATTCGATAGGTCACTCCAGCACCGGAGCAGGAGCTATTGGTGATGTGGAACAAATGATGCTCGATACACGAACTCTGAACGTCTATCTCACTGAAGATGGAGGCAAGAAGCAAAAGGTATTTCATTATCTGATTCCACCTCCAATGCCCGCTGGCACCATGATTTTTGACGTAATAGACGGTCGATTAGTTGCTAATTTCTCCAAGCTAAAGTCAAAGGCGGTAATAGCCTATGGTTTAACAAGAGCTACAGCAGCTGGCGATTCGATTGTTTATCGCACCGAGGGTAGTTCATTCACCATTACGCAACCGATTGTTGATCCTTCTTTGTATCGGTACAATTTCGTTGCACTTAGTTGGAGTGACTATTCGGATGCGGCCTTGAGCTTTGATGATTATTTCAACTATGCTGAAGCCATGGTGCATGCGCGCAAGTACCAGGAGGCTCTTGGTTCCTGGATACTGACGCTGGAAACAATGGGCAAACAATCAGGCCTTGTTGAACATCTTGCCCGCAGAATGGCGGAAGTGTCTACAGACCTATTGCGAATCCAAAATATTGAGCTGGCCTTATCCTACGTGAAGGAGGCTTTCAAGCTATCACCTAAATCGGCTTTCGTACAAGGGAAATACCGCGATGCCGTGATGGCGCATTATGCGCAACTCGTTAATCAGCGAGAGATAAATACCGTCATCGGTGACATGCAAGTCAATATTCATAATCAGGGGTTGAGGAGTATCTATTTGGAAACAGCCGATACCCTTGCTCGCGTATTATCGCTACAGGATAATCTCAATAGCATCAATGACGCAATAAAGCTTCAAAAGAAGATGCTTGAATGGGACAACAATGCGGAGTACAGACAGGCATTGGCTTTTTCGTTTTTTGAGTTGTATAAATTCAAAAGCATAAGAGAGACTTCAGTGCTTGAATTGCGAAGTATCCTCGATGAAACATTAGCAAATTCTCGCGATGCCTATAATTTGCTCAAGGCAGCAGGTCAGTTTTACTTTGCTTCGCATTTGATCATGATATCCGCCATGAATGAACTTGGTAAATATGAAGAAGCACAATTGCAGGCAACATCCGAGCTTGGCGCTACTGCTGCTCTTATGTCGAAAGACGTTCAGGTAGCGTATCGTACTGAATTGGCGAAAGCATTTTTTTCGCAAGGTAATTTGTCAGGTGCTGAATCTGAGTATATGACCATTCTGGGAATCGAATCAACGAATCGTGTTGCTAAGGAGGCACTTGTGGAGGTTTTGATGGATGGGTCGAAATATGATGCAGCTTCCGATATGCTTCAACAGCTGATGTTAGGCAAAGAGGAAGTGCCCGCATACAGCCTCCTTTTGGGTCGAATTGCCCTACTGAAAAATAATAGTAGCGAGGCTGTGTTTCAGTTGGAAAAGGTTTTGACAAAGGATCCGTCCCTACGTCAGTCCTTTATCTTCTTGGCCGACGCTTACATGATGTCCGGAAATTTGCTGCAGGCCAAGAAGTATTACAATCAATCATTGCAATATGTCGAGGAGTTAATAGCGAAGATTGGTCAGGGAAATAGAAATAAACAGTTTAAGTTATCACTACCGAAAGAGCGTGTACGAATTTTGAATGCGCTTGTGCGCATCAATATGGATTTGCAGGATTATAAGTCTGCATTTGTTGCGGCGCAGCGTCTGATTAAACTAGATGAGTCGGTTGCAGAATCGCACTATCAGGCAGGAAACGCAGCGTTGCAATTGGGGCGCGTATATAACGCGATTGAATACTTCAACAGAGCTATTGTCTTAGATCCTGAAAACACTAATTACAACGCATCAATGGCCGCTGCACGCACATTGCGAGAAGAGCAACTGGCCAACGCGACTCCACTCGCTATTGGTGACGTATTGGTGAATGAGATCTATCCGAGTATCTATAAAAACTATGCGGATGTGCATCAGCTGCCGGCTGGTGAGTTTGTGATGAACAATAACACGGACGCGATAATCACTCCCACATCCATTACTGTTTTTTGTGCCGAATTGATGTCAGCCCCAACACAAGTTAGTTGTGTGCCTGTAAGTGCTAAGAGTAATTCGGTGATTCGATTTCCCGCTGTATTTACCGAAGCGATTCTGGAGAATACCGAAGCGGTGAACCTGCAATTGGAAGTGGTCGTGACATATGGTTACAGCGGCACAGAACAGACCATTCGGAAATCGGGCACTTTTGTGTTAAATGGGCGCAATGCTATTATTTGGTCTGACAAACGAAGAATGGCTTCGTTTATCGCGCCAGGAGCAGAAATGCTAATTGATTTCAATAAGCGCGCAGAGCAAGTATTCAAGGGGATGCCGAAGTTTGGGTTGAATCGCTCGGTGCTTAAAGCAGGGCAGATTTATGCATTGCTGAATAGGTCAGATTTGACTTACAGCAGCGATCCAAATCAAGGTTATGCAAGCTTGTCGCTACGAACAGAAGTTAAAGATTTCTTGCAGTTTCCGTTAGAGACATTTGTGCGCAGAGGAGGCGATTGTGATGACCTTGTTGCGCTATACTCATCGTTGCTGGAAAGTGGAGGAGTTGCCGCGGCTTACATTGATGTGCCCGGTCACGTTATGGCGGCATTTGATTGCGGAATAAGGCCAGTTGATATGGCTGATTATGGCTTGCTCGCCAATGAGGTGATAGTCATGAATGATCGCGTATGGATACCGGTTGAGGCTACTAAAATTGGAGTGGCCGGTTTTTTTGCGGCTTGGAAAGCTGCGGCAGATCGTTATTATCGGGAGTTGGAGGCCGGCCATTTCCCGGAACTTATCCCCTTTGGTGATGCTTGGAGTATATATAAGCCGGCCAGTTATCAGCCAAAGGGTTTAATGATTGATGTTCCTTCTGATGCCAAAGTGAAGGAAGAGTACAAACAGTTTGTGGTGCAATTTGTAAGCAAGACAAAACAGAGCGCACTCGATGAATTGGCAGCTCGCATCATATCTGAACCGGAGAATGTTTTTGTCCGAAATTCATACGGAACATTGTTAACCCAGACCGGACAGTACGAAAAGGCCAAGAAGGTTTTTCAGGAAACGCTGGAATTGACTCCTGAGAGTGCCATAGTGCTGAACAACCTCGGTAATATTGACTTCTTACAAGGAAAATTTACAGAAGCTATAACTCACTACACTCAGGCTACGGTATTAGATGAGAGCGATGCACAAATTCATGTAAACCTCTGCAAGTCTTACATGCAACTCAACGAAATGACCAAAGCTAGAGAAGAGTTTGAAAAGGCTACAGCGCTCGACTCGAGCATATCCGATATCTATCAGGAACTTAAAAAACAAATCCAATGAGAACAGTTATCTACTTTTTATTACTGGTGTTGGTGTCGCAAGCCGGGCTTGCCCAATCCGATACAACAACTGCCGGTATGATTACTTATTACGAGGGCAAGGTGGAGTTGGGTAAAGATCCCACATGGGTGCGAGCGAAAATCAAGTCGCCGGTGAAACGGAATCAGTGGATCAAAACATCTGCCGAGGCTATGGTAGAGGTGAAGTGGCTTAACGGCTCAAGCAGTGTCGTTGGTCCTAATTCCAAAGTGGAAGTCAAGGCGCTTGCATTGGCGAGTAATGGGAATTCCAGAACTGCAACTGAAGGGGTTTTTGGTGATTTTATGAATGTGTTCAAAAGCGGAACGGGAAATACCAGAAGTGAAGAGGGTGGAATTCGCCGCGATAACGATGAGCAGTCGGAGCCGGAAGAAGTATATTGGAAGCGAGAAGGCATTATTACGTTTGATCAGGCTTTTTCCGTGTACGAGCAAAAGTCATACTCTCAGGCTATCCCGGGGTTGCATGCCTACATCGATCAGAATCCTAAATCTGAAAACACGAAGTATGCTTATTTCGCCTTAGGTCACTGCTATATCATGGCCAATAACCCAATTAGGGCGCGTGAAATTTTCAAGAGCTTCGTAATCATGTATGCCAACGATCCGTTGAAAGCAGACGCTGAGAAAGTCCTCGAATTGCTCCAGTAACGATTTACTTGATGCCTCTAGCCAAAGTTCTTCGCTCTATTTTTCGAGAAGTTGCTGTGGCAGTTCTTCTTGCGATTGTTTGTTTAATCATCGTCGAGTTACTCGGGTATGCGTCTTCGACTATGGTTCGATCGCCTCTTCAATCAATGGATGATGAGGTGGTCGATTTGTCCTATCATATTAGACGAAAGAATCCGGCGCATTCAAAGGTTCTCCCTGAAGAGGTTGTCATTGTTGATATTGATGATTACAGCATTGCTCAAATGGGCCGAAGCCAGTCGTGGCCTCGCAGTTATGATGCTCGTGTTATTAATTACATCGCTTCGGGAAAACCAAAGGCAATCGCTATCGATTATTTGTATACCGAGAGCGATAGCTTGGGAGATCCTTTTATTACGAGGCTTTCTGAAGCAGGAGTGTCAAATGCCGAGGAAGTGGGCAGGGCTTTGAGCACAGATCATGTGATGGCAGAGGCAATAAAGTCCGCCGGTTGTGTCTATCTCTCTTTTTTTGATGATGATACAGAGTCAGCAGATTCCGCGCAAATGTCCAGTCCTGTTTTACCACTAATCCCGACAGAAGATGCAAAATCGCAATTGAAGAAATGGCATCGGCCCGTATTGCCCATCGACCCGTTTGCATCGGCAGCTAAGCGTGTTGGAGGGATTAATGTTTCTACTTCCTACGATGGAACAGTGCGCTATTATCAAGCAATAGGCGAGTTGAATTCAGGAAATGGAGAAGACGCAGCGGTTGCCAATTTCCCTGTATATATGGCTCTTGATGCTTTGAATATTCCTTTTTCGGATGTCGTAGCTACAGCGCAGGGTTTGGAGTATGCTGACAAGGTTATAGTTCCATTGAAGCCAGATGGTTCGTTTCGTATTAACTGGCTGGGTAACGAAGAAAAATTCCGCTACATTTCTTTCTATAAAGTTTGGGACGAATTGGTGCCTGCTGAGTTTTTCGAGGGCAAATATGTTTTCCTGGGAACTAGTGCATCGGGCTTGCAAGATTTGAAAACAGTTCCCTCTCGCGATGATAAAATGCCAGGGGTGGAAGTGCATGCAACAGCGTTTCTCAATATAATGAATGGAGCATATTTGAATGAATTATCGGCTAACGAGGTGCGGCTGGGCTATCTGGCGCTGGCGTTCATTATGGTGCTGTTGTTTCTACTTGCGCATCCAATGGTGGGAGTAGTTCTAGCTTTCGTTTTTTACTTTACCTATCGATTCACCTTCGAATTGTGGTTGTTACCGACCAAGCAGACCATTATCCCAATTGCATTACTCATGACATTGACGCTGGTATGTTATATCGTTAGCGTCCTATATGCCTATTTCATTCGCGAACGCCGAACACGGTTTTTAAAAAATGCTTTTGGAAGATACGTTTCACCGGAAATTGTGAAGCAAATTTCCAAGCGAAGTGAGGGGTTGAAACTTGGTGGTGAAAAGAAGCAATTGACGGTATTGTTTTCGGATATCCGCGACTTTACTTATTTCTCTGAACGATTTGATTCGCAGCAGACGGTTGCCTTTTTGAATCACTACTTAAGTTCTATGTCGGAAGTCATTTTCAAACATCAGGGTACCATAGATAAGTTTATAGGTGACGCTATCATGGCTGTTTTCGGAGCACCTGTCCCACAAGTTAATCATGCTGAAAGCGCGTGCGTCGTTGCTTTAGGAATGGTTGAAAATCTGAAGACCGTTAATGAAGATAATGTGAAGCTTGGTTTTCCTAAAACCGCTATTGGTATTGGAATCAATACAGGAGATATGACCGTAGGTAATATAGGATCCAATCGTCGCTTCGATTATACGGTAATCGGTGATGCCGTAAATTTAGGAGCACGTCTCGAAGGCTTGACGAAGTTCTTTGATGTTCAAATTATCGTTTCGCAGCATACGCGCGAAGCGGTTCGAGGAACGAATCTAAGGTTTCGTGAATTGGGTAATGTGATTGTGAAGGGAAAGGAGCATCCCGTAAAAATCTATCAGTTACTTCCTACAACAGATGATTTGCCGGAAGCAATGCTCTGGTTGCAACACTGGGAACGCGCCTTTGAATGGATGGAGTCACGTAATTTACCTGAAGCGATTGAGTGCTTGAAGAGCTGTCAAGCTATAGTTCACGAGGACCTGGCTACATATTATTATCTGAAATCTTGTGAGGCTTATTTGAATACTCCAGAGGATTTTGATTTGCTCATTCGGATGGAGTCAAAGTAATGATGTTCAAAATCCGATGCAACTGTGAAATACGTATGCGGAGAGTCTGCATGTTTTTATGTGCACTTTGTTTCGGTCTTTCAAACTCCTTTTCACAGTCGCCTATCGAGTTACAGTTTATACCCACGTGGAAGGGAGTTGCTATAGATCAAGTGCCATTCTGCGCGAATTTTTCCGAAACTGATAGTATATGCCTTCATGTATTTCGATTTTATATTCATGGCATACAGTTTAACAGCCATGGAAAGCGGGTGTGGAATTCCTCTTTCGAGCACTACTTGATCGACGTGGAACATGATGAGTCAATGCGTTTACGCTTCAATTTGCCTGATTCAATTTCAATTGATGAAGTACAATTTATACTTGGCGTTGATAGTGTCTTGCAACTTAACGGAGCTCACTCAGGTGTATTGGATCCTATTCAGGGCATGTACTGGACCTGGCAGAGCGGATACATCGGCTGGAAGTTTGAGGGTGAAGAGCTGAGTGCCGGACAGTCAACAGCAATTCAATGGCACGTGGGCGGTTTTCGGGCTCCCTATCAAACGCAACGAACGGTGCGATTGAAAATCGGCGAAGTGAGGGGTTCCATACAATGCAGCATTCAAATCGATCGGTTATTGCACGATTGGCGGAGTATTGTTCCGGCCGAAGTGATGAGTCCTAATGATTCTGCCAAGTTGCTGGCGGATCGATTTCAAACGTGTTTTCAAATTAAACAACGGTGAGAATACTTGCTCTGTCCGCTATTGCATTGCTTGTGGTTGCGCTTTGCCCATCGAAGCCACCGTCATGGCCGTTGAAGGTCTATCAAGCTTCTCCTATTCAACAACAGGAGAATTGTATTCAGCTCGGACGTGCGTTGTTCTACGATCCGATACTCTCGCGCGATAGCACCATTTCTTGTGCGAGTTGCCACAGTTCGTATGTGGCTTTTACGCATGTCGATCATAAAGTGAGTCATGGTATCGATGATCGCATTGGTCGTCGCAATGCGCCTGCGCTGATGAATTTGGCGTGGAGCAAAACGTTTATGTGGGATGGAGCAATAAATCACCTCGATATGCAACCGCTGGCCCCCATCACCCATGCGTTGGAAATGGATGAACAACTGCCGCATGTGCTTTCGAAACTTCAATCATCGAGAATGTACCGACAATTGTTTAGCGAAGTGTTTGGTGATAGTCTCGTAACCACTGAACGTATGCTCAAATCGATTGCGGCATTTTTAATTACACTGGAAAGCAATCGAAGTAAATACGACGCGGTGCAAAGGGGAGAGGCTCTTTTCAGTGAGCAGGAGGAGCGTGGCTATCAATTGTTTAAGCAGCAATGCAATGCATGCCATACGGAGCCTTTGTTTACCAATGGAGAGTTTGCTAACAATGGCATTGCAGTGCACGAAGATGATTTTGGTCGAGGCGAAATAACCGGAATAGCATCCGATACTGGTTTATTTAAAGTACCAACGTTGCGCAACATTTATTATTCAAGGCCTTATATGCACGACGGTCGAATGGCCCGATTGAGCGATGTGATGCTTCACTACGGCTTGGCTTCTTTTGAGACATATGCGTCAGCAGAAATGAAAAGGATGAAGCCTATGAATGAAGAGCAGCGTATTGATCTCACCGCGTTTTTGCTTACACTTTCTGATAGTGCATTCGTTTTTGAAAAAAAGCACCAATACCCTTTTAAACTTTACGAGGAATTCGGCGTCCAACATTGAATACCTTTAATTCATGAACCGAATACCGAGTCTTCTTTTTGCATTAATGACAGTTTGTGTTGCTAATGCCCAAACCAATCCTGCTATTTTACACTGGATTCAAAATCCGCAGGGCACAACCGGTGCACATTATATGGCAGGGAACGGCACGCTCATTCAGGACAATGTGCCTGTGAATGTGCAAACCGTTCAATACTCAGCCGGTTGGGTATATGTAAGTACCAATGGTATTCCGGCATATCCTACAGGACCTTTCTTAGATGGTAATCCGTCGCAGGCATCTGATCAAAATGCGATTTATAAAATCTCATTGAACCCGCAGCCGAACAACGGTACGCCGACCGCGACGAATGGAGGTAATATCGGTATCTTCATCAACGGTGTTTCGCTTTTCGACTATCGCGATGGCGTTAGCTGGAACAACCAAACGCAAGCAGAGGGTGGCGGCCCTATCATGGGCCCTCCCGGACAGGGTGTGTGGAATCGCGATGCGATTGTAGCCGAGCGGGAAGGATTTGACTGTGCAAAGGGTCACCCGGCCATGGGCAATTACCACCATCATCAAAACCCAAGTGCGTTTGATATGGACATCGTGCCCATTTCGGATGTGTGCGACATCTATGCGTCCGATGGGCTTTATGTGATCGAGGCAAATGTGCATTCGCCTTTGCTGGGATATTCGTACGATGGTTACCCCATTTATGGAGCCTATGGTTATACCAATCTCGATGGCACCGGCGGTATCACACGCATGAAGTCGGGGTATCAGTTGCGCAACATCACCGTGCGCAATACTTACGCTGATGGAACATCTGTAACTGCAGGACCACCGATTAATGACACTTATCCTCTTGGTCGATATCGCGAG
>Ga0315903_10009342_pt1 | contig 11862 bp, 2 predicted proteins | sample LakEriMetagenome_7_FD_203524 | JGI IMG/M metagenome (GOLD analysis project Ga0315903, IMG submission 203524) | Freshwater fungal communities from buoy surface, Lake Erie, Ohio, United States - Buoy 2 MA119 | ecosystem: Environmental > Aquatic > Freshwater > Lake | place: USA: Lake Erie, Ohio...
CTCTGTAACCGTAGAGAATTGATCTTGTTTTTCAAGCACTTCCCATTGGCCGTTACCGTCATCGTCTACCCAAACTTTTGCTCCTGGTTGAATGTCCGTGGAATACGGCAAATCTAAAATGTCGCTAGCTTGTGACACACGTTGTGTTTGTAATGTAAAGCCGATACCAATGCCGTTGATCACGGTTTGGCCGCCAGGTACAAAGCTATATGCCACAGTGACTCTGTTGAGTCCAGGAACTGTTAGCACTCGGTAAACACCGTTGACACGAGCATCAAACTGTTTGATGATCAGACGATCGCCTACAGACAATCCGTGTTCTTTGGTAAAGTTAACAATAGATGTACCGTCTAAATTGTCACACACGTGATCAATATAACCTGGCACTGATACGCAACGATAGATATCCCAATCGTAGTTATTAACTTTGGCTACCCACACTGTAGCACCTACACGCACCGCATCAATGTTAGCCAAGATTGTAGAGTTGGTTCCAAGATCAAATGTAGTAATGTCTACATCGTCAAGACTTACATAACCAGCTGAAGGCAAAGCAGTATCTGTGTTTGTGGTCAATGTTGTAGGCAAGAAGTCTGGGGATGGCAGCTTGTAGCTCTGACGCCACACGTTGCTTAAAAAGATCTGTTGATCAGCTTGACTTTCTTGCTGTGGGTTAATCACCTGTACAAGACTTGGGTTAGCATTTAACAATGCACGATCCAATCTCAATTCAACAAAACTACGATTGGCGTTGGCGCCATACACAGCACGTTGCACAGCCCAGTTCTCATAGATCTGATAGTCTGCAGATTCTTTACCAAGGTTAGCATTGCTCAACAACTCTGCTGAAAGGATTGTGCCTTTTGAGCCCAAGAACTGTGAGTAAACATTTACCTGGCTAACATCATCAAGATTCAATGCTGCCATATACTGGCGTGGACGGAAACCAATCAAGCCATAGCTCAATAAATCATTATCGCTTTCCAAGTTGGCGGTGTTGATACTGTAAGAGTTCTGCAACTGGTTGGCTTTGTTCGCAATGTTTGGTAACAGGCCCAGTTCAATTTGTGTGTAATCGCTCTTGATCCAGTTGTTGAAATCAAACTCAATACTAGGATCAACTATTGTAGCGGCGGACCAATACTGATCTTTGTACTTGACAATCTGACCTTTAGTGTACTTCTTCAAGCCAGACCATTCTTCTACATTGTCTTGATTTAAAATAAATCCCTGCGCATCAACTGTGCCGTTCCATTCTGTTGTGGTAACACCTACAAAGTTCAGTCGACTCTGACGAGCACCTGTGATAGGTTCATAGATCAAGTCACCAAATACTGACTGGTTATTCAACACAATCATATGTTCAAAGTTTGTGAATCGTAAATCAGCAAAACTTAAACTTTGATTAGTCAACGGTTGTAATGTCAGTGTGTTTTCAAGGCGCACGATGTTGATATCGCGTGTGGGTAGTTCACGTTTGTTTTGATCCAACAATACATTTTCGTTGGTCTGTGTAGCAATGCTGTCTACTACTGCCCCTGGCTTGGTTATAGTCAATGCGCTGGCCAACGGGTTAAGGTTGATCAAAGAATTAGTGTCCCAACCTTGTTGGCTCCAGTACAAAAATTCCATGACCATTTGCGACCAGTCCAAGGTATATCCATTGGCACGATCTGTAAATTCTAATCCTTGTTCTTCTAACAGTCGGCCGTAACTCAACAAAAAGTCACACACGCTGGTTTGATTGGTAAAAACATACCCATATGGAACCTGTGCCACTGTGTTAGTATATGCAGTAGGCACACGCACAGTAACATCGCCTACAGTGTATGGCTGCAGGCGGCCAATGGATTGACTAACCAAAATATTAAAATATGGTTGTGCGCTTGAATATCCAAATACTGCATATCCACCTTCAACCATTTGCACAATTATACTGCTGTAGATCACACGATCAAAAGGCTGATTTTTGTACAACAACAAGTTGTAGCTTTCGTCAGGTATCAATAGCGTTGAGTTAACTGAGTTAGGACTTGATTTTTCAGTGTAAATTTTAATGTACTGTTTGTCACTGAAGCTGGCCATTCTATAGCACAGTCGAACATCAATGCTAGCCAGGTCTGCCTCTAGAGCCGCAGTACTGTTGATACCAGTCTGACGGTTGTAGTCAACTATCCAGTCAATGTAGCTGGCTTTACTTGTGCCGTTGCCGTAAACTTGAATACCGTTGGCATCTAGACGATAACGGTCGTTGTATAGATACTGGTTAAACTCACTGCTATATTTGTATAAGTCGCGGTCAGCAAACAGGCTGTAAAACTTAGCAGGTCGAGTCAGAGCCAACACACGCATCACAGCAAATGGATATGCACTAGAGTTCCACCATGATGATTCTACTGGGCTACCGTCGCCAGCTGTCCAACTTTTCTGGAATGTGTTATCACTGTAATCGCCAACTACACAATCCAATGGGCTTAATAATATGCCTTCAGAATTTACAGGAATAACTTCACTTAGGCCAGGACGGGCATATGCAGGTAGTATGTAAGCACCTGCTGGGTCAGCCACACGACCTAGCTCAAGATCATCCCACAACACCAAGTTGTCGCTAGTATATGGTCCAGGACCATACACAGTGTTCCACCAAGTGGGTTTGATAGACAATCCCAACATTTCCCAAGGAGTGTTTGCTGGATCTTCTGTGTCGTAGAAATATCTGTTGATACCGCGCCAGGCGCCAATTAATGTCTCACCCGGAGTGAGTTTGTTCTGTGCTTGAGAATAGTTCCATGAAAACTCATTGTTGACAATGTAATTCTGAGTAGTGTAGTCTAGTTTGTTCCAGCCCACATAACTTAAAAAGTCAAGATTCAAGATATTTGAAATTTCTTCAAACGTGTATCCTGTGTCACGGAACTGTCCAGGTAGCACATCAGTCATAGTCAATGGGACTGGGTTGCCATCCAGTTTCAAATTACTATAAATTCGTTTTTCAAACTCTAACAGTACATCATCACGCACGTCACCAAACACAGGAGTTTGGCTGCCATCGTGACCAACAATGACCAATGCCGTTCCTGTGGTTGTGCTTACTGTGGCAATTTCAGGGCGATATGCTGGATACAATCCTACCTTGGTAGGAGTATTTGGCACAAAACTACCATAGGTAGCCGAATATTCTTGTATGCTAATGATATCGCCAACAGCCAGTGTGGTCAACACAGTGATACGAGGACCGTCAGTGGCCACAGTGTAATCAAATCCTCGGGTTAACAGCACATTGTTCTTGAACACATTCAATCCAAGATAGTTTGCAGAAGTATAATTGTAAACTTGGGTAGTATCAAATACGTTAGTAGTAATCAAGCTCACAGTATACGTGGTCTGTGTGTACACAGAGCCAGTTGGAATCATGTCTGACCAATAGAATGGGTTTGATTCGATCTTGCCCAAGGTAATATTGGTCATAGCTTCAACCAAAATATCTGCTACTGTGGTATCGTACTGTATAGTCAAGTTTGTTACTTCTTGCATCAGCAAGTTTTTAAACTTTTGATATTCTTTTGCATTGTATTGCAAACTGGCAAAAATATTATAGTCCTGGCTGCGGTTAAAATATCCTGTCAAAGTCAGTGGAGCACTCTGTTGTAAGATGATCAAGCCGTAAGAGCCAATTTCACCTAGGTCACGTGTGTTGTTGGCGCCATTGATAGGTCCCACAAGTGTGGTTAAGTTTTCACAAATTGATTCGTAGTGAGTACGGATAGTACCCAGAGTAAAACTATCGCTGTTACCGTTGAGAGGATTCTTTTCCAAGTTGATAGGAACTTGATAAAAAGCTACCTGACTAGTCTGGTCGCTAAGTGCTAGCACTTCAACAATGTCTCCTATGGCATAAGTGTCGTCAAGTGTGATAGTAGTTGTAGTATCAGTTGTTGCTACTGTATACGTGTCAGGATCTCGATACTTACTTCCTACATAAACTTTGACCGCTGGTAATATTCCAGGGCTTTGTGTTTGGATATCTAACTTTAACGGCGAACCATCGTATGTGAATTTAAACTGCTGGCGTATCTGTGTTTGTGTGGCCGCATCTGTCCAGCCAATTAGTCGATCAAATAATGTTCTGCTGGCATATTCTCTAACAAACCCTGAACTAATAGGATCAGTGACACTAACGTTATCTTGAACATACAAAAATGTATCTTTATACAAATTGTTTTCAAAAACAATGTCACCTACGTTGTTTAAGTTCAAATACTGTAGAGGAAACTGTAGTATAGGATCAAGTATGGTAGTATCACCAACTGCGTAGCTGAATAACTTTGATCCTGCAAATGTACTTGATGGATATGTTACCCGATTGCTAAAACTTATGCCATTGGCATCATAAACATTAAACAGCGGTGCTTGTTGAATACTGGTCTTGAGTTGTGATTCTATCCAAGCAACACCATCGTACCAAAAAGTTAATCCTGCAAGTGTATCACCGTTGAGACACACTGTTGACTGATCTACCAGTACTTCGCCGTCAGTAGCTAATGTTAAGTTAATAATTGGTTGAACAAAATTAGCTGTTCCAGTTCCTGATCCCGCAATTTGCGCTACAAATGTGTCGCCAACAGCATACGTTTGAGATACTGTTCCGGCTACCAAGTTCCAATCAGTGTTGCCCAACGCTGTGATAACATACAGTCTGTCAACAACAAAATTTCCAGCGGCAGTACCTGGTGTGTCATCAGGTACAATAAAATTTACTATCCAAATTTTGTTACGCACATTGGCATCTTCGTCAGCGGCAAAAATTACTCGGCTGCCATTGACTACTGCATATCCATCAATGGTGTAACTTGTAGTGCCTTCAACATTGCTAAATGCATCAGTTTCTTCAAAGTCAATTACGTCAATTGGTTGTTTGCCTTCGGTGCCCATGTTAAACAGTCGCACGCCTGGACGGAACTGTACAATAGGACGTTTGGCTCTGTATTGATTGTCAATTGTGATGTCAGTGTTGTTGTATTCTGCTGTGGCATTGATAACATCAATGTGGAACCATCGGTTACTGCGAGTCCACGCATTTAGATCTTTGCTGGCACGATCAATAGTTAGATAATCTAAATCTTCTGGAATGGGTTCGCTACTGTCGTTGTTGACTACTACATAAGTTTCTGGAGTAATAAAATTCTCTACAGGCAACAACTCAATGGCCACGCCTACACCACTGACATAGTATTCGTTGTTGATATAGCTAGCAGGCTCAACATCTCCACGGAATATGACTTTGAGTCCATTGGTAAATGCAACACCGTTAGGACTTGTGTAAGTAGTTTTGCCTAATATTTCGTCAATGTATAATGTTGAACTTTGTGTTTGTTCAATTAGTCTAATACGCCCAAAAATTTCTGGATCTGTTCCGTCTTGATAGTACAAGGTATCTTGTAGTGCGCTTAACAAAGGTACCTGACGGAATATGCCAGCATCGTTTTTAAACCAATATGTACTGGCGTAAGTTGTTCCGTATAAAATTTGAAACTTTTCTAGCTCGCCAATAGATGCTATGCTGTTCAATTGAAGATATGTAATTCCATTGTTGGTTACATAGCTAATCTGCCATATACTAAAGCGTTCGCTGACCGGTACTTCTGTTTGTTGTGCGTACAACAAGGTATCGTAGCTACCTGGTAGACCATTGTTGGCTGACCCCTGTGCTAAGGGATCAAAGAATGTGGTTCTATACCATCCTCCAACTTCGGCATCTACTGTGGGATTTTCAAATACTAGAGTGCGATCATTAAGTTCTTGAATTCCGTCAATACCGCCGTAGGTGTTTAAGAAATTTTCCACGGTGATATTGTTAATTTGATCAAACTTGAGATCAGTAATCAAATCAACGGCACCGTTGTTGTAAGAGATCAGCGGCAAGCCGTAATAAAACTGTTGTGCAGTTTTTGTGGGCACGTTAAAAGTAATAGTGCCAAGATCTTCGCCGTTGTTGGTCACACCAAACACATCACGGCTACTGATGTTTGGGGTAGTTGGAACCTTTCCGTTAACACCAGGTGCTGTCTGAATCCAAAATCCTGGACCCGTGCCTGGAACGCCATCAACAATGTTAAGCTGGCCTTTAAGGTTGGTCTGTGTTGTAGTAGAATAGTATAGAGTGTCTGGCGCATCTTGTGGCACAACAAAAGTCACCTGCCCTGTTACAGCACCATTGTTAGTCACCCCCGAGCTGTAGATATTATTCAATCCGGTGCTGGGTGCCGACTTGATATAAAAAGGATAAGGCGCATTGAGATTCATTGTAAACACGTAGGTGTCGCCACGAATCAAAGTCAATGTAGGATTGTTTGCAAAGTCAATAACAAATGCACTGTTGCCAGCATTGCCAACACCATAGTTTATTGTTTCTTTGGCGTTTTGTGCAACATCAAATGTATAACTTCCACCTCTAACCAAGTCAACTGTGGGATTATTTCCTTGCAACCCAGAGAATGTGTACACGCCATTGGCACGAGTAACAGTAAAATTATCTGTGGCCGGCACACCTGTGGCTGCTACATCTACTGCGTCTGGACCATTGGGCAGCCAGAAGTACTGGCTAAAATTAATAAAAGTGTCCCAGGAAATAAACGGATCCCAGGTGTAGTATTGGCTTTCAAATAGTTGATCAGGTTTGGTAGTATCACCACCTTGATAACTGATACTGTCTAGCAAACCTGGATAGGTAATTGCATCTTTGATAATGTTTGTATCAGGCTCAAGACTGATAATGCCTGCTTCCAGTTGATAGTCAGCACGAACCTTGGTTGGTTCCACAACATATTTTTCATTGGGGTTCACACCCGGACCTACTGTGCGGCCAATAAACCCTTGAGTCTTTTTAAACTTGGGTTCTTGTATCAACTGATCCAGCGTGGCTGCTAGGAACTGTTTGTTTACATCAGTCTGAAAAATTTCAGGTAAAAAATCTACGCTTCGTACTTTTGCCATTAAATGACTCCACTGCCTGGTGCTGTTCTAAGATTGGTACTGGTCAAGGCTTCAATCACATCTATATTAGTTATGTCTGCCCCATTCACAAAGATTTCGTTAGGTTCTGATCTAATTTCATACAGGTCTCCAAAACTCTTCTGTGGATCCAGTGGCACCAATACTACTGAACTGATAATTGTGCCTAGTTGTCTGTGCAGGTACGCTGCCAATTCAGAGAAATAAAACGTATCTCCAAAGTTCCATTTGTCTATGCTAAAATAACTATTCATCTCTGCCACAACTGAACTTTTGATTTCACTGGTGCTTGCTGTTGAGTTCTGAGCACGAATAACTTTAATTGTGGCTCGCAGAGTTGATGCTGCCTTGGCACCAAACAAAGGTTTAAAGTTAACAGAGTTTAAAACAATGTTATCACTGATCATTTTATAATCGTCAAGTCCTTGATAGGCTGTGCTGAGTTCATCAATTGTAGGCACACTTGGTTCAACCACAGTACCTGTTGTGTCCTTGATCCAGTTTTGATAGGCTGTGTAATAACTCTGTGTGACCACATACAGGTCAATGATGTTTGTAGTGCCTGGATCAATACGATTAGTCAGCGGTGAGTTATGACGATATTGAAAGTACAATGCTTGTCGGCCATTACGTGCAATCCATCCAGATTGTTGTACCAAAGTGCGCACGTTGTTTACGTTGATACTTAACAACCAGAATGTGCCTTGGCTGTAGGCATAGAATATTTGTCCTGGAGTCCATTCAGTCTTGACTAATTCAATAGCATCAATTGTGGCATAGTCCGCATTTACCACACCAGGCTCTACCAACAAGTAACGTTGCAAGTTGTCAAAGTCCACTGTTTGTTGCAAGAAAATCCACGGAGAGCTTGCGCTGGGCGTTGCAGGCACTGTGCCTACAATGGTGTTAAAGAAATCTGGATCATCAGGTACACCATCATTATCACTGTCACGATAACTTACCAACACTTGGAAATCATCAACATATCCGTCGCTCTCAACCGGCTGCCCTATAATGTTCATAACCACATCGCCTTGCAATGGAGAAGGTGAATTAGGCTGTGAATTCATGGCCAACACGTTGATAAAGTCTTTGATGATGGTGCCAGTTCTGCTGTCGTAGATCAACTGATTGTCGTAGAAGAAGAATCGTGTCTGCAGTACTGAACCAAAAGAATAAGCCAGGCCACGCAAGGTCACAGTGTAGTTTTGATTTTCAACTACAAACTGTATCAACCAACTGGCATCTTGATTTGTGCCCGACGTTGATCCAGCATTGGTTTGGCTCCAGGTGGCATCTGCGTCAAGATTTGTACTGGTAATAAGATACCAAGATCCAATAGTTCCTGTTATAGTACCGGTGCTGTCATAGCCCAAGCCAAAATTGCGGAACAATTCAATTTGTTCAGCCATTTGTTGTTCAAGACTCACTGGTAAGTCTGTAGTAAACAATGGAATAATAGTATTGACCACTGCACCTGTGGGCACAAAGTTGTTGATTGTAACAGGGCCAGCACCACTCAACAAATTGCCTTGACCGCCGTTGTATCCATCGCCAATGATAGCTTGTGGAGCAGCCCAAATAGAAGTTTTTTCATCTGGCTTGGTTGGCGTACCAGGTTGCAATTTATTATTTTTGTCAAAGTAATAGTCGATACCATTGATGTTAGGAGCAACAAACTCAATCAAGCTACCCACTTGCACATAACGAAAGTCTGTAGAAGTACTCGATCCAACAGGAATAGCATTGCCTACAGAATTTTTAAAGTAGCCTGTGGTTTCGTTGGCCAACGTAGTTGACTGCTGCCAAGTACTGCCAGCCACTGCACCTGTAGACATATCAATTCTTGGGAAGTTAGCGTAATAGAACTGCTTCATGGTATCTGCACCCAACGCAGGTTGCGCTTGGTTTGTGATAAAGTCAGCAATCTCATTACGGTTAACCCACGAAAACAAGATGGTGGGAAGAATATTTTCTTCCCATAGCGCACCATCACTAGAGAATGTGTTGGTTGAACTATATTTGCCTGTGTTGTCCACAAGATCCAAATAACGACTTGTACCAATTGAACTACGGTTTAGAGCCTTAGATTTGATAATTGAGTTGTATGCAGTGTACGGGAACAGATTATAGTCTTCGCCATTGACCATACGATTCTGTGTGTAGTATCTAGCAGGAGCACGTTGTTTGATTTGGTCAATATTTTCACGTGCCTGAGCATTGCTCACAGGTTGTGTAATGCCACAGGTGAATGTGATAGTTTGCAAGTTGCCGTTACGATCAGTGTAACTGATAGGCAAATTAACGTTTTGCATTTCTTCAGGATTGATAATGTATTGCAATCCATTTGACGCACGGGTATAGCAACGGAAGATTCCCACAGGAATCTCTGAGAACACTCCATCTCCAAACACCAAAGTGATCTGATCGTTGGCACGACTGGTTGTAGAATAAATTGGACGCAGTTCTACTTGTTGTTCTGCGGCCGCGGTATAAACGCTTTCTACATAGGCCCATTCGCGATTGATGTTGCCCAGGTTGTCTAGTTCAAACAACCAACGGTCTTCGTTGTTAACACCTTCAACGTTGATGTTAACTGTGCGATTGCTGATACGTTCAGCAAGGTTAAAGTCTGTGTTCTGTAATGTGCCTTGTTTAAATGCAAAAAAGTAGCCTGTGTTGGCGCTGGCAAAACCTAACTGATCATTGCGAAACAAAATATTAAATGGTGCGTTGGGCACAGGACTTGGTTCATACAAGTAATCTCTACCAACTGACGTAGAAGTAATTGCTTCAAATGGCATGTTTACTCCGTCAACTGTGGCTGTGTAAGGAATCACCGGCAAGAAGCCAGGAATCAAATTTAATGCGTATTCATCAGTACGCACACCTAGTAATGTTTGACGATTGCCTGGACGACCTACACGTTGTGTGTCTACCATGGCTGCATTGATAATAGCAGTAAATTGTTCTTGCCAGTCTGGATTTGTAGGATCAGCCCAGTCCACAGTAACATTGGCCAAGTTAATGCCGTTGTAGTCCACAACGTTTTCTGTTGTGGTAACATTGAATACTTTCAACAGGCCTTGTGAGGCTGTGTTGCGTTTGGGACTATAGCTAACCAAATTAGCAAGGCGCACAACTGAATCTCTACGTTCAGCAGTGTCCATGTAGTTTTCGCGAGTGTTAAGATCAGTACGGAATGCAAGACTTTGCCCCATGAACGCAATAATGTCCAATAGCGCAATAAATTCACTTGACTCAATATAGTCATTGAATGTTTCTGGGTAGTACAAGCGTAGATAATCTACAAAACTCTTGCGTAGAGTTTCAAAATCGTAGCTTTGGAAATCTGCTTCTCTATACGTTTGATAGATCTGCTTCCAATCTTCTACGCCAAATATTGCTGTTTGTCTAGTGGTTGTTGCCATTGTTCTGTAACCTCAGAGTATTTATGGTTACTAAAAACGGCGTAGTTATACATAGGAGGCTGTGCGCTGTTGTTGATCAAAGAATATGCTGAGTATTTCAGCATTCTGAGTAGGCACCACAGTGAGTTGTACTTCAATCAAGATACCGTTTTCTTGCGGATAACTTTGAACGTCACTGATGAATATTCTAGGATCACCACCAGCTACTCGTTGCACTTCGGCATTGATTGAATTTTGAGTTTGAGTTGTCTGCGGTTCAAACACATAGTCCCATAGCACTGTGCCATATCCTGGACGTCCAGGCAACTGGCCTTGACGTATGTTAAATGCATTCAGCAGGTCACGTTTGATCAGTTCAAAATCTGTTAGAGTAAACTTTTTGTACTGATTGATAGTATTAAACCCAATGAATGTAGTCATGTTAATATTTATATGCTTTGTAAGTCAGCTTTGAACCGCTGAATATTTGTTATATCTTTGTCCAATAGTTCTATCAATAACTCAACATTCACTATAACCAGATCAATTTTGGTAAGGAATGCTGGAGATGTGCTGGTAGATTTTAGTGCTTGTAGGCTGGCCAAGGCCGCAGTTGCTTCACTCTTTAGTGCAGTTATCCTAGCTTCTCTAGAATCCACTGTAGTAGATGTTAGATCCTCACTAAAAATGTTATTGGCCTTGGATTCAATGATTGCAACGTTCTGACTAATTGTTTTTAGTGCCAGTGTTGCCGCTTCGTCAAACACTCCGCCACTGTAACTTAGTTTTGGTATTTTTTCGTTACCAACAACTCGTCCTAGGGCGGCGTTTAATGTAGATCTGTTGACAGTATTTGACGATCCAGTTATTGCTTTGATATTCAATGTTTCGTTGCCAATCTTTTCATCAACTAGATTAACTGCAAATGCACTGTCTTTGGCCACTTGATTAAAGCTGTCAGTAACACTTGCAGGCAATCCAGATTCTCCCTTGGCCCAAGCCAGTGTATCTGTAACACTCTTGGCTGCGTTTAGTGCCACTCCACTAAGCAGTTGTGGGTTTAACTTGTCAGTTGGTAGTCCAAGCGTGGTAAGTTGTGCTACGCCAGTGGTCATGAGGCCTTGCTGAATCTTATTCTGTGCTGCGGTATTTGTTAACAAATTTTCTACTTGATTTATGCCATCTTTGCCGGTCCACACTGCTGGACTTTTAAGCACTGATGTTAGTGAATTCTGCCCAGTTGACAGGTACTTGGCAGCAGTACCCGGTTTAACGTAGCCTGCAGTTTCCAACTGTGATGCATCAAGTCCAAAATTTCCCACACCCACTGCATTGGTCAACAGGTCTGATGGTTGTCCTGTTAGTTTGCCAGCCTGTGCTAGAACACCTGTGACTTGACTGGCGTTTATAGATCCAATGCTGGTTAATCCAGGTAGCTGTT